>MDTF01015199.1_pt1 | contig 96681 bp, 86 predicted proteins | sample 811191 | NCBI WGS metagenome assembly MDTF01 (sample SAMN05326649, study PRJNA326480) | marine metagenome | isolation source: seawater | place: Southern Ocean | collected 2011 | reverse complement strand
TCTCTCCTTCCGCACCATTTGGGGTATAGCCAAGTTGGTAAGGCAGCGGGTTTTGATCCCGCCATCCGTAGGTTCGAGTCCTGCTACCCCAGCCATTATTTCGTCTAGTTGATGCAACATCAGCTAACACCCAGTTGATTGGGGTATAGCCAAGTTGGTAAGGCAGCGGGTTTTGATCCCGCCATCCGTAGGTTCGAGTCCTGCTACCCCAGCCATATTACAGAACGCCAGTCTTACGACTGGCGTTTTTGTTTCCAGACTTCTCACGATTTCCCGCTTGCTTGTGATACATTTTTGTCATCACCTGGTTAATACCATTCCATCTTAATATTTGGTCAGTAATGCCCAGTCTCTCGAACACATATTCATGATTCGCTTAGTGTCATCGACGAAATCGTTCCAAGCTGTGGTACATGCATCAACGATATCTTCGTATCCCTGGAAGCATCTGTTCGCTAAATGATGTTGCCGTATCCAACTCCACACCTGCTCTATGGGATTCAGTTCAGGAGAATAGGGTGGCAGTTTCATAATTGTCAGGTTTTCAAAGTCATCGGCTATATCATCGGTATGCCAACCAGCACCATCCATCACCACCACGGCATGGCGCCCCGGTTTTGTTTTCTGTGAGATTTGCATCAGGTGTTGACGCATGATGTCTTTGCTCACATAGGGCGAAATGAACGCTTCGGTGTCGCCAGTAGCTGGACATACCGCGCCAAACAAATGTGCATATTCAAATTGCTGTTGCTTCACAACTCGTGGGCGACTTCCCGTTGGGGCCCAAATGCGCGTTGTCGTGTTTTGCTGGCCAAAACGAGCTTCGTCCTGGAACCAAACATCTATGCGATCCAAGGCGAGATGCCCCGGAGTGTTAAGGATCGTTTCCAGTAGGAAGTTTTTTATATGCATCCTGGACGCCTGTTTGTTGTTTAGGATGTCGAGAACGACTCGTTATCCAACTAAACCCCAACGATTTTAACAGCTTATAGATTGCATTATGATGGTAGGTAACGCCAAATGTTTGCTCAATATAGGCTAAAATACTTTCCCCGGTAAGCCTACCTCCTTCATGTTTATCCTGGCTATGCTCTTCGATGTATGAACAGAGCGTTTGCTTTTGCCGTTCTGTGAGGTAGCAAGTTCGACCTTTTGCCTTTTTGGATTCCAGACCTTCAAGGCCATTGGTAAGGTAATTGGATACCCACAGATTCACACTTGTCCTACTGACTTTGAGTATTTCAGCGATATAAGTGCGGCTCTTGCCGTCAAGAAAATGAGAAAGGGCTAAGAAGCGTATACGCTTCCGACTATCTTTTTCAGATTTTGAAAGGGCGAGCAATTGCTCTGATGTATATTTCAAACTAAATGGACTCAGGAATGTAATGTGGCAATTAGATCACAAATCTAGATGGAATGGTATAAGATGTCTTTTGCAATGCCTGACAACCTGTCTGTAACACTGATTAAACTATTATTCCCCCTGATGCTTTTAATTGCCTCAGAGGTTATTTCAGCGCCCGTGACGCAAACCGCAGAGCTCGATGGACAGCCACGTAGCTGGCGCCTCTTTGTACCGAATGGCATCAATGAAGGAGCTGAATACCCTTTAGTGTTTAATTTTCATGGTACCGGTTCCTCACCAAAACAGATTGCTGAGCTCAACGAACTGGAAACGTTGGCAGAGCAACATAAGTTTATCGTCGTCGCGCCCAAGGCTGAATTCAGCTATGAGGCCGGTGGTCGTCAAACCTGGAATGTTGAGCAACTGGACAGCCCATATAATGACGTGGCTTTTATTAAAGGGCTAATTGCTCATCTGGCGCAGCACTACCCTATCGATACAGCTCGTATTTATGCAACCGGCTTTTCTGGAGGGGCGCGTATGAGCAGCCGCCTGGCCTGTGACCTTGCAGATACCTTTGCCGCCATCGCCCCTATTGCAGGTGTACGCTTTGCCGATAATTGCGCGCCGGCCAGGGCCATGCCAGTGCTTACCTACCACGGCACTCAGGATCCGGTAAATCATTACCAGCATCAGGCCGACTCCCCCCGTTACTGGCACGAAGGTGTAGAGCCGGCAATTGAGGGCTGGGTTAAGTTTAATGGTTGTGAGAACAGCACTACCACTGCTATTCGTACGGGTATCACTAAAACCGAGTGGTCTGACTGCCGTGACGACGTAGCGGTGATTTTTTATCGTTCTGAACAGGCAGGCCATACCTGGCCCGGTAGCCCCAAAGCTGACATCCTGGCAAAGTATGGTCTGGGCAGTACCGATGACTTACCCATGTCCGAAATCATCTGGGCATTTTTGAAGCAATATCAGCGCCAGTAATAAACTCAAAATGCTATTGTGCCGGGCAAACTGTGTTTTTTGCTTTACAGTCCCAACTCAGACCGGCACACTAATACCAATCCGCATAGAAGTTTGCCCACTCAGCATGACTGTCAGGCTTTCTGGCTAGGCTTGGTTGCACAGGTTTGGTGGTTGCAAATCAAGCAAGCGTAACAACGCCAGAAAGCCTGATAGCTCGCCCTCAGGGAATTGCCCAAAGGGAGTGGCCAAAACGACTTACATCAGTGTTGCGCCCTCTGAACATAGAATAACTATGCCACAGAGAACGCGTCGTGATCTAAGTCGTTTTCGTCTAGCCCTCAGGGATCACTCTGAGAGGGCAAACTTCTATGCGGATTGGTATATTTTATTCCCACCTTATAATAATTAAACAGGAACTCTTCAGTGCTCAACGACATCGTTGCGTTTATTAATAATATTCTCTGGGGTAACGGCCAGGTTCTCATTTACATGCTGTTGATTTGTGGTATTTGGTTCACAATTCGACTTGGCGGTGTGCAAATTAAACATTTTGGCCATATGTTCAGCCTGCTGAAAGGCAGCACCAGCAGCAACAAAGAAGGCATTAGTTCATTCCAGGCACTGTGTACCAGTTTGTCTGCACGGGTGGGCACAGGTAACCTGGCAGGCGTAGCCGTGGCTATTTCTCTCGGTGGCGCCGGCAGTATTTTCTGGATGTGGGTTATCGCGCTACTGGGTATGGCAACCGGCTTTGCCGAGAGTGTGCTGGGCCAGTTGTATAAGGTTAAGGATGACAACGGCGAATTCCGTGGCGGACCGGCTTATTACATTAAGCAGGGTCTGAATAAAACCTGGCTGGCCGTGGCGTTTTCACTGTGCTTATTCTTGGGTTATGGTTTTATCTTTTCCGCCGTCCAGGCCAATACCATCACCGATGCGCTGAATGCCGCCTACGACATTCCAACCAGTTATTCAGGTATGGCGATTATCGCCCTGGCAGCGCTCATTGTAGTGGGCGGTTTACGCGGTATTGCCCGTTTTGCGGAATGGGTGGTGCCGTTTATGGGCATCAGTTACGTACTTGCTGCCCTGCTGGTGTGTGCTATCAATATTACCGAACTACCAGCCATGCTGATGAATATTATTCAGTCTGCCTTTGGTTTACAGGAAGCTGGCGCCGGAGCCATGGGGGCGGCGGTGAAAAACGGTATCCAGCGTGGTTTATATTCTAACGAAGCCGGTTCAGGGAGCGTACCTCACGCTGCTGCGAGTGCTGCGCCTAACCCTAATCATCCGGTTTCCCAGGGCTATATCCAAATGCTTGGCGTCTTCCTGGACACCATGGTGCTGTGTACAGCTACGGCATTTATTATTTTACTGGCCGGCGGCTCCAGCAGCGAGCAGATGGAAGGGATCCGTTTAACCCAGTCTGCTATGGAAACGCATATTGGTGCCGGTGGCGCTGATTTCGTTGCCGCGGCAATTTGCTTTTTCTCGTTTACTTCAGTGGTGGCCAACTACGCTTACGGTGAAAGTAACCTGCATATGTTTAAGCTCGATAACAAAATAGGCCGTATCGTTTATACCTGCGGTTATCTGGCGATGATTTTCTGGGGCTCAATGGCCGCGTTACCTGAAGTGTGGGCAGCAGCGGATATGGCGTTAGGCTTAATGTCAGTGATCAATATTATCGCCATCATGTGGATGACACCCACTATCGTCAGTATCAGCAAAGATTACTTTAATAAACGCGAGCGTGGCGAAACGCCGGAATACAAAACCGGCGACTGCGAGATTCAGGGTAAAACTGAAGACGGTATCTGGTAATTAACAACAGGGCCTGATGAATCAGGCCCTGTTTGCTTTAGGCTGGATGCCACTCATATTTCGCGAAGGCTTTATCCACCGGTGTATCTGCCAGATGGTTAATGTAATTGCTCATAACCTTCTGCGCCAGAATCAAAATAATCTCCAACAGCTGCTGCTTGCTGTAACCGGCATCAAAAAAGGCGGTAAGTTTAGCAGTATCCGGATTGCCCCGGTCGAGCAGAATGGCTTTGGTTGTTTCGCGCAGCACTTCCAGTTTGTCTGGTAACGGGGTTTTATGTCTTAGTGCTTCGGTAATGCTATCGTCCACTTTCATACTTTTGGCAATGCCAGTATGCGCTGGTACACAGTAGTGACATTCGTGCTCCACATTCGCCGTTTGCCACACTACAGTGAGCTCTTCAGGGCTGAACGACGTATTCTGAGCCTGAGTGTGTAAAAATTTATAGCTCAGCAGCACCGCCGGGGACTCCGCCATCACCCCGTGTAAATTGGGGATCATGCCAAATGAGGCAATGGAGTCCTCTAGTAGCGGCTGTGCTGCTTCCGGCGCACTTTTCATTGTGTAAATGGTAAAATCTGTCATAGCTGTCCTTTATTTTTGGTTGGTGAAGTTTTACCATAACGCCTGCATGAACGATCGTTCAAGTTAAATTTGAGCGATCGTTCAAATTAATATTTATAAGGTAGACAAATGGGTTATCCACGGGAACAAAGTATTCAACAGGCAACCGAGGTGTTTTGGTTAAAAGGCTATCTTGGCACCGGCATGCGAGACCTGCAGACCGCGCTGGATAAACGTCCTGGTAGTATTTATTCCGCGTTCGGCAGTAAGGAAGGGTTGTATCTTGAGGTGCTTAACCATTACACCGGCGTACTGCATGGTCAGATTATGGCTGTTGCAAACAGTGATACACCGTTGCAGCAACTACGCGAATTCCTGCGTTTCCCTTTAACGGTAGAGGACAGCGCCGCGCATAAAATTCAGTGCCTGATTGTGAAAACCCAGGCCGACTGGGCGGAACTGCCAGAAGGCGTAAAAAGTGAGCTGCAAGCTGCGCTGGCACACTTGCGTGAAGCCTTTCAGGCGGTGATTTTAAAAGCCCGGAGTACGGGTGAACTGGCCGCTGATATACCGGTTGAGCGCGCTGCGATGTGGTTACAGGGCCAGTTTATCGCCATGCGAACTCTGGCAACCAGCGTGGAATCGCCGACAAGCCTGAGCTGGATGGTGGATAAAATTGTCAGTGATTTAAGCGGTGAATGGGCGCAGTAATTACGCCCGCGCCGCAACCTGGCCGGCCTAAGTCACCAGCATTTTGATTAACTGAGCAACCAGTAAAATCATTAATAGCGGCCAGAACCAGCGGGTCAGTTTCGACATATCCTCACCGCTCATTCGCCATTTCGACTTTTCCAGCAATGGCACAATAATTATCAGTGCCAGAAATAATATGCCAAGAATATAAAGTATGGTCATTAAGCTAATCCCATTGCGTATTTGAGTACCTGAGCCTTTATTGGCCCGGTATGTTGCGCCAGTTTTAGCAAGCCATTCCGTAGCCATTTCAGCGGCGTATGATCATTACTGAAGGTGGTATAAAACCCATCCATGGCAGACATCATCAGTGCGTTATCGCGCTGACGCGGCTGTTGGTAGCCGGTACGTAAGCGAGCAGCAAAGTCTTCGCCGTTCGCCTGTCCATTGGCTGTTTGAGTCAACAGACAAGCCACGTCCTTAAACCCCAGGTTTACGCCCTGCCCGGCCAATGGATTAATGGTATGTGCTGCATCCCCAACAAGAATAACGCCAGGCACCACATATTCACTGGCATGTCTTCTAATGAGGGTGAATGCGGCTTTATTCAATACCGTAAAGTCATCGCCTAATGGCGGAAAGTCGTTTTCGATAGTCTGTTTTAACTGGGCTGGCGACAGTTTTGTCAGTGCGGCCAGACGCGCCGGGCTGTCGTACCAGATAAGCGAGGCATAATTATCGTGCATCGGCAGTAATGCCCGTGGGCCGTGCGGGGTAAATTGCTGCCAGGTACAATCGGCCACCGGCTGAGTAAACTCCACAAGAATGCCCATGGCCTGCTGAGCATACTGCCAGCCTGAAATACCTATCCCGGCAAGCTGACGCACCTGGGATTCGGCACCATCGGCTCCGATCAGCCATTTAGCGGTAATTTCGTCACCGGATTCCAGGCGAATAATCACTGGTTCATCAGCGCTTACAGAGCGCTTAATGCCGGCAATATGCGCCGGTGAGTACCAGGTAACGTTATCAAAGTCTTTCAGCGCCTGATGACAACCTAACTGAATCAGCCGGTTTTCCACAAAGTAGCCCAGGCGTTCAAAGCCGGCATCACTGGCGGTAAAATCGGTTCGGCAATCTGGCCGCTCCCACACGGATAACTCACTGTAAGAGCGGACCCGCATAGCTTCAATGTGTTGCCAGGCCCCCAGCGCACGCAGTAGATCTACCGATGCCACACTGATGGCTGACATACGTAAATCCGGCGGTTGGGCGGCCTCAAAAGGCTGCGGCGGACGCTGTTCTATTATCGCTACCTGATAACCCTGCTGTGCCAGCCCTAACGCAGTGGCGGCGCCCACCATGCCAGCACCATTAATACAAAAATCAAACATATAGGAACCCTGTGTATGTTCTGCGATTATGCCCCAACTCAGGGGTTAAATCTAACATGCGCTTTATATCAGTGCGTTAGCAATAAATCATGAAGTTTACGCTGTTACGTAAACTTGCCTTGGGCTGGATCGAAAAAGCGCTAAAATCCCGCTCAGACCGGTTCACAAGGGTGGCGATCGGGGTCTATAACAGTTAAAATACGCGGCTATTTTGACCAATATCGCTGCGCGGCCTTAGGTTAGCTTAATCATCCTGAGTGTTGGCGCCAGCCCAACGTGATTATCGAATTGTTATGAGTAAAAAGCTGTACATCAAAACCTGGGGTTGCCAGATGAATGAGTATGATTCGGAAAAAATGGCCGATCTGCTCGATTCAACTCACGGGTATTCGCTGGCCGAAGAAGCGGAGCAGGCCGATGTTATTTTGCTCAACACCTGCTCTATCCGCGAAAAAGCCCAGGAAAAAGTATTTCATCAGCTGGGCCGCTGGAAGAATCTGAAAAAGACCAACCCGGATCTGATCATTGGTGTGGGCGGTTGCGTGGCCTCCCAGGAAGGCGACCACATTCGTCAGCGAGCGCCGTTTGTCGACCTCATCTTCGGACCGCAAACCCTGCACCGTCTGCCTGAAATGATTAATCAAATTCAGGCTGGCGAGACATCGGTTGTGGATGTCAGCTTTCCGGAAATCGAAAAGTTCGACCGCCTGCCAGAGCCGCGTGCTGAAGGCCCAACGGCATTTGTGTCGATTATGGAAGGCTGCTCCAAATACTGTAGTTTCTGCGTAGTGCCCTACACCCGTGGTGAAGAAGTGAGTCGCCCGGTGGACGACGTACTGCTGGAAGTCGCACAGCTGGCCGAACAAGGCGTACGTGAAGTTAACCTTTTGGGTCAGAACGTAAACGCGTTTCGTGGCGAGCACCACGACGGCTCTGTTTGCCGGTTTGCCGAACTGCTGGAACTGATTGCCGCCATTGATGGTATCGACCGTATTCGTTACACCACTTCACATCCGGTGGAATTTACCGACGACATTATCGCCGTGTACGAAACCGTACCGGAGCTGGTTGATCCCCTGCACCTGCCGGTGCAAAGCGGTTCGGATCGCATTCTCAATTTAATGAAACGCGGCCACACTGCCCTTGAATATAAGTCAAAGATCCGCAAATTACGTAAAGTGCGCCCGAATATCAGCATGTCCTCTGACTTTATTATCGGCTTCCCTGGCGAAACCGATGCTGACTTCGAAGCCACCATGGATTTAATTAAGGCAGTGGATTATGACCTGAGCTTCAGCTTTATTTACTCGGCGCGCCCTGGCACACCGGCGGCAGATGCCGTGGATGATGTAAGCGAAGACACCAAAAAACAACGTCTTTATTTGCTTCAGCAACGTATTAACCAGCAGGCACTGCGCATTGCCCGCAATATGCTGGATACCGAGCAGCGCATTCTGGTGGAAGGCCCATCGAAAAAAGACATTATGGAGTTACAGGGGCGTACCGAGAATAACCGGGTAGTTAACTTCCCGGGTACGCCGGATATGATTGGTGAGTTTGTGGATGTTAAAATCACCGATGTATTCAGTAACTCGCTACGTGGCGAAGTAGTTCGTCGCGAGGCCGATATGGGCCTGCGCGTAGCCGTTTCACCACAAAGTATTTTAGCCAAGCATCAGGCCGAGCTGCCTGATGAACTTGGTGTAAGTCAATTTCAACCTTCAATTTAAGAGGCAGTAAAGCAACTTGAGTAAACTGGTAAGTAATGAAGTCGTGCTGGAACCGGAAGATAATAAACGGTTATCCAGCCTGTGCGGTCCGTTCGACGATAACATCAAGCAAATTGAGCGTCGACTGGGCGTCGAAATCACCTACCGCAACAACTTTTTTAAGATTGTTGGGGAGCCTCAGCAAACCAAAGGGGCCGGTGAGTTACTTAAGTTACTGTACATCGAGACGCAGCCCATTAAAGGACTGATTCCGGATTTACCGCCTGAGCAGGTTCACCTTGCCATTCAGGAAGCCAATTGCCTTGAGCGCGAAGAATCCGGCCAGTACGGCAAGGAAATCAATATCAAAACCAAGCGTGGCGTTATTAAGCCACGTAATCCGCATCAGGCGCAGTATGTGGCCAATGTGGTAAATCACGATATTACCTTTGGTATCGGCCCGGCGGGTACCGGTAAAACTTATCTGGCAGTTGCCTGCGCTGTAGATGCGCTGGAACGTCAGGAAGTGCGTCGTATTCTGCTGACTCGCCCGGCGGTTGAAGCTGGTGAAAAACTCGGTTTTCTACCCGGCGATTTATCCCAGAAAGTCGACCCGTATCTGCGCCCTCTCTACGATGCCCTGTTTGAAATGATGGGTTTCGAGAAAGTGGAAAAGCTTATGGAGCGTAATGTTATTGAAGTCGCCCCGCTGGCTTATATGCGTGGCCGTACGCTCAATGATGCCTTTATCATTCTTGATGAAAGCCAGAACACCACCGTAGAACAAATGAAAATGTTCCTCACCCGTATCGGCTTTAACTCCCAGGCGGTAATTACCGGTGATATTACCCAGGTGGATTTACCACGCGGTGCCCGCTCTGGCCTGCGTCACGCCATTAATGTGTTGCAGAATGTGAATGACATTTCCTTTAACTTCTTTACCGCCGGCGACGTGGTTCGTCACCCGGTTGTTGCACGCATTGTGCAGGCTTATGAAGATTACGACGCCGAGCAGGAGCGCATCCGGATTGCTAAAAAAGCAGCCCAGGAACAGGAAAAACAAGACAAATCCGACGAGAGTGATGATTAAGTGAGCGCTATTGTTGATTACCAGCAGGCCTATGAAGGCGCCGCTGAACTTATCGCTTCTATTCCGGACGAAGCCCAGCTCACCGCGTGGGCTTCGTTGGCTCTGAATCACCTGGAAACAGGCGAAAAAGAGCTCACCGTACGGTTTGTTGATAGCGACGAGTCACAATCGCTTAACCACGAATACCGCGGCAAGGACAAGCCAACCAATGTGTTGTCTTTTCCCTTTGAGTGCCCGCCGGAAGTGCCGCTTAACCTGCTTGGCGATCTGGTTGTTTGCGTGCCGGTTATCGCTGCAGAAGCTGCCGAGCAACACAAAGCAATTGGCGACCACTATGCCCATATGATCATTCACGGCACCCTGCATTTACTGGGATTCGACCATATTGAAGAAGATGAAGCGCAGGCCATGGAGCAACTTGAAATTGACCTGTTAGCCAAATTATCCATTGACGACCCGTATCAAGACGATTAACTTTGCAAAAGACGCAGGCGCTTTTTCATTGTTCATGCGGGCTTCAATGCCAACAATAAACAAGAAACAAACCCTATAACGCTAATTAGACACGGACATTATGAGCGACGATAACCCCCACTCTACCAACGGCTCCTCGGGAAAAAGCTGGTTTGATAAACTAAAGCTTTCATTCTCCGGAGAGCCGCAAAGTAAAGAAGACCTGGTTGAGGTCATCACCGAAGCCGAACAGCGCGAGCTGATCGACCCCCAAACCAGAGAAATGATCGAAGGCGTTATTGGCGTCAACGAAATGCGGGTAAGGGACATCATGATCCCACGCGCTCAGATGGTTACCATCGACATCGACCAGCCGGTTGAAGAATTTCTGCCTGTCATGCTCGACAGCGCTCACTCCAGATTCCCCGTTATTAACGAAGATAAAGACCATATCGAAGGCATCCTGTTAGCCAAGGATCTGCTCCGCTACGCGTTTATTAATAACGATGATCAGGCTTTCCATTTGCGAGACGTGTTACGTCCGGCGGTAATCGTCCCGGAAAGTAAACGGGTAGATGTACTGCTCAAGGAGTTCCGCCAGCAGCGTTATCACATGGCGATTGTAGTAGACGAATACGGTGGTGTATCCGGCCTGGTGACCATCGAGGATATTCTTGAACTTATCGTTGGTGAGATTGAAGACGAATACGATCTGGAAGAAGACGGCACCGATGATATCCGTCCACTTAACAAGTATACGTATTCGGTTAAGGCACTGGTACCGGTTGATGAGTTTAACCGCTTCTTCGAAACCAAATTCAGCGAAGAGGAAGCGGATACTATTGGCGGCATCGTATTAAAGGCCTTTGGCCACATGCCTGCCACCAGTGATGAAATCACTATTGATAATATCCAGTTTAAAATTACCAACTCGGATAAACGCCGGTTGATGCAACTGAAAGTGACCCTGCCAGACCTGGAGTAATTGGCTTGAGAAAGTGGCTTCCTTTAGTGCTGGTGTTATTGGCCGGCACGTCGTTAACTATGGCCTATGCCCCTTTCGATTTATGGCTGATCACGCCTGTCGCTCTGGTGGTGGCGCTACGTCAGTTACTCCTTACGGATACCCCTAAAAAAGCTTTCTGGCTGGGCTGGACCTTTGGTCTGGGCTGGTTCGGTGCCGGCATCAGTTGGGTGCACGTGAGTATTGCTGATTTTGGCGGCATGCCCCTCATCGCTTCAGTGCTGATGATGTTTTTACTCAGTGCCTACCTGGCGCTGTTTCCCGCGTTCAGTTTTTACTTTGCTAAACGGTGGGTCAAACCTGCTCTGTTGCCGCTGCTGCTCCCTGCGATCTGGTTTATCGCTGAATGGCTCAGAAGCTGGCTGCTGAGCGGTTTTCCGTGGTTATCCTTAGGTTACAGTCAGCTCGACAGTCCGCTGTCTGGTTGGCTACCTGTGCTGGGCGAAACCGGCATGACCTGGTTATTAATGACCATGGTCAGCGCGTTAGCCGTGGCCACCCTGAGCAAACAATTTTTACAGGCCATAGCCATTACCGGCTCGGTGACCATTGCAGCGCTGCTGTTAAATACGGTTAACTGGGTTGAGCCCCAACAGCCGGTCTCTATTGGTATGGCGCAGGGTAATATCGCTCAGTCTTTGCGTTGGGTTCCCGAACAGGACGCGCCGACCATGAACACCTACCGGGAGCTGACTAACCTGGTATGGGACAACGATGTGATCATCTGGCCCGAAGCCGCTATTCCCAAACTGGAAATGCTGGCTCAGGATTTTATCACTGATATGAACGCCGAAGCCGCCCGCTACGATACGGCCATTATCACCGGTGTGGTTAACTATAATTTTGAAAGTCAGGAAGCCTGGAACAATCTGATTGTACTGGGTAAATCCCATGCCGACGACGAACAGGGCCATTACCGTTATTTTCATGGCAACCGCTATGCCAAGCACCACCTGTTACCCATTGGCGAGTTTGTGCCTTTTGAGGATTTACTAAGGCCGCTGGCTCCTTTGTTTGACTTACCCATGTCATCATTTAGCCGTGGCGATTTTCAGCAGCCCAACCTGCTGGCTAATGGCCTGCACCTGGCCCCGGCCATTTGTTTTGAGATTGCCTTTCCGCGCCAGGTAAGAGCCAACCTTTACGCCGACACGGATTTTATTATTACCGTCAGCAACGACGCCTGGTTTGGTCGTTCTCATGGCCCGGCTCAACATTTACAAATTGCCCGTATGAGAGCCAAAGAGCTGGGCATCGGCGTGATCCGCTCTACCAACAACGGTATATCGGCCTTTATCGACCATCGGGGTAAAGTGGTTGCGCAGTTGCCGCAGTTTGAAACTGCCGCTCTATCAGCCAAGTTACCAACCGTTTCCGGCAGCACGCCTTATCGTCAATGGGGCGATTTCCCGCTGTGGCTGTTTACCGGTTTAACCGGGCTGGTTTTCCTCATTTTGAAACTGCGCGAGCGCGGTGCTCAGAGCAACTGAGATTTCCTCGCTCAATAGCGCCGCTTAATCGCGATTAACCTATTCCTTGCGCCGGCTAACTGCTAGTTTCTACCTTAAGCTTTATCACTCCTGGGTATTCAATGAAAACGATAATAACACTCCTTGCACTGACGCTTGGCGCATCTGCCGCGTGTGCTAAAACCACAGTACTGACCGCCGACCGTATGATCGACGTCGAAAATGGCAAGCTGATTACTAATGCTGTAGTAGTCATGGAAGACAATACTATAGTGGCTGCCGGAACCAAGCGTTCGGTAACGATTCCCTCTGATGCAGAAGTGATGGAACTGGGCGATTACACGTTGATGCCCGGACTAATGGATATGCACGTTCACCTTACCTCTGACGCCACTAAACACGGCTATAAACGTCTGGCGGATTCCTTGCCGCGTGTCACGCTGACCGGTGTAAAACATGCCGAAGCCACGCTTATGGCAGGCTTTACCACAGTGCGTAACGTTGGTGCCCCCGGCTTTGCCGATGTGGCCTTAAGAGACGCCATTAACGATGGCGACATACAAGGGCCACGGATGTTTGTATCGGGCCCGTCGCTGGGCGTAACCGGCGGGCACTGCGACAATAACCTGCTGCCTTATGAATTTCATAGCGTGAGTGAAGGCGTAGCAGACGGTCCCTGGGCAGTTCGTGAAATTGTGCGTCGCAATATTAAATACGGCGCTACGGTAATTAAATTCTGTGGCACCGGCGGTGTATTGTCGAAAGGCACCAAAGTGGGTGTGCAGCAATACACCTTCGAGGAAATGCAGGCGCTGGTAGACGAAGCCCACATGCGCGGCTTAACCGTTGCCACGCATGCACATGGTACCAGTGGCATTAAAACAGCCATTAAAGCCGGTGTCGACTCGGTAGAGCACGTTAGTTTACTGGATGAGGTAGGCATTGAACTGGCGCTCGAGCATGGCACCTATTTCTCGATGGATATTTACGTTACCGAGTATATTTTAAGTGAAGGCGAAAAAGCCGGCATCTTAGAAGAAAGCCTCGCTAAAGAGCGTATTGTGGGCAAGCGTCAGCGTGAAAACTTTCAGAAAGCGGTGAAGGCTGGAGTGAAAATGGTGTTTGGTTCGGATGCCGGGGTTTACCCTCACGGCGACAATGGCAAGCAGTTTGCCCGCATGGTGCGCTTTGGTATGACGCCAATGCAGGCGATTCAGGCGGCTACCATTCATCCGGCAACACTGCTTAAACAACAAGAAACGTTAGGCAGTATCAGTGCCGGTAAAAAAGCCGATATTGTGGGCGTAAAAGGTAACCCGCTGGATGATATTTCGCTGCTCGAAAACGTTGGCCTGGTGGTTAAAGATGGCCATATTGTAAAATCCGTAGCAATGTAACCTGCTAATTTTAAATCGATTTTGAAAAACCCCGCTTAAAAAAGCGGGATTTTTTTATGCACACTATTGAAAAAGAACCAGCTGCACATATCTCTTTTACTGTCGGGGCTTAATGATAAGGCCGACACAACCATCGCCGCTAAGCGGGATGGTGTTAAACCTAACTTTACATATTGCTTAATTGCGAGGATATGACTATGCGTACTATCGATCTATCTCCACTTTACCGTTCTTTTATTGGTTTTGACCGTTTGGCATCCATGATTGATGCAGCTTCCCAAAACGGTAATCAAACCACTTATCCGCCTTACAACATTGAGTTACTGGGCGAAGACAAATACCGAATCAGCATGGCCGTAGCCGGCTTCAGCAAAGACGATGTGACCATCGAGGTGCTGGAAAACGCGCTGACTGTGGCCGGTAAAAAAGAAGCCGAGGAAAGCCAGGATGAGGAACAAAAACGTCAGTTCCTGCATAAAGGCATTTCTGAACGCAACTTTGAACGTAAGTTCCACTTAGGCGACCACGTAAAAGTAACCGGTGCTAATCTGGAACACGGGCTACTCAATATCGACCTGGAACGCGAAATTCCGGAAGAGAAAAAGCCCCGCCAAATTGAAATTGGCAGCGCATTACTGGAAAACAAACAGTAACCACTAAGACATTATCTCCCTGCTAAGCGGCGCTAAATGCGCCGCTTTTTTATTGCTTGTCCTCTAGTGACTCGTATCTGAGTTGACTATCCGATTTTGGGAAGCACTTATTTATTACGACCTGCTATTTTCATCACAGTATCTGCTTAGCTATTGAGAAACATGATTGTTAACAACATACAGCTAACGCCGAAAATAATGCCCACGGCAACACGGTGTATCAGAGGGTAATTATTAACTGTCAGAACGGCGCCATAAGCAACTCCGCTTGATATCCATATTGCTAAAAGAACGCCGGGAATAGTTAGTGTAAAGGAGCCTGCAACCAACATTATCACACCAACAATAAGTAGTGTTTCCACAAAAGTTGCCAGAAAGGCGATAGAATTATCACGTTTATCTTTTGGGGTTTTATGGAGGTACCAATTAATCAGAAATCCCCCACGGGTTAAGCTATTTAAAAAGTAATTAGTACGTTCAGTTGTCATGATTGCGCTTCCTTGTAATCGCTAAAAGATACAACTTACTGATGATTATAGTCGATTCGGGATTTACCTGTTATCCAGACAAGCATTGTTCAAAAAGAGAACAGCGTCAACCCAAAAGGCGTTCAGATTTAGCCTCGCCCGACTTTTGAGAACATCAGACTAAACCTAATCTGCCTGCAACGACAATTCCACACTGCTCGACTGAGACTGCAGATGCTCCCGACTGTTAAGTAAAAACAGGCGACCGGCTTCTATGTCGGCCTGATTTACCAGGAAGGCTTTAACTCGTTTGCCACGTTCCTGAGCCAGTGCGGCCAGCTCGCTCTCGGGAATGGTAATACTGTCTCTCAAGCGATTGTACATCGCAATATGCAGGGCTCGCGTCACCTGTTGTTCGGTGACGGGTTCCTCATTATTATTTTGCAATTGCGCCCGGATCCGCTGCTGTTCGTCCTGCACCGAATCTGAAAATGTTTCGCTAAACAGGGTTTCCAGCGTACTCGCTAACGGCCCCTCAAGGGGCACATTACTGGCAGAGAAGTTATCCGGTAAAGCATCCTGTGCACTGCGCTCAAGAAGTTGTTGGTGTAGTTGCGCCACCGCCAATTCCCGGGCGTCGCTCACCGCATCGACGGTGCCCTCAATACTCACCCGCAAACCCGGTCGCTTATTCAGCGCTTCAGCCAGCGTAGTGAGGCGTTGTGTAGCTTGTTCATCGAGTGAATCCTGGCCTGCGGTGAAATCGACCCGGTTAAGTTCATCCTCACTGCCCACCAGGCTGGCCAGAAAGGTAAACGGCGCGGTCACGGCTTTGGTTATAAGGTTGCCCAGGGCATTTAAAATAATCGAGCCAAAACTGAAATCCGGATTATCCAGATCGCCAGACACCTCAAGGCCGAGATCGATCACCCCGTCGTTATCCTGCAGTAACGCTACAGCCAGGCCCAGTGGCAAACTCAGCGCCTGCTCCGAATCACTTTTTCTGCCCAGCGTAAGCTGATCAATCACCACGTGATTATTGCCATCAAGCTCACTGTTTTGCACCTTGTATCGAACATCCAAAGACAACAGCCCTTTATCGATGTAATAGCCCATATAAGTGCCTGAATAAGGGTTCACCGAGGTGAGCTCAGCGCCCTCAACGGCAAAATCCAGGTCGAGGAACAGCTCTTCCAGCAAGGGGTTAAGCTCGCCTTTGAGGGACACCGGCGCATAGCTGTCTATCTTGCCGTTAATGGCAACCTTTGCAGCACTTCCCGCATCGGAGGTGAGTTGCTCAATAGAACCGTTTAGCGATTCAATACTTGAAGCAAACTGTGGTGTTAAGGACTCATCAGCAAAATAAGCACTGCCGTTATTAAGATTAATGGCCGCGATACTGATTGCTAGCGAAGAGCCTTCAGCTTCGCCAGTTACTGACGTATCAACCGAGTCTCCTTCAGCTTCTCCGTTTTCTGGCGTATTAACAGAGCCTTCTTTAGCGTCACCGACTTCCGATGCGTTTTCAGAAGAAGATTCACCACTACGGATAATCGCACCGATATTGGTTCGTTTTTGCTCGTCGATAAGGATTTTCGCGTAGGGCTCGATAATATTAACCGAGGCCATATCCAGCGTATTGTCGGCAAGACTGAAGCGTAGATCGGCTACGTCCAGGGATTGCCATTTAACTAACGGCTCGTAGTGCAGTCCATCCAGAATGGTCAGGTTATCAACGGTTGCATCACCACTCACCAGTAGCGTTTTACCGCTCTCTGCAACTTCGTAGCGGGTAGTGGCAGACAGTGCTCCCTCAGATAAGGATAAGTTAACGAAAGGCGTTAGATACGACTGCACCTGTGACAGCGCGATATCCGAGAGTGTAAGCTCACCGACTACAGCCTGCGTTGCCAGATCAGCACTGCCGCGAGTAACTAATTCACCCTGGGCATTCTCCGGTATAGCCTGAGAATTACCGCTGATAGCCAGTGCAACTTCATAGTCAACCGGCGTTGAAAAGTGACTGTCTATTTCGCTGGTTGTCAGCGTAATCGGATGAACCCGCCAGTACATGCTCTGTGCAACGGCTTTATCGTGAAGTTGGACATCTCCCTCGCTAATCGCCAGCTCACCCAGCACCACCTGCCAGGCAGTTGTTTCCTCTGGCTGCGGGTTATCTTCAGGTTCCGCGTTATTTTGTGCTATTCCGGCTGGCATCAGCAGACTAACCAAATCCAGCCCGTCATTGTCGTAAACGCCGTTGATATAAGGCGCTTCAAGCTTCAAGCCAGCAATATCCACCCGCTGTGAATCTGTATCGAGACGCATATCAGTTAAGCTAAACCTCTCCAGCGCAATGCGTTGACGGGTTGTATCAGACAGCGCCAGTGAATGAACAGCCAGTTGACCGTCATTTGCCCTGAAGCGAAAGCCTTGCTCCGTTTCCCTCACCTCATAACCTACTGAGAAATCCAATGTCCCATCGGTTAACCGCGCTTTGATGATGTCATCAGACAGCGGCCATAGCGGTGGCAGGGCTAGTTTCTTAATCACCACTTTGCCGGTAAGGGCCAGTGGTGCCAGTTGAAACAGACCATCCACGTACACCGTGCCGCCTTCGGTAGTCGTTACATTCACCTGATACAGATTATCCGAGCTGCCTTGTTCCTCGCTTCGTGCGTTATCCGAAATGGTTGCGTGGGTATCCAGATTAGCCAGCTCCAGCGCCAGGTCGGGATAAACCAGTTCGGCACCGCTGACCCGGTCAAAGACTTCTACTTTGCCATCCGCTACATTTAACAATCCGAGTCGCAGGTGCGGGATGCCGCTTTCATCGCCCGCCCCTTCTTCTGCTTCCTCGGGCGAACTTTGTGACTGAATATGCCGAATGATATCTGAAAAGTTGAACTCCGTGGTTTCACCGCCCTGCTCGCGAGTTAACCGCGCGTAAGGGCCGTTTAAATAGAAATGCTCAAGGGTTGGCGTAAAGGTTAATAAGGTGCGCCAGAATGCCGCATCGGCCTCCAGTTGAGAAAAGCGCACAAAGTCGTTCCGTTGATCTGCCTCTGCAATGCTAAAGTTAGTTACGCGTATTCGTAGCAAAAAGGGATTAATCGAGATGGCTTCAACGGTCACTTCACGCCCGAGGCTTTGCGATAACGCCGCCGGCAATTTCGAGGTTAATACATACGGCGTCACCAGCCCCAGTAACAATGCATACAGCAAATAGGCCAGCAGACACCACTCACTTGCACGCAACCAGCGCGGCTGCTGGTGATAACCTTTTCGCCAGGTATTAAGCTTGCTCATAAAAAATCCATTCCTGATTGCTCCCGTTGCGACTCTCTGCGGCGCTGTTGCCTGTCACAGTAGCAGTTAAATATCCGGCTCACAATTTGCCAGGCTACGTCCGGGTGTCACACCGCCCTTGCGGATCATTTAGTAGTCCCAAACTGGCAAAAGTTAGCTAATTAATAATCTGAAGTTTCGGCCATTTCTCTAACCATTGCTTGCTGGCTATGCGTTGTTCGAATACCTCTTTACTACGCAGCGGATTGTGAGTGAGTTTACCCTCAAGCAAAGACTGAACCCCAAAAGGCGCAGCCAACTCCAGTTGATTGTTGTAATTCAGGCGCACGCCCACCGCCGTCTCTTTTTCCGGCCAGTAGCGCATGGCATCAGTACTGTTTTGATAAGCCGGGTCGTGATTGCGATGGTGCATCACGGCCTGATTTTTAACCTGCCAGTTAACATCAGGCAACATATTGGCCAGTTTCTTTTCGATGTCTTCCGGCGCTGAGTGTTGCTGCTTGTCATAATAAATAACATCCACATCGTTGAGCGGTGTAAGTGGATAGTCGTGCAAAGCATCCCATACCATATTGCGCACAAACCCGGCGGCAATAAAACAATCCGGCAACTGCAGTGCCCGCACCGCCTGTAATAGCCGCATCCTCTGTTTATCCCGGCGTAGCATGGCTTCAATAGTTTTCATGGGGCACCCTATCGGCTGTCACAACCTAACTCTTTAAACAACTGTGCTCTTTGTGCTGAGGATATCGCATAGTAACTAAAGTGAATATCCTGGCCCTTGTGATTACAAAGCCGGACTTGTTTTGGGTACCCCGAATTGATTTTACACCCACCAAAGTGTTGTCTTTCAATGGTGCGTTTACGGCCGAATTCGGTGACTGTCAGCTGATCATGATTAATAGCAATACTAAATGGCTCAACGCGTCCGGTGCCACTATTGAACAGCAGTAACCACAGCGCAAAAGCCAGATTAAAGCCAATGAGCAACACCGCCGATTGCCACAAACTGGCCCGAGAGTCATCGCCAAAAGTCACAACCAGCGCCACAGCACTGAGTTGCGGCACCGCATACAATAAGAAGTGCACATATAAGCGGTTAAAAAATCCCTGTCGATCGCTTTGTTTATATTCCATTAATTATCTTTCTGACAAACACACTTTATGCAATACCTATCCTAATCTTTTAGTGAGTTTTAGAATAGCTCACGCAGATTTTCGCTCTAACTACCGATAAAGTAGCTAAATTACACTCAACCCCTGATGCAGAATAGTTTACACTGGTTCCATTATTTAATCCTCCAGTAACCAACAGGAAAACAAAGTGCCCTCCATGCAGTCAGGCGCTGACAGCCAAGCCTCTTTATCCTTTGCAAAATTAATAAAATTACTCGGTCCGGGCGTATTGATGGCCACTGCCGCCATAGGAGGCAGCCACCTGGTAGCTTCTACGCAGGCCGGGGCTAAATTTGGCTGGCAACTGGCATTGCTGATCCTGGCCGTAAACCTGTTTAAATACCCGTTTTTCCGGGCCGGGGTGAGCTATACCATCAGTAGCAATAAAACCCTGCAACAGGGTTATCTCACCATGGGCAAGCCCTATTTGCTTATGAGTTTTGCGCTTAACGGTATTTCTTCGTTTGTGAATGCCGCGGCCTTATTGCTGTTTTCAGCAAGCTTGCTGGGCTACTTTATTCCGTTTAATGTGGCTTTGCCCTGGCTGGCCGCTGTATTACTTATCGTATCGCTGATTATCCTGCTGGCCGGCCATTACCATGCGCTCAATCAGGTTGCCAAGGTGATTATGATAGCCTTGGTTATCGCGACCATATCGGCAACCGTGATTGCCTGGCAACAAGGCCCGGTTGCGCCGGTCGAATTTGAATCCCCCTCGCCCTGGACCCTGGCAGCTATTGGTTTTCTGGTGGTTACCATGGGCTGGATGCCCGCCCCGATTGAAATATCCGGTATCACCTCTTTATGGTTAAAAGAGCAATGTCACGAAGCTAAAGTCACGCCTCAATCGGCCTTGTTCGACTTTAACCTTGGCTATCTGGTTACGTTACTGCTGGCCTTAATGTTCCTGGCGCTGGGTAGTCTGGTATTACATGGCAGTGGGCAGGAACTGGCGAGCGGCGGTATTGGCTTTTCGCACCAGCTGGTAGATTTATATGCATCCACCATTGGTGAGTGGTCCCGTTACCTGATAGCCGTAGTTGCCTTTTTATGTATTTTTGGCTCGGCCATTACCGTGTACGACGGCTACTCGCGGGCCCTGGCAGAATGCTACACCTTACTCAAAGGCAAACAAGATGTGTCTGATAGTGTGTTTGCGGTTTGGCTATTACTGGTGGCAGCGGCGAGCTTTGCCATGGTGTTATTCTTCCAGTCGGCGCTGCTGGCCATGCTAGGCTTTGCCATGACCCTGGCCTTTATGACCACGCCGGTATTTGCCTGGCTTAACTACCGGCTGGTAAATCGTCACGATATTCCGGAATCACTCAGAGGCGGCCCGGTAGTACTATGGTTAAGCCGGGCCGGACTGGTTTATTTGTTTGGATTTCTGATTGTCTTTATTATCTGGAAATGGTTCCTCTAAGCTCATCAAGGTATCAATAATGAAAAAACTCTACACCTGTCTTTTGCTACTGGCCTGTTCGTTAAACAGTTTTGTAACCAATGCAGAAGCGTTTCGAAGCGTAGAGATAAGCACCTCACAGCAGGCTTTACCGCCGGTGATGATCCAAGGACCAATGCCCATAGAGGCGCAATATTTTGCGTCCTTACTGAGCGATGTACGCACCGAGAAGGCCGGTCAGGCAACGTTTTATATTGGTAATTACCAAGGCTATCCGGTAGTGGTTGCACAAACTGGTAAAGGCCTGGAAAACACCGCTGCCGCCACCGCTATTGGCATTGAGCGTTATCATCCCCGGGCTATTATCAATCAGGGCACATCCGGCGGACACGATCCTGACTTACAGGTTGGCGACATTGTTTTAGGTAAACGTAGCGTCAATGCGAGTAATTTCAAAACCCCTTTTCGTGATAAAGGTGAGGGCTCTGCTCCACTTGAGTGGTTACCAATGGATCTCCTCGCCTCTGAAGGTAGTGCCGGCGAGGGAGACTCTGCCAAAGATGCAGAGCGGATCCGTTACTATGTTGCCGATGCTGAGTTACTGGCGGCGGCCCATGCAGTAAAAGGTCAATATAAGCGCGGTAAAGTAGTAGAAGGCACTATCGCCAGTGGTAATTTCTGGAACAACGAGCTAGACCGTATCACCTGGCTGCACACCAAATTTGGTACCAGTACCGAAGAAATGGAAACCGCATCAGCAGCACAGATTGCACACAGTTATGGTATTCCTTTTCTGGGGATCCGGGTCCTTTCTAATAATCTGACTAACGGTGGCCATTACGATCCGTCTACAGCAACCGATTGCCAGGCCTTTGTTAAGCAGGTAATCGAACAGTATATTAAACACAGCAAAAGGTAGCTCCTGAGAGCTACCTTTTGTTACGGGTAATTAGAGGTTTTAAATTGGGGAATAAGGCAACGATGACTGATGAGCCACAATTCTTAGCTTACCTGATTTGTCTTTAACGTAAGCAAAGGTGTATTCCACTTTGGTCTCGCCCCCGTTGGTGTCGGTAAAGTAATAATTCCCCATGGCCACCGCCATGCTGCAGCTGTTATTAATAATGCCGACATTATCAAACTTCACTTTGGTGTACGGTTTGATGGCAAACCCTTTATCTTCAGAGTAAGCCTCATTACCACCCACAAAATACGATAAAGCCGCATCAAAGCTCGATCTGAACTGTACTTTCGCAGCCAGCGTCGGCTTAAATAACACGCTGCTCAGGTCGTAGCCGTACATATCCTGAATAAAGTCTGCCGCGGCAGTGGTATAGTCGCCGTCAGATGAATAGACCGATCCTATTCTTACTATCCCGTCCCCCCAGAGTTTCTGGGCCTCTACCACCTCACGCTCTGAAATACAGGCATCCGAATAGAGCAGACGATTATCCACCACCGACGCTGCTGCAGTATTTGCCGCAGGCTCATTCATACTGCTTTTTAATTGCTGGGATTGTGCGGTAGCGCAACCTGTTAACACGGCCGAGGAGAACGAAAGAACCACTAACATTTTCAAGTTCATTTTTTGCATAACAATACTCTCTTTTCCGAAGTCAGATAACTAACCAGTGCTGAATAATCACTGCTTGGTGCTCATGGTTAAGACTATTCATCACGCCTGAATAAAGCTTGAAAGGAAGATTAAAAGAACATTAAAAAGACAACCGCCCCCTCGCTATTGAAAAATAGCGTGCCTGCAATGCCAATTAATCTGCATCAATAATCTGAATTTTATTGCTTTTCGTATTCCTAAGTGTGTCTATACTTAAAGTGTAAATCTGCAATCTTTTAAGTGGGAGCCGTGGATGTTAAGACAGCTGGTGTACCGAAGTCGTGCAACCCAAAAGATGTCAGAGCCGGATATCGATAAAATTGTCGCTGACTCAGAACCCTTTAATCAGGCTAACGATGTTACCGGGTTATTGCTGTTTGATGGTGAGTTCTTCTTTCAGGTACTTGAGGGTGAAGGCGATGTGATCCACGGGCTGTTTGAGCATATAAAAACCGACCCGCGCCACACCAATATTGTAAAAGTGCTCGACAGCGCCTGTGCTAAACGCGACTTCGGCAAGTGGAACCTGCGAACGTTAATTCTTAAGCCCGAAAGCCAGTGCTACTGGCTCCCTTCAGATCTTACGGTAAGGCGCGACAGCAGAGTATTTTCATTGCTTAACAGCTTCGCCACCGGACGCTGGCGCAGTTGTGTTTCTGCAGCCGAACGCGCCACTGTTGAATGTACTATAGCCACCAGCCAGATTGACCTTACCCCCTACCCTTCCAGCGATATTCAGTTTGCCTTTCAGCCCATCGTAGATACCCGGATTGGAGGCATTTCATCTTATGAAGCGTTGCTGCGTAACAGTGAAGGCCGTTACCCTGAATTAATTCTGGCCGATCTACCTGAGCAGCAAAGATATGAGTTTGACTTAAAATCCAAAGCCATTGCTATTGCCCAGGGGGCAAAACTGTTGAAACCTGGCCAGTCTTTATCGGTTAATTTATTGCCTGGGGCAATAACGAAAAACGAACGGGTAGTAAGCCAATTACTGGACTATCTCCAAGAAGGCGGCTTGAAGCCTGAACAGCTTATTCTGGAAATTACCGAAAGTGAAATGGTCAAAGAAAACGATGCCTTCTTTGCCGTTATTGAAGATATTCGTGCGGCGGGGATCCGGTTGGCGCTGGACGACTTTGGCGCCGGTTATGCCGGCCTCTCGTTACTGGCCGACCTGATGCCGGATAAAATCAAGCTGGATCGCGCCATCACCCGTGGCATTCACGAAAGCGGCCCGCGTCAGGCGATATTGCATTCGGTATTCGAATTTGCCAATGCCACTGGCAGCCATTTAATTGTAGAGGGAGTGGAAACCTTCGACGAATGGCTGTGGTTAAACAACGCAGGTGTACGTAAATTTCAGGGCTTCCTATTTGCCCGCCCGCAGCTAAACGGTGCCAACGCTATTTATTTTGATGCCCGGGAGCTGGCTGGCCAGCAATAACAGCCGTTGCACAGCATTAATAATGCTGTGCAACGGCGTCTTCACTTACTGGTCGATTTTGCCCAGCATCACCGCCAGCTCATCTATCCGGGTTACGGTGTCTTTTACCAGTTTATCAATTTCATCACTGGCCTGTCTTGAGTGAGATGCCAAACTTCTGACTTCATCGGCTACCACAGCAAAGCCGCGGCCTACTTCACCCGCCCTGGCCGCTTCAATAGCCGCATTAAGCGCCAACAGATTAGTTTGCTCGGAAATGCCGTTGATGGTGCCGATGATATTGCTGATAGTCTGACTAACATTCAGCACGCCTTTCATGGATTCCTGGGTTTGATTCACGGCGATCCGGCGGGCGGTTATATCAATGCCAAATAGCACGTACTGGGTAATTTCATTTTTAAAGTTTTTCAGAGCGCAAATACCGGCGTCCAGTGACAACATAAAATCGCCCTGACCAAAGTTGATCTGCAATTTGATATTGCCGCTGTCCTGCAATTCAGCCTTATGTTCTGCGCTGAGTTCCCGTAAAACATGATCTACAAAAGCCTGCTGCGTGGCACTTGAACCGAGTTTTGCGGCCAGTAAATCACTGGGCGTCTTAAGCTGGCCGTCTTTATCAATGTCGAGTAACACCAATGAATTGTTGATAGCGTTAATCTTACGAGTAAAATCGAGTGCCATCTGTTTAACTTCAGTAATGTTAGCCTGTACCGAAATGTAGTTTTTTACCTCGCCTTTTTCGTTCAGGATTGGCGTGATAGACAAAGACACCCAGTAAGGCTCACCGCTCTTGGTATAGTTAAGAATTTCATCATAAAACGGGGTGCGATCGTGCAGATTCTTACGAATGCGGGCAATGGTATCCGGCGAGGTTTCAGGCCCTTGCAGGAAATCTCCCGGTTTCTTGTGTTTAATCTCTGTCAGCGAATAACCGGTTAATCTTTCAAAGCCTTTATTCACATACACAATTAAACCGGCCGGATTGGTAATAATAACCGAGTTATCCGTTTCGTTAGCGACCATAGAGAGCATCTCACGCTCTTCCCGCATAAGGACTTCCTGGGTTACATCTTTAACAAACGCGGTATACAGCGTTTTGTTTTCGAGCCTGACTTTCGACAGCGATAACTGGCCCCAAAGCACTTCACCATCTTTGCGTTCGATTTTTATTTCCCGGCTGGTACCGACAATTTTATCCTTACCGGTTTCGCGATTGGCATTTACATAACTATCGTGATTCGCCTGAATGGATTGCGGAACCAGCATCTTAACGTTTTGCCCGAGGACTTCCTGACGATCATAGCCCCAAAGTTTCTCTGCCGCAGCATTAAATAAGGTAACGCAGTTATGCTCATCGATGCAGACTACCGCATCCAACGCCTGCTCCAGAGTTTGCGCCATAGTTTCCCTGGAATCGCGCTCCTGAGAAATATCCCGCACAAAGGCGGTGTAATGGATGTGCCCGTTAAGCACGATTTTAGACAGCGACAGCTGTACCCAGAGCTTAGTGCCATCCTTGCGTTGTAACTGCACGTCCCTCGAACTGCCAACAATCTTATCCTGACCGGTCTGGCGATGATGGTTAACGTTATTATCATGATTTGCGCGTAATTCGTGCGGCAGCAGCATGGCCACGTTCTTACCAATCACTTCATTTTTACGATAGCCCCAGATTTTTTCGGCCGCCTGATTAAAAAAGGTCACCCGGTTTTTTTCGTCGATACTGACTACCGCAATAATACTTTGCTCAAGGGCCTGAATAGCCTGGTTGGTTTTAGTCTTCTGTTGCCAGAACATGCTGCACACCACCTATAAAAATCTGTCTACCTCAGGAAGGCGTTTACGAACACTTCAATGCCGCAAGTAGCCCGCCGCGCTTAGTCAAACTGTATGTAATACGCGACAAATTTACATTGCGTTCATAAAGCGTAGTTCAAAATTGTGCTCTTTTGCGGATTTTCACGTATTGGATGTTAAAGCGTTGCGAAGTAAACTCATGTACAAGCGAAAAATCTATCTGTTTGGGATCACCTCAGGGCTGATCATGATGATTGCTCTATGCTGTACGGCCGTCTCTGCCTACCTGACACAAATCAATCTGGAGCAGAGTAATACTGGCCAAACCCTGCTGGCAGAACATCAGAAACTCAGCAGCATCTCCTATCGAATGTTTAAACAGCTTACCGACGAGCTGATTTTTGGAGAAAGTGCCAACCAGGCTATCATTCGCAACAAACAGGCGCTTATTGCTCAGTCGTTAGACAAAATTCGCCGCCTTGAACTGCAACAAAGGCAGGCTCTGGGCAGTAAGATGACTGCTGGCAGCATTGAAGATACCGACGAACTGGCCAGCCTGATAGACGCCATTATCAGCGAATTCAAAGCTATCACTGCAACCTACAAAAATACCCCGCTGGACCAGCAAAACCGCTTGCAAACCTTGCTTGAGGTAACGATTGATAGTGAGTTTCGTGAGGCAATTAATGCCGCTGTAGTGCGTCAGGGCAATGTGGTTTCGGCCATTAATGCCAAAATAGAAACCCTTAACACTGCCATTGTCTGGTTTGCCGTGGGCGTGGCGCTGTTTGCCATGCCCTGCATTATCCTTGCCTGTTACTGGCTGTTTAACCAGCTCTATCAGCCGTTAACCATTATCAACAACGGCACTAAAGCCATTGCAGCGGGCGATTACCACCAGCGCTTACCAGAAACCCTGGATACCGAATTCTCCCAACTGGTAACGTCGCTTAACCTGCTGGCTTCACGCCTGGCCGATCACGAAATGCAAGCAGAACATTCCCGCAAGCAGTTGGAGTTTGAGGTAGAGCAGCGCACCCGGGAAATCAAACAGGTAAACGAACAACTCACCAGGGTTGACTCCCGCCGGCGTCAGTTTCTGGCTGATGTCTCCCATGAACTCAGAACGCCCCTGACCATTATAAGGGGCGAGGCCCAGGTTACTCTGCGTCAATCTTCTGCCTCGCAAGAAGTTTACCGGGAAACACTGGATTCAATATTGCTGCAGGCGGTGAACCTCAGTGAACTGGTAGATGACTTACTGTTGCTGGCCAGAGCCGAACTAAGTCAGTTAAAACTAGACACCTCGCGCCAGCCGCTAGGCGATTTCCTGCAAAATCAGGTTAGCCAGTGGCAGCGCCTGCACGAAGATCGCCAGTTTACCCTCGATATTGATAAGAGCGCCGAAGCGTTACAGCTCAAATTTGACCAGCAACGCTTGAAACAGGTGGTTGCTATTATGCTTGATAACGCATGTAAATACTCAGCACCTCAGTCGCCCATTAATGTGTCATTAAAGCAGGTAGATACCAGTGCCTGCATTGAGATAAAAGACTTTGGTGAAGGGATCTCCCCTGCTGATATTAACCATATTTTTGAACGCTTTGTGCGCTTTAAGCACAAGTCCGAAGGGCTGGGTCTTGGCCTCGCCATTGCCAAAGCTATTATTGAGGCGCATGGCGGGGAAATAAAGGTTAACTCCACCCAGGGCGAAGGCACCTTGTTTCAAATTTATCTGCCAATGGATGTTGAATAATGAAAATTCTGATTGCTGATGATGAACTCTCGCTGGTGAATTTCCTTTATCGCGGACTCACTGCCGAAGGGTTTGAATGCATCAAAGAAACTGCACTGCATAACCTGGTTGATTTAGCAAAGCGGGAGCAGCCTGATTTGCTGGTGCTCGACAGAATGTTTGGCGAAGACGATAGCGTGGAGATACTGCCCGCCCTGAAACAACTCAGCCATGGCCCTATGGTGTTACTCCTGTCGGCCCTCGATGATATTGTCGAAAAGGTCACCGGGCTCGACAAAGGCGCCGACGACTACTTGTGTAAACCCTTCGATTTCGACGAGCTGTTGGCCAGGGTTAATGCACTGGGCAGACGACATCGCTCGCAACCAGATAAAGCGCCACGCCAATTGAGCTTTGCCAACTTGCAACTGGATCTGGAGTCAAAACTGGCCAGCATTACCCGAGACGGTAATACTGAAGAACTCACCCTCACCAATATTGAGTTTAACCTGCTGAGCTATTTTATTGAGTCGCAAAATAAAGTGCTCACCCGGGAGCGTATTTTAAGCCGGGTCTGGCAAAGCAACACTGATCCGCTGACTAATATTGTGGATGTTTATATCAGCCGCCTGCGCCAAAAACTGCCGCCTGCTGCGGGCATAGAAATCGCAACGATCCGCGGTAATGGTTACCGGTTAAAGGCATTAAGTTAATCCGGCTGTCCTCTACTCTATCCACATCTCGTTGATGAGTGGCGTTTCAGCGTTATTAGTAAATGTGATATTGATCACAATATCATCGCTGGAATTGGTATATCTGGCCACAAACAGCAATCTCGGATTGCCAGCCCTGCTCACCGCGGCAACCAGCCGCTTTGATATAAGCACACCAAGCTGTGGAGCTATTGCCTCGTAGGCGTTTTGAAACCCCTCAGGCGTTATTCTGGCCGCCAGCGAGTCTGTCATCACGTTTCGAAATGCCTGATAGTCGCCTGTTTCATGGGCTTTTAGCGCGACATCGACCACCGGCATTAATAACGCTAAGGCCTCGGCTGCGTTTTTCCCAAAGCAACCAAAGTAATCTTTCGACGGCTGGTTATCGTCATTCATGCTCCCTCCTTTTGCGGCGTAATGTGCATTACACGATTTTCGCTGCCCGCCCACCTATCTATGCAGTCCGCAGCATCGCTTGAGGCACCGCTCCCGGCAAGTTCAAAATTGTAAGATTTTGTAGAGTCAATTTTTTGAAATTTAATTCACCCCTTTTGTGCCGCCCGGTCGTTATACCCAAAACCAGGGAGTACACACTATGCAATTAACGGCGAATCCAACCTTTTCAACCCGTGATTATGTCAGGCCATTGAGTCACCTGCTACTGGCCGCGCTGGTCACTTTCGGTTTGTTTGTAATAATGGCCAAACTAATCGAGCAACACGGCGAAGCCCCTAAAGTCGAAGAAACCGTGGTCATTGATGATTTTTTACTGCATGTAGAAGAGCCTGAAACTATTACCAGACAACCGGTTAAGCCAATGGAAAAAACGCTCGAGCAGCCCCCTTCGCTGCCAGAGCCGGTTGAATCTGATCCCGGCCCCAGTGAGCTTAGCGTTAACGTAAACCCAGTCATACCCGGCAATCAGATAGCCATTAATACAGACTTTGGCCAACAAAGTGATGCGTCTGCCCGGCCGATAGTCAGGGTGAACCCCAGTTATCCTGCCGATGCGGCCCGACAAGGCATTGAAGGTTGGGTGCAATTAACCTTTGACCTCACGCCTCAGGGAACGGTAACCAATATCACCGTAGTGGATGCCGAGCCGCTACGTATCTTTAACCGGGAAGCCAAACGGGCGCTGGCAAAATGGCGCTATCAGCCCCAGGTAGAAAAAGGTGTACCTGTGGGGCAAACCGGGTTACAAGTAGTACTGACCTTCAAGCTGGAGCAGTAAGGACCGCCTGTGGGGATTGCTAAACTCGGATTTCTACGCACTTTCCTGAAATCGGAAACTGCCACAAGCTGCAATGAAACGTTGTTCAGGCGCTATCGGCAAACGGGCGATAGCGCCGCCCTGAGCGCGCTCTACGAGCAGCACTGTAATAATTTGTACTATTATCTGCTGGTAATGAGCGACCCCAACACCGCGGCAGATGTCACCCAGAAAGTCTGGCTCAAAGTCATGGAGTCAACACAGGACTATCAAAATCAGGGCCGCTTTCAGGCCTGGCTGTTTACCATTGGCCACCGCATGCTTATCGACGAATTTCGCCAGAGTAAGCGCTGGCAGGCCGATACCGATCCGGATACCTTAGGTTCAGTCACGCCGGTGAATGACAACGAAGCCGACTTTCACCAATTGCTTAAACATCTTCCGTTTACCCAACGGGAAGCGTTCTCGCTGCAGCAGGAAGGATTTAGTTTGCAGGATATTGCCAGCATCTGTGATGTACCGGTCGAAACGGTAAAAACGCGCCTGCGATATGCCCGCAACAACCTGAAAAAACATTGGAAAACATTATGAACGAGTCCGACCGTCAAGACGCATTGCAACAGGCATACAACACTGCTAAGCAACGTTATCCGGCGCCTGGGCGGATAAAACGGGCCGTGTTGAATCAACAGTCCGGCAATCAACAGCGCTTCCTTGACCGCGCTAAAGCCACACTGCCCGGCCGGGAGTGGCTGGCTCTGGCTGCTGCAGTAGGCTGCCTGTTACTGCTGGTTAAGGGCGCCCCGCTTATTAACCAACCAATGCCCGACAATGATATCATTGCCCTGGAAGTGGAATATCATGGCTATCAGGATGACGTGGCGAGCCTTCCCAATTACCGCGAAAAACTCACATTGTATACCCGTGAATTTACCCGTCAGTTAACCACATTAAAGGTGTTTTATTCACGCCCGGCCATGCTGGCCAGCCATGAGGGAAACTGGTTGTTTACCGATTGTGATAATCAGACCATTACTGTTTCTAATGAGTTAATTGATGATTTGCGTGCTTTGCAGCGGGTAGATCCCGCCCTGGTTGACGGCACATTTGTTGCTCTGGCTTTTGATGAACAAGGCCGGTTGATAAAAATAGAACAGGCTCCTATAAAGAGCTGCTAGCTTGTGCGCGCACTTTAACTTTTACTGGTCAAGCGTCCGACAACATGGTTTCATGAGTTTTAACACCATTCCCGATATGCAAACGGCGCTACCTGCAAGGATTCTCACCGTGAAAAACCTGTTTCAAGCTATTGATAATAAAGATACCGAAACCTTTGCAGGCTTTTTGGCAGAACATGCCACCTTTCGCTTTGGGAATGCGCCAATAGTGACTGGCCGGCCTGATATTGTCGCAGTGGTCGACGACTTTTTTAACAGTGTTAAAGCGCTCTCTCATACGGTGGCTGAAACCTGGCGTCCCCCAACCGGGGTAATATGTCAGGGAACAGTAACTTATACCCGTTTTGATGACAGTACCCTGACCATTCCGTTTTGCAATACATTCAGAGTTAATGAGGATTTAATTGGGGAGTATATCATTTATGCCGATGTTTCAGCGCTCTGACTACCAGCTCCATTGCATTTAATGCCATACGTCATAGGCCTGCGGATGCACTATAAAAAGTGCATGCTTTTTTCGTAACAACTGTGCTATGTTAATTTTCCAGCTATTGTACTTACATATAAACAATAATGGGTACAGAACAGGAAATAATAAAACAACATCAACCTGTGATCCGCGCGTTAATTCCTTACCAGCAGCAAGGTCGTTTGCTCGAAGGACTTAACCGCTTCTCGTCGCGCCTGAGTGCCCAGGCCAGGCAAGTCATTAAAGAGGAAGTGATTCGCTTAACGTCACAAACCGACGCGCCCGCGGATAACTCTGCCTTTGCTCGGTTTCCGGTAAAGCGCTTTTCTCATTTTGGCATAGAAATGACCCTCGATAGAGTGGGCTCGGAGATCCTGAAAAGAGAAACAGCCCGCTACATGGAACAATATACCGTTGGCGTGTTTGAGTCGATTACCAACTCGGCCCATTACCAGGGGCTGGTGCAGCGTCAGTTACGCGAAAAAATCATCAATGCGTTCACGGTTCAAACCCAGTCTTATCAGGATATTCAGTTTAATAACGACCTCTCTGTTACGCCGCATTTTTCGGTGACCACGCAGGCATATCAGAGTGGCAGAACCGTGGCTGTGGTGGCTTTAAGTGCCACACAACTTACCATTGCCTGTACTCGCTCGCCTAAATTTACCACGGTCAAGGATATACCCGTTTCCTTTCCGAAAATTGCCGGGCTGTGTGCTGCTAACGAAATTATTCATTTCGATTACGTCAGGGTCGAATTTAACACCACATCTCAGCGCCATCATGCAGTGTTAAAACTAGCAGAGCAGGACAAACAATGGGAGCCGCTCTTCAAGCAATACCTCAACCGGGTTATGTTGCGCCTGCCCCTTGCACGTGACCTTGAAATAGAACGCTCAATGCAGGCTCTAGATCGCGATAGAGTTGTCCAAAACGCCCCCTGGTTACCGGTATTAATGAAGAACGATGGTGCTCAACTGGCTCCCCGAATGGTGCTGCTGACGCCAGTAAATACTCAATGCAATCCAGCTTACCGAAGCACACAGCTTTTACCAGGTAAAGCGGCATTACAACGCATTATGAAAGAGCTTCATGCTTTTAACGAGGCGTTCGTGCTGCGACTAACTATTACTCAGAAAAACAACACTTCGGTTTCTTTATGCGCCACTGTTCGTCAACTGGAAAGACAAAATTTACTGGCAAATTTTGTTCAATTGGGGTTGGAACATAACAGTCTGGAATTCTGGCAGTATCGTTTGACCAAGATCAGTAGCGACAGTCAGGAAACCGCACGCATCCTGCAGGATATGTCTCATCAGGATCATCATGATATTTTGTCGATGGGGTATATTCTTTATTTGCGCTCCATTAACGAGGCAGTCGGTCCTTTGCAATTACTCAGCCAGCCAGAAAAAGCCAAACTGCCCCGTCAGTATATTGATAGTGACAATCATTATCCCCTTCATTTTGTAATGAATGATGATATCGACCGGCGGAAAGAGCCGCGCTTTAGAATTGAAACCGATGCACAGGTAAAAGTAAGTCTTATTGGCAGTTATGCCGCTACGGTGCGGGATTTTTCCTTAGGCGGCATCCGGCTCCAGCTCCATGACTGTCATGACGCCGCATTACCGTCAGAGGTAAAGGTCAGTATTGTCGACTTCAAACTGAAGTCACAACGCTACAAAGTATTGGACTACAATCAGCGAACCGGGGTATTGCGTTTACTCGCGAGCACCACCGATAGCACCTCAAGAGTGCTCAAGAAACTCAGTTCGGGCTTGTCTTTGCAATCCAGTATTGAAAACATCATGCACAGGCAATCGCTGTATTTCCGCTATATGTGGGAAGTGGTGAGCCGCCATTATCCAAATGCCGCGTTACAGATTGTTACTGGCAGGCAGATGATCCACCGCATGAAAACCTTATACACCACCCAGCAAAATAACGACCTTCATCCTTTTGCGGTGTGCGACCACAATGCACCGCTGCATGGATTTTTTGCCGATATGGGTAAGTCGCCACCAGATTCTTCGGTACTACGCCGACTCCTACAACAAGCCGAACGGTATCATCTGGCCATTCATTGTGAGCGCAAAGCCGACAATAAACTAATTAATCTTACTCAGGTGCAATGCTTTGAGTCGTCACTGCGTTATAAAATTCAACAATCACTGGAAGAAGAAGAAACTCACCTCTACGTGGCCGGTATTGAATGCCAGAAAAATGAATCGGTCACCACGCCGATGTCCAAACAACGATTGGCGCTGTTGTCACGCATAGACCTGGATGTTTATGAAAAACTACAAGCGCTGCAACAAAATTATTCCCATGTGATTCATATCATCGATCTGTCGGCGTTGCTCAATTCCTTTCTTAAAAGCGGTATTGTACTGGATCCGACAAAGGAGAATGCCGCTGCTGCGGCACCCACCGACAAGGTTACATAATAAAGTCGACCACCCCACCGTCTACGCGCAGTGCGCTGCCCGTGGTGGCTGACGCCAGTGTCGAGCAGGTGTAAGTGATCATGCTGGCCACTTCCTCAACCGTTGCCATACGTTGGATCACCGATGACGGGCGATTTTCCATGACAAACTTGACCCCGGCTTCCTCAATAGAAATGCCGCTTTCTTCTGCTGATTGCGCCAGGAATGCCTGTGCGCCCTCGCTCAGGGTAGGACCGGGCAACACTGCATTCACGGTTACTCCGGTGCCCGCCAGTCGCTTCGCCAGGCCTCTGGATAAACCAAGCAGCGCGGTTTTAGTTACGCCATAATGAATCATATCGCCGGGAATATTCAGAGCAGATTCAGATGCCACATACAGGATCCGGCCCCAGCTATTTTCAACCATGGCTGGCGCATAATGGCGACTGAGGCGAACTGCCGACATCACGTTCACGTCATAATACTGCTGCCAGGTATCATCGTCAGTATCAAAAAAGTCCTGGGTACCATAGATGCCCAGGTTGTTAACCAGAATATCTGCAGTTGGTACCGCCTCAATAAGCTTATTGCAACCTTCTGCAGTGCTTAAATCTGCCGCAACGCCGGATACATCAGCGTTGGCAACTGCTTGCTTCACCGCATCCACTGCCTGCGCAACTTTTTGTTCGGTACGGCCGTTAACGATAACTTTTGCACAGCATTGAGCAAGCTGTTTGGCAGCCCCTAGTCCGATACCTTCTGTTGAACCGGTAATAATTGCCACTTTCTCATGTAAATCGATTTTCATTGCTAAACTCCGTGTTTGTAGGGTGTGATTAGTTATACGCCGAAGATGGATTTATGTCATAAGTGGTTGTGAAACGGAGTATTCGAAGGAATAGAATCATGCCTGATGCCGACATGGCCGGTTTTGCGAACACCTCGTTTTAAATAACTATTGCATAGCTTTAGGCAATGTTGCTAATGTGTGAGTCTGTGTTTAGAGACTGCTTTTGTCTTGCTGAAAGCAGGTCGATGCTTTGGGTTGTATAAAGCACACAAGAATATGATTATCTTAAAAAATTTTTTAAAAATAACGCTACTTAGTATAAGTTTAATCAGTAGTGCTGTGGTGACTGCGAAAACCATTACGGTGGTTGACGAACAAGGCCGACCGTTTATTGATGCTGTGATCAGCGTGGCAGCGGCCGCCGTGGAAGAGTCATCTCCCTCTGCCCCTCCACAGCAACCTGCCATCATGGATCAGGTAAATCGCCAGTTTGAACCTACTATGCTGGTTATCGAACAGGGCCAGACTGTGGTGTTTCCCAATAGCGACAACATCCGCCATCACGTTTATAGTTTCTCTCAGCCTAAACCTTTTGAAATTAAACTCTATGCCGGTGACTCTGTGCCGCCCGTGCAGTTCGACAAATCGGGGATCGTGGTGCTTGGCTGTAATATCCACGACTCCATGCTAGGGTTTATTTATGTAAAAGATAGCAATCCCTCGTGGCAAACCAACCAAAATGGTCAGGCCGAAATAACCACCGCGCATGGTGAAATACTGATTTGGCATCCAGACCTCTCCGTTAACCACCTTGAGCGATTGCCCTATGCGCTAACCGGCGGTGACGAGCCGGTCACAATCACTTTGCCACGAGTTGCCCAACTGGAAACATCCAAACGGGTATTTGGCAGTAGCAAGTTTAAGCGCCAATGACGGTTACCCTACGTCAGTCGCTGTTTCAGATACTGTTTATTGGTATTTTTATCACAGCGTCGATGATCCTGGGGAATGTCTGGACGGTCACCTCAAAGACCGCCTTTAATCAGGTGACTAAAAATATTGAACTCGCCAATTCTGTATTGGAGCAACTGCTGCAGGATCGTAGTGAACAGCTACTCAATTCGGCAAGGGTACTCACTGACGACTTTGGCTTTAAGCAGGCGGTGGCCACCGGGGATATTCCAACCATTCAGAGTGCACTGCAAAATCATGGTCAGCGGATTGAATCAGACTTTATGATGCTGACTGACCTATCCGGTAAAGTACTGGAAAGCCAGCCAGGCTATTTTGCCCGCGGCAGCGAATTTCCTTACCCTGGAATCATCAATACGGTGCTTGAAGACGGCGGTTCGGAGAATGCCATCATTGTAGACGGCAGCCTGTACCAGATAATAATGTTACCCGTTTATGCCCCTAACCCCATAGCCATTGCCGGTATTGGTTTTATGGACGGCGATGCGTTTCTAAAGCAGGTAAAAAAAATCATTCAGGCTGATATCATCGTTTCTTCAAAACGCTCAGTGAATGGCTCTCATGTGGTATTGCACAGCAGCTTGCCCTACATTCAGGCTCAGCGAGTAATCAATGCCGATCAGAAAACCATGAGTTGGTTCGATGTAACTTTTTCACGGGATACCCCCCACCTCACCCGCGACATCAAATTGCCCGACACGTTAAGTAATGAAGTATCAATAACACTAGCGGTAGACGTATCAACCCACTTTGATAATTTTACCCAGTTGCAATTTAGTATCCTTGGTATTTCTTTGCTGGCTATCGCCGGCTCTATGTTGCTATCAATGTTTATGGCCAGCCGGGTCAACAAGCCAGTGGCCAGCTTAGTCACTGCAGCCAATCATCTGGCCGATGGAAATTACGAGCAATGTGTCCAAACCTCCGGGCATTTGCAGGAAATTAACGAACTGTCAGACGCCTTTGTGCGAATGAAAGACAGTATTCAAAGCCGTGAGCAGCGCATTCTGATGCAATCGCGGCTGGACATGCTTACCCGTCTGTATAACCGCAGTTACATGGAAGAGCTTATTCAGCAGCGTCTGGATGCCGGTGAGTCTTTGCAGGTTATCGGCATTAATATTCGCGATTTCAGAACCATTAATGATCTGTATGGCTATTCCAATGGCGATACCTGCATTATTTCAATTGCTGAGCGTATTAAACGCTGGCGTGGCACGGCGGCCCGCTTATCCGGCGGCGAGCTAGTGTGGTTTGCTAACGAGCCACTCACTGACGAACAGTTGGAAACCTTCCATACGATTCTGGAACAACCGGTTGCCACTCAGCAACTGGTAATGCCAATTAAACTGGTATTCACCGTGGTAAACTGCCCTGCTGATGCCGATAACGCGCAGGATCTTTTCCGGCGCATGAATATTCTGCTCGATGAAGCAGAAATGGGCGCTAACTGGCTGCTCCAGTTCAGCTCAGAAATAGAGCAGCGTTATCTGCGACGCCTGAGTATTATCACTGAATTAAAAGAAGTGCTGCAGAGTGAACAGGATGAGTTATCGCTGGTTTATCAGCCTAAGATTAGCCTCAAGACTCGTCAGGTAAACGGCCTTGAAGCGCTTATTCGCTGGAACAGTCAGCGCCTTGGTTTTATTCCGCCGGATGAGTTTATTGAGATTGCCGAACAGGCGGGTTTTATTGAGCAGGTGACAGACTGGGTACTTAGTCGGGTCGTTGCCGATATCCTGATACTCCGTGCACATCAGATACATATCAAACCGGCAGTCAACTTGTCGACCCAGGATATTCAAAACCGGCCATTACTTGAACGGCTCATTGCCTTACTTGATGCCAATGAATTAAGCGCCGATAATATCACCCTAGAGATCACCGAAAGCGATTTGGTAGCCGATGCTAAGATTGCCATCGCCAACCTGCAATTTTTGCAGGATAAGGGCTTCAGTATTGCTATAGATGATTTTGGCACCGGCTATTCATCGCTTGCGTATTTAAAGAATTTACCCGTATCAGCGATTAAAATTGACAAAGCGTTTGTACTCAACCTCAGCACCGATACTGAAGATCAGCAAATCGTACATACGGTGCTAAGCCTTTCTAACATATTTGATTTAGAAGTTGTGGCGGAAGGTGTAGAAGATGCTAATGCCATGGAGATCCTGGCTGAATGGGGTTGTGATACTGCACAAGGCTATTATATTAGTCGCCCGCTACCACTTGGCGGACTGATTGACTGGCTGGCTTCATCTGACTATTACCAACACTAGGGAGTTTTGCGTGCGACTAACAAAACTGATAAGCAGTACCCTTATTTTCTGCACCGGCCTGGCCTGCGCCGGTGACGGTAAACTAATTGGCACCGCTGGCCTTAACCAACTTGAAGGCAGTGGCGGTGGCGGCATTGTGCCCTGGGCCACCTTATCGGGTTACGATACTCAGGATGAAGTGTCAGTCAATGCGTTTATCACCCAGGTGAATCTGGAAGACTACCGTCTTAACGTACTCGGTGCCAGCGTGTCTTTGTATGACCGCGCAGAATTCAGTGTAGCTCGTCACGTGTTTGATCTGACAACCCTAGGCGGCGAGATAGCGCAAACGGTTTACGGCGCCAAGTTTAAGCTCTACGGCGATGTTGTTTACTCTGACTGGCCGCAGTTGAGTGCGGGTGTGCAATATAAGGATCTTGAAGACACCGCTGTGGCCAATCTGGTGGGCAGTGAAGACACCTCAGGCACTGATATTTACCTGGCTGCTACAAAAGTCCATTTGGGCGCTGCTGGCGGCTATAACCTGGTCTGGAACCTTACCGGCCGGCTGACTAAAGCAAACCAGCTGGGTCTGCTGGGTTTCGGCGGTCCGCAAAACAGCGATTATGAACTGATGCTGGAAGGCAGCCTTGGCGTGTTGTTTTCCCGTCATTTCGCCGCAGGAATAGAATATCGGCAGAAGCCCGACAACCTGGGGCTTGGCGAAGATGACTGGATGGATGTTTTTGTGACTTACATCCCGTCAAAGAAAGTTAATTTTACCCTGGCGTGGGCCGACTTAGGCAGCATTGCCGGCGCTACCGGCCAGAAAGGCTTGTATTTATCTGTGGGAGGTCAGTTATGGTAAAACCACTGTTGGTCATTGCTGTTTGTGTAGCAATCCTTAGCGGCTGTGCCAGTCGTTCTGACACGCTTTATGAAGAACTGGGCGGCCAGGCAAAAATTAACGAAATCGTTGAGAACTTTGTTTATGAAATCGAGTACAACGACACTATCCTGCCCTATTTTGCAGACACCGACATCGACCGCTTTATGGAAAAGTTTGCCGAGCAGCTGTGCGTTTTTTCAGGCGGCCCCTGCAGCTATTCGGGCGATACCATGGAGCAGGTACACGGCGGTATGAACATCACCGAGGCTGATTTTAATCTGACCGTAGACTTATTCATTAACGCCATGAATAAAGCCAATGTTCCCCATACCGTGCAGAATAAACTGATTAATCGAATGACTCATACCCGCGAGCAAATGTTGTATCTCTAAGCACAGAGGAACTGACACAGTCACTCAGCGTTGATTAAACAATTCCCCGCCATCTGGCGGGGATTTTTTTGTCTGTGGGATTATCGTTCAGACTTTACTATCCACTTCTTTACACCGCGCAATTTGCGGTATCAAAGCTTTAAAGGGGGTAATCTGGCTTATCGGCTTTCCAGCCGTTACTTGTTCGGCTATTCCTGCAAACTCAGCATCAGACAGTGCGCTTCTTAATACCTTATACCATACAACTGCAGAAGGCTACCGCATGGTCATCCTGACGTTCGATGCCACGGGCTATGCAACCCTGCTTTATTGAGCTTTTGAACGCCTCCAGCTTTTCTGAAGTGACACTGGCACTGTCAGAGAAGGTAACAGAAAGTGCAATGAGCACTACATATTTGATTCGGATCTCCGGGTTATGTAGTTATGCAACAGGATTAGAACTATCCGTTTGCACAACGTTTAAAATTACGTTGCATGAGGAAGTAGTAAATAAGTTGCATGACTAAGCCAAACGCCATACCAGAGATAAGCCAGGTATTTTCTGGCAGGTCAGTTATGGTATCCACAAAAACAAAGCCAATCAGAATCCCATACACCAGGCCCAGCAATAAAGAAATTAGCCAAACCTGTAATCCAACCGGCAAGAATAAAGCTGCCCAACGGAGGAAAAACGCCTGACCATCCCCCTGCTTATTAGTGCGATAAAGTAGCCTCATGCCCCAGAACTGCAGCAGCGCAAAAGCGAAAAAGTTGGCGCATTGGTACCAAAAGGCAAAGACGTCACTTTGTGTGCAGCTTACCGCCACCGGAAATACTAGGGCACTGGCAAACAGCATACTGAATACGAGCAGGTGTTTAAAAGCTAAATCTTCGCTGACTTCCTGTTGATGAAGTTTAACCGCCAACGCGTTAGCGTTGATAAAATAGAGCTCTTCAATCATAACGTCCTTATTCAAATAACATCCCTTAATTCAAAGCAGAGTACCTGAGTGGTTTTAAAAAGACCAGATAGTGCAACTCAAATGGCATGTCAGAGTAATAAGGCTCTTACAGGCGAGCTCGTGCAAGGTAACAGAAATAAGTGGGATATGGCCTGATGATGAATCACACGCCCGGATGGCGTGGCTGGGCGATGCTACAGGGATATAGTTAACTATGATTAGCAAGAGCTTGTAATGTTAAAAGCATCTAGCTCAGTTCAAAATCCTGACACACCGCACAAAGCAAAAAGGCTTGCATTTCTGCGAGCCTTTTTTGGAATGTGGCGCGTGTGGATGGGTGAAGCCGGTGGTTTTAAGCAAGTCAACAATTTGACTTGCTCCGGCTGAACGCCCTCCGCTCTGTCGGGGGGGCTGGAAATCCTGACACACAGCAGAAAGCAAAAAGGCTTGCATTTCTGCAAGCCTTTTTTGGAATGTGGCGCGTGTGGAAGGATTCGAACCTCCGACCGCCTGGTTCGTAGCCAGGTACTCTATCCAGCTGAGCTACACACGCGAAGTTTTAATTTAGTGAGTGGCGCGTGCGGAAGGATTCGAACCTCCGACCGCCTGGTTCGTAGCCAGGTACTCTATCCAGCTGAGCTACGCACGCGCTGATACACTAAATTAAAAATGGCGGAGAGGGAGGGATTCGAACCCTCGATACGCGTAATGCGTATGGTTCCTTAGCAGGGAACTGGTTTCAGCCACTCACCCACCTCTCCGTCATGTGGGGCTGCATTTTAATGACATGCGGTGGGAAGTCAATGGTTTTTTAGATAAATACATTTCGTATGCCGGGATTTTAAACAATCGATTTATTTTGCCTAAAAAGCACACATTTATTGCCCGAAAAAGCACCATTTACCGCCGTTTTCACCCATCTGCTACCGGGCGGTAAAACCGCATCAGAGAATCAATTTACTCCGCACCAATAAAAAAGGCCGGAAAAAACCGGCCTTAGTAATGATAAATGACCAAAAAACTGGTCTTACCACTAATTATTTACTTATTACCATCAGGCTGACCGCCTTTTTCAGCCTGGATGCGCATATAAATTTCTTCGCGATGCACCGAAACTTCCTTTGGTGCATTCACACCAATACGTACCTGATTACCCTTAACGCCTAACACGGTTACGGTGACATCGTCACCCACCATCAGCGTTTCACCCACACGACGAGTTAAAATAAGCATTCTTTTGCTCCTGGTTCCTTGATTACATTGCCTCCGTGCGGTCTTCGACGCCTTTCACTCCGTAAAAGCGCTTTCGGTGGGGTTAACGCTGGTGTCACGACAACGTTAATCCACCAATACTTGCATTATAGCTTATCTTCTAACCAAACGTTAACGGACTGTAACGCAGTGGCTAAATTTTCTGGCTGACTGCCGCCAGCCTGTGCCATATCCGGGCGACCTCCACCCTTACCGCCAACTTGTGTAGCGATATGATTAACCAGTTCACCAGCTTTCACTTTGCCGGTTAAGCCTTTGGTCACCCCAACGATAAGACTCACCTTACCGTCTGCAGGCGCACCCAGCACAACGATGCCTTCACCAATGCGGTTTTTCAGGTCATCAACCATGCCGCGTAATGATTTGGCCTCAACACCTTCAAGCTCTGCAATGAGGACTTTGTTACCCTTTATATCCACGGCATTGCCAAGTAGATCAGCGCCTTGTTGGCTTGCCATCTTTTGTTTGAGTGAAGTAACTGTTTTTTCTAACTCTTTTTGTTGAGATTGCAGTTGGGTTACTTTCTCTGTGAGGCCACTGGCATCAGTTTTTAACAGCCCACAGGTAGTGTTCAGTACCGCCTGTTGCTGTTGTACATAAGCCAGCGCGCCCATGCCGGTTACCGCATCAATACGACGTACACCAGAAGCAATACCGCCCTCGGTAACAATTTTAAACAAACCAATATCGCCGGTTTGCTTAACGTGAGTACCACCACAAAGCTCAGTGGAAACCGGTCCCATGGAAACAACACGAACTTTCTCATCGTATTTTTCGCCAAACAGTGCCATAGCACCGGTCTTTTTGGCTTCTTCCAGATCCATCATCTGCGTGGTTAACGGATGGTTATCCTGAATATCCTTATTAACCCGTACTTCGATTTGTGCCAGTTGTTCGGCAGTCACGCCCTCAAAATGCGAGAAGTCGAAACGCAGACGCTCGGCATTTACCAAAGAGCCTTTCTGCGTTACATGGTCGCCAAGAATGTCTCTGAGCGCCTGGTGCAGCAAGTGTGTTGCACTGTGATTTTTGCGGATAGCGCTGCGCTTAATATCATCAATTTTGGCAACCGCTTTGTCGCCTTTGTTAATGGTGCCTTTTACCTTACCGCGGTGGGCAAAAGCATTACCCATTTTCTGTGTATCGGTAACAAAGAACTCACCATTAGCCACTTTGAGTACACCAGTATCACCTACCTGACCGCCCGCTTCAGCGTAAAATGGCGTTTGATCCAGCACGACAACCCCTTCCTGACCATCGGTCAGTGCTTCGCAGAAGCTGTTGCCACTGATTAACTCCACCACGTTGGCATCGCCTTCGGCATCGGTATAACCGGTAAAGGCCGTTTGACAGTCAACTTTTAAGGTGCTGTTGTAATCGGCACCAAACTGACTGGCTTCCTGCGCGCGCTGACGCTGCGCCTGCATTGCCGCCTCAAAACCTTCTTCATCGATTTTGTAGTCGTGTTCGCGGGCCACGTCGTTGGTTAAGTCTACCGGGAAGCCGTAGGTATCATAGAGTTTGAAAACCAATTCGCCAGGAACGGTATCGCCTTCCAGCTCGTTAAGCGCATCGTTAAGCATATTCATGCCACGAGAAAGAGTCTTACTGAACTGCTCTTCTTCTACGCGTAATACTTTTTCAATAACCGGCTTCTGATCAGCCAGCTCAGGGTAGAAACCGCCCATTTCCTGGGTCAGTGCATCCACCAGCTTGTAGAAGAAAATGTCATTGGCGCCCATTTTATAGCCATGACGTACCGCACGGCGGATAATCCGGCGCAGTACATAACCGCGGCCTTCGTTGCTGGGCATTACGCCATCGCAAATTAAAAACGCACAAGAACGAATGTGGTCCGCAATCACCCGCAGTGATTTATTATCCAGATCTGTTGTACCAACAATTTTCGCGGCAGCATTGATCAGATTTACAAACAAATCGATTTCATAGTTGCTGTGCACGTTCTGCAGAATGGCAGAGATACGCTCCAGCCCCATACCGGTATCAATCGACGGCTTAGGCAGCGGCTCCATAGTGCCATCGGCCTGCTTGTTGAACTGCATGAAAACCAGGTTCCAGATTTCAATAAAGCGGTCGCCGTCTTCTTCCGGTGTGCCCGGAGGACCACCCCAGATGTGCTCACCGTGATCGTAGAAAATCTCCGAACATGGGCCACAAGGACCGGTATCGCCCATCGACCAGAAGTTGTCCGAGGTTGAGATGCGGATAATTTTCTCTTTCGGTACACCAATGGTGTTTTCCCAGATATCGAAGGCTTCGTCATCCTCAGAAAACACGGTAACCAGCAGTTTCTCTTTCGGCAGACCCAACTCTTCAGTTAGGAACGTCCAGGCAAACTGAATGGCTTCTTTTTTGAAATAGTCACCAAAGCTGAAATTACCCAGCATTTCGAAAAACGTGTGGTGACGCGCGGTATAACCCACATTCTCAAGGTCGTTATGCTTACCACCGGCGCGAACACAACGCTGCGACGATACCGCTCGGGTATAGCTGCGTTTTTCGGAACCGAGGAAAACGTCCTTAAACTGGTTCATACCCGCATTAGTAAACAATAACGTGGGATCATCTGCTGGTACCAGTGAAGAACTGGAAACAGCCTGGTGGCCATGCTGGCCAAAATACTCGATAAATTTGCGGCGAATATCAGCAGTTGATAATGTCATTGAAATCCTGAAATCCTTAGTTAACCTTTAGCTTATATGCAGCCTGTGTGCAGGAAATTCAACTATTCAGCACACTTCTCGCCACATTATTATGAGGCCGCAACAATACCATGGTTAATGCTGTTTTGTTAAGCAATCCACCGTGAAAACAGGCCAATCATCACCATAGAAAATATTGATTAAGGGCTGCAGGCAGACTCTGGCTATTCGTGGTCGTCGTCGAAGGCGTGCTGGATATGGTCAGAATAGAAGCCCCGATACTGTAAAAAGCGGATTTGTTTAAACTTTTCCTTGTCGGTTGCCGGTGGTTTAAGACCAAACCGCTTGCGTCTTACCTGCCCGGCAAGCGTGAACCAATCAGTGTCATTTTCAAGCATTGCCTGTTCAAGCAACGATTCATCAATAGAAAACTGCTGACACTCTGCTTTTATCCTGGCCGGCCCCTGCCCTTTGGCTACTCCCGAGCGCACTTTCATTTCGGCAAAACGGGCGTCGCTTTGGATCCCTGCTTGTTTAAATTCCTCTACCACAGGGGCACAATCGTCCGTTGCAAAACCTTTCTGTGATAATTTTCGTAACAATTCGTGATAAGCATGCTCTCGTCGCGAAAGCATGCGGGTAATCGACTCTATAATGATTTTACGTGGGTTATCTGTCATTTTACCGATGATTTTTTAGAACTTAGCATTCAATATATGCCCGCTATCGTACCAGCTATTGCGCTTTACTGCGGGCAGGATATTTCATAAGACTATGCAAAAACAAGCCGCGGATAATACGCTTACTTTTACCCTGCATCATAGCATCAACGAGATTGATGCGTTGCAGTGGCAGGCACTGGCCGAGCAGGCAGGCCCGTTTTTGCAATATCAATGGCTTAAAGCGCTGGAAGACACTCACTGTGTCGATGGTAAGATAAACAAGCAATCCGGCTGGCGAACCGGCTGGCAAACCGGCAGGCAAACCGGCTGGCAAACGGCATTCTGGAGTGGCTCGCTTAACGGCGAGCTTAAAATAGTGGTGCCGGGCTATTTAAAAACCCACAGTTACGGCGAATACGTATTTGACCATAGCTGGGCCAATGCTTACCACCAGCATGGTAAGGACTATTATCCTAAATGGATTGCGGCTATTCCATTTACCCCGGTTACCGGCCCTCGCATACTTATTGCCAGCGACGTATCCGCCGCGCAGTGGCACAGCCTGGTCACCCACATCAATGACTGGGCCAGCGACAATCAGTATTCGTCCTGCCATTGGTTGTTTAATCCGCTTGATTCCCAAACCAACTTTGCCAAACTGGGCTTTAGCTCGCGTTTTAGTGTGCAGTTTCAATGGATGAATCGCGGCTATCAGAATTTTGATGACTTTCTTGCCAGGCTGACATCCCGCAAGCGCAGAAGCATTCGTAAAACCCGTAAGCGTTTTAACTCCCCTTCTCTGCGTGTAGAAAGGTTACACGGTGATAAGCTAAGTCGCGAAGACATGGCATTTTTTGTCCATTGCTATCAGGACACGTACCTGAAGCGCAGTGGCCACACCGGCTATTTAACCCCCGCCTTTTTCGACGCGCTGTATGCCCATTGCCGGGACAACATTATGCTTGTGAAAGCCACTCATAATGACCAGGAGATTGCTGCAGCCCTGTTTTTATTTGATGATACAGGGCTGTACGGGCGTTACTGGGGTTGCCTGGAAGATATTGACGAGCTGCATTTTGAGTGCTGCTACTTTCAGGGCATTGAATTTGCCATCGAACAGGGCTTGCCGCTGTTTAATCCCGGAACTCAGGGCGAACACAAAATTCTGCGCGGTTTTGAGCCGGTTTATTGTGTATCTCACCATAAATTGCACGATCCGAGGTTTCATCAGGCTGTGGCAGATTTTTTACAGCGGGAAAAACCGGTTATCGAAGACTATTTCAATCAGGCCCGGGATGTATTACCTTTCAACGCGGACTATCTGAACGAATTTGTAACACCAACAAGTGCAAACGGGGCGACAATAACGCCTGAAAAATCCTAACACAGAGACAACAATATGAAGTACACATTGCTCGCAGCCACTATTGCTGCATCGCTGGCCCTGACGGCCTGTTCCAAACCAGAAACCACCACGCAAACCGCAGACACCCAAACTGAAGCGCCTGCCGCTAAAGCCGAAATTGGCTCATTTGGTGTAGACCTGACCGCCCGTGACGAAAGCGTAAAACCGGGTGACGACTTCTTTATGTATGCCAGTGGTACCTGGTATGAAAACTACGAACTGCCAGCAGACAAAACCCGCTTTGGCGCATTTAACGCCCTGGCCGATCGCAGCGAAGAGCAGGTTAAGCAAATCATCGACGACATTATGGCGTCGGATAATTTAACCGCCGAAGAACAACTGGTTCACGATTACTACACAGCGTACATGGATACTGAAACCATCAACGCTAAAGGCATTACGCCAATTAATCCTACGCTGACTGACATCGACAATCTGTCGTCGGTTAAAGAGCTTACCGAATTCTTCGGCGAAAGCTGGCTGACCGGCGCTTCAGCGCCATTATACGGTGGCCTGTGGTATAACCGCCTGGATCCAAATGAATACCAGCTGAGTGTGGGTGTTGGCGGTCTGGGCTTACCTGATCGTGATTATTACCTCAACGATTCAGAGCGCTTCAGCAATATCCGCGACGCCTACGTAAAACACATCGCTGAGATGCTGACCTTCGCCGAGGTGGAAAACCCGGAAGAAAAAGCCCAGACCATTCTGGCGCTGGAAACCAAAATTGCAGAAATTCAGTGGCCACGTGAAAAGCGTCGTGACCGCGACCTGACATTAAACCAGGTCGAGCGTAGCGCACTTGCTGACATGTATCCTGACTTTGACTGGAATGCCTGGTTAGATGCGATGGGCTTTAAAGCGCCTGAGCTGAACATCTCCCAGCCACAACCGGTAAAAGACGTTATCGAAATCATCAACGATACGCCACTGGATGACTGGAAAACATACCTGACCTACCACACTATCTCGAATAATGCGTCGATGCTGTCAGATGACATCTATCTGGCCAACTTCGATTTCTATGGTAAAACCCTGAGCGGTCAGCAAGAGCCTCGTCCACGCTGGAAACGTGCGCTTAGCGCCATGTCTGGCACTACGTCTTTGGGCTTCGCCATTGGTAAGAGCTATGTTGATCGCTTCTTCCCGGAAAGCTCTAAAACGCAAATGGCTGAGCTGGTAGAAAACCTGCGTGCTGCCCTGGGCGAGCGTATCGACGGTCTGGACTGGATGGGCGAAGAAACCAAAGTCAATGCTAAAGCCAAGCTGGCGGCGTTTAACCCTAAAATCGGTTATCCGGATGAGTGGATTTCTTATGAAGGCCTGGAAATTACTGACCAGGATCTGCTGACCAACGAACGTAACATCAGCAAGTTCTTCCACGCCAAGCAGGTAGAAGATGAACTGGAACCGACTAACCGCGAGCGCTGGGGCATGACGCCACAACGGGTAAATGCTTACTACAACTCATCTTTCAACGAGATTGTATTCCCGGCGGCTATCCTGCAACCGCCATTCTTTGATCCTAACGCCGATCCGGCAGTTAACTACGGTGCAATCGGCGCTGTTATCGGTCACGAAATGGGTCACGGCTTTGACGACCAGGGCTCTAAGTCCGATGCCAAAGGTATTCAGCAAAACTGGTGGACCGACGAAGATCGCGCAGCGTTTGAAGCAAAAGCCGACATGTTAGCCGCCCAGTACAGTGCTTATGAGCCAATTGAAGGTAACTTCGTTAATGGCCGTAACAGCCTGGGTGAAAACATTGGTGACGTAGGTGGTCTGTCGATGGCTTACCACGCTTACAAACTTAGCCTGAACGGCAAAGAAGCACCGGTTATCGACGGCCTGACCGGCGAACAGCGTTTCTTCCTGGCCTGGGCACAGGTTTGGAAAGAAAAGCGTACCGAACAAAGCATGCTTAACCAGTTACGTGCCGGTACTCACTCTCCGGGTCGTTACCGTGCACTGGCACCACGTAACCACGATGCATGGTACGAAGCCTTTAACGTACAACCGGGCGATGCCCTGTACCTGGCACCAGAAGAACGTGTAAAAATCTGGTAATTTGCTACCAGCATTATAAAGACGCAAGAAGCAGCCTTCGGGCTGCTTTTTTTTGTTTGCAATACAATAAACTTGCCAGTGTTGAAAACACCCCATGGGATCCGTCAACAACAAATGGTGCCGTCAGCCACTGGCCACTAACCGGAAGTCTGGTCACTCACGACCCAACCCTGGCTTATGAAGATGGCCGCTGGTGGATATTCCAGACCGGACCGGGCATTGCCGGTAAATGCTCGGATAACGGTGTACCCAAGCTGCTGATCAGTACACTTAACTGGGACAGCAACGGCTGACCTCGCTACTAGCCTCCGCTACTGACGACTCACTGTTAAACAAAGGGCATCAGCCTCTGGTTGATGCCCTTTTCTAATTGAGGGGAAAAAGTGGTCACCACATAGTTGTTTAACTCAACTGATAGACCCTTGCGCTCCGCCTCGTCTGCACACAAGCAAACTCGCCCTGTGTACAGTTGTCTCAGTACGCCGCTAACTTATGATTTGTGCATGAACACTCAAACCGTCAGCGATAAGGAAATAAGATGGAACTTAGCCAGGCTAAAGACGTGATTTATACCCTCTCGCAAGGAGTAGATCCGGCATCCGGGGAGGTACTATCCGATAACAGCTGTTTTAATCAGCCGATTATTATTCGGGCACTTTTTATGGCCCACGAAGCACTCGACAGGTCAGTTAAGTACCAGCAGAGAAAATCGTCATTGCCGCCCAATGCCGGTAAGCCCTGGCCTGATGAGGAGGACGAGCAGTTAGCCAGCGCGTTTGATTCGGGTAGCAGCATTTCTCAGCTGGCTAAAACCCATCAGCGTACGTCGGGTTCTATTAAAGCCCGGCTGGAAATGCTCGGCAAAATCAGCGGCGCTTAGGTTTTACGGCCAGGCGCCTGTAGCGAATACAAGATGAAGTGGCTTTTTCTGCGAATTAAAATTCGGCTTCTTCGGCCACTTTTGCCTGCCGAATCAGTTGAGTAAACTCGCCGCGGTAACCATAATAATCCTCGCCCTTGTTTGCCAGCGCCAGGTTAAAGGCATCATCTAATGACCACTGACCGGTATACTTACCGTCTTTCATTAACTGAGCAAAGCCTGCCACCGCAGTGGCAAAGTTTACTTCCTGCATGATCGCAGGCGAAACTTCGGCAGCGCTCATAATCGGTTGCTCCAGCAATTGCGAAGTATCCTCACCCGGCAATTTATAACGGATTTTTAAATACCCCAATTCTGCTAAAGCGTCATTCGCCCCGCTGCTGTCGCCACTGGTATAACGGGACTCATCCAGGTAGCTGCCCGGCTGGCCGTTAAGGGTAACCTCATAAATAGCCGTTACCGCGTGGCCGGAGCCTATATCACCGGCATCCACTTTATCGTTATTAAAGTCTTCTTCTTGCAGCGCCCGGGTTTCATATCCCAGTAACCGGTATTCATTCACCACCGCCGGATTAAATTCCACCTGGATTTTGAGATCTGTAGCAATGGGAAACAAAGAGGACGTAGCCTCTTCCACAAACAGCTTTTGCGCTTCAGCCAACGTATCAATGTACGCTGCGATCCCGTTGCCATTCTGGGCCAGCGACTGCATTAACGCGTCTTTATAATTACCACGCCCAAAGCCAATTACCGACAAATAAATACCGCTCTGGCGTTTACGCTCAACAAAATCTGTTAATTGTTCAGGGTCCGACAAACCGACATTAAAGTCACCGTCGGTGGCGAGCATAATGCGGTTAACTGCCTGCTCATTAAAGTTCGACTCGGCCAGCCGATACGCCAGTTGCAGGCCTTCGCCGCCAGCGGTGGAACCGCCAGCTTTCAGTTTATCCAGCGCAGCAATAATCTTGGTGCTATCCGCCACTTTAGTGGGTTCAAGTACAGTCCCGGCAGCGCCGGCATACACCACAATAGCTATGGTATCGGTTGGCTTGAGGGTTTTAAGCAACAGCTTAATGGATTGCCTGACCAAAGGGAGTTTATCCGGCGCGTTCATCGAACCTGACACATCCAGCAAAAACACCAGGTTGCTATCCGGCTGTTCGTTTGGCTCCAGTTCGTATCCCTGAATACCAATATGCACCAGCTTACGATGCTCCGCCCAGGGCGAATCATGTACTACTATGGTGGGCAAAAAAGGCCGGTTAGCACTGGTTGGAAGCGGATAGTTGTAATCAAAATAGTTAACAATTTCTTCCAGCCGCACGGCACTTTTCTCGGGCAAATAACCACGGTTTAATTGTTTTCGCACAAAACTGTAGGAGGTGGTATCGACATCGGCAGAAAAAGTCGAAACCGGTTCATCGGTAACCCGCTTGACCGGATTAGTATCAAACTGCTCAAAGCCGTCCTGGTACTGCGGCTGTGCGGGCGCTGGCATAGGCGCCATATGACTGCCAGTTGCCATCAGTGGCATGACCATTTCGGCGGCAACATGACGCTCGCGCTTTACTTTCATCTGTTCGGCTTTTTCGGCTGCCTTACTGGCTTGTCGCTCAGCGGCCAGCTCTTGCTCGCTCGGCCCTGAAGTACAATTAACCAGCGCAACTGCCATGGCAACTACCAACGCGCTGCGACCAACCCTTGTTTTTGTCATTTTCTGCTCCATGAGATCAACGGTAACTGATAAATCAACGATAACAGTGGCAACTTAACTGTAAGCTGAATAGCCGCATAAAGAAAAGGCAAGCGAACATGCTTGCCTTGTTTACCTGAATTTGAGCTCGACCGTTAACGCACCGCCGGTAACCGGTGTTTTTCATCCACCAGCCTGGTCAGGCAGTTGATGACCTGTGAACTGTTTTGCTCCGCTAAGCTCATATGATGGATAATGCCGTCAAACACTTCATCGCTGCGCAGCCAGTCCTGGGTAACGTATTCCATGGCTTTATGTACATTCTGATGCACACCGGCATGGTAGCTATCGAGCTCTTTATAGGCCGTGAGACCACTGAAGATCTCTTTGCCAATGCCCTCGTAGTACCACTTCCCTAAACGGCAGGACATATGATCCACTTTTACGGCATCGGCTTCTTTGCCTTCGGCATCATTTTCCATAGCGATGTAACCGTTTTGCATATAGATGATATGGTCGAGTTTCACCAGTGACGCAAACGAGCTGTCTTTGGTTTGACCTATCAGCGTAATGGTATCGTCGGCGGCTTTCGCTACCGATTCAAAGTTGGTGTGGAAGCTTGAGACTTCATCACCAATGTCTTTGGTGCTCTGCGCAACTTCCAGCGTTTGTGACACCATAGTGTCTATCTTGCCGGTAAGATTAAAAATAATATCGCTGATTTCTTCGGTAGATTTACGGGTACGATCGGCCAGATGGCGAACTTCATCTGCCACCACAGCAAAGCCCCGCCCCACTTCACCGGCCCGGGCAGCCTCGATAGCGGCGTTGAGGGCCAGTAAATTGGTTTGTTCAGCAATATCGCCTATCAGCTTAACAGTTTCGGCAATGCGGCTACTTTCCTGAGCTAACAGATTAGCCGTCTCTTCCACTGACACCATGCGCTCATTCACCTGTTCGACAGAAAGCTTAAGCTCACCTACCGTTTTCGCACTGCGATCAGCGCCGTGTTTACTCTCGCCGGCAATGTTGAGTACATCGTCCATTTTTTCCGACAACGTGACCATCTGACTTTGACTGTCTTTGAGATTATCGAGCAGATTACTGGTATTGAGATGGTGCATTTCACTGAGCAGGCGATTTTGTCGGGCAAAAGTATCAGCCTTTTCCATGGCGCCAATGGCACCGTTAACATTGTTCATGATCTCTGCAAATTCACCAGGCAGGCCTTTTACCAGGCCTTTGCGGTAAAACTGTCTTTTGCCTGCCCGTTCAAAGCTGTTAGACAACTCTTTAAAGTTGGTTTCGACGATATCGAGGAAGTCGTTAAGTTCCCAGGCGACCTTACCCACTTCGCCCAGTCCGCGGGTTTGCGTGACCCGCACGTGAGTATTGCCCTGAATCGCTTCTTTAAGGGTTAAATGTATAGCGCTCAGTGCATCAATGGGGCGCTGATGGTCGCGATAAGCATAAATAGCAAACACCACCGCGATTATCGGCGAGCTCACGTTTACAAATCCTATGCCGTTAGCAATGATGCTGTACACCGCGAGGACAACGGTTAACACAATAAATACCACACAGTTTATTAAAAACTTCTGCGATAAAAAGGGAATGTTTTTACTGACGTTACTGGTGTTTTCTTTCATGATAGCCATTCCCTTAACAGTGCTCTTCGTAGAGTCCGATAACAAACTCTTCGTAACTCAGGCCGGTTTCGGCTTTTATGTGTTCCTGTAACCAGTTCCAGGAATCGGTTGGCGCCGTTTCTTTGCGACTTCGCTGTTCTATTTCCCGCATCTGGCGGTAAACCGGCTCAATAACTCCCAGTGCGGCTCTCGGTGCCTGGCGACGAACTGAGAAGAAACCTTCCACATTGCCTTTATTAAAGTCAGGCGTGACGTTGGCAAACACCCAGTAAAAATTGCCATCGGACGTCAGGTTTTTAACAAACCCAAAGAATTCGTGCTTGGACTTAAGGGTTTTCCACATCGCGTGATACACGCCTCTGGGCATATCCGCATGACGAATAATGTTGTGGGGCTGGCCGAGCAACTCACTTTCAGCAAAGTTGGAAACCCGCATAAAGTGCCGGTTTGCGTAAGTCAGGTTGCCGCGTAAATCGGTTTTACTCACGATAAGTTCGTCGGCAGAAAAGGTAACTTCTCTGGCATTGGCAGAAACTGCAATCACATTCTTCTCACTTCTTTTATCCTTTGGCCGTCATAGCCCGGGGCTGACGCCGACAAGTGCCCTGAAGACATCATCGGACGTGGTGCCCGCATTCTGTACTTAAAAAATTAGTTTAATATCAGGAGTTTCGCAATATTAATTATATCGTCAGTGAGGCCGGAACCTTAAGCGTTAATCGAGCATGGGATGAGCGTGAGATGTTCGGTAACTGTTAGTTCTGTTTGCGCCAGATAAGACAGAGGTTGTTGGCTGGCATATCAATAATATCAGTCAGTTGCATGGAATCGCCTGCCCACGACAATAGCTCTTCGATAGATTTATAGCCGCCGAGTCCACGCTCCAGCAAACTATAATGGAAGGCTTCATTACTGGCGCTGGAAAAAGCGTTTTGATATATAAACGGGCCATACTGGCAGAAAACACCACCAGCAGGTAGCAACCCGGCAATCCCCGCCATCATCTGTTGCACCTCATGGGCAAACATAATGTGCGCGGTGTTGGCCGAGTAAACCGCATCAAAGCCAGTTTCAGGAAAGCAATCCTGGCCAATATGAAGAGAGATTGGCGCGGCCAGGTTTGGCAAATCGGCTTCGTTAACCCAGGCGTTAATACCCTCATGATGTAATGGCACATCACTGGTTTGCCAGTGCAGGTGAGGCAAGCCGGCAGCAAAGTGTACCGCGTGTTGCCCGGTACCGCTACCTATCTCCAGCACTTTACTGGCCTGTTCAAAGACATCACGAAGCACCGCTAAAATCGGTGCTTTGTTGTTTTCACAGGCCTGACTAAAGGGCTTGGACATAAGCGTTAATCACTCAGGTTAGGCGCCAGCCATTTTTCGGCCGTTTGCCGATCCCACCCTTTACGTTCGGCATAACTTTCCAGCTGATCCGGCTGAATTTTCGCCACCGCAAAATAACGGGCTTCAGGGTGCGAGAAATACCAGCCTGAAACAGAGGCACCCGGCCACATAGCGTAGCTTTCGGTGAGTGTCATACCGGTATGTTTTTCGGCGTCGAGTAAATCCCAGATTAACTGCTTTTCAGTATGTTCCGGGCAAGCGGCATAACCGGGTGCCGGACGAATACCCTGATACTTTTCGCGGATCAGAGCGTCGTTATCCAGGTTTTCATCCGGGGCATACCCCCAGAACTCTTTACGTACGCGTTCATGCAGATACTCGGCAAAGGCTTCGGCCAGACGATCGGCCACGGCCTTAACCATAATGGCGTTGTAATCGTCGCCCTGGGCATCATACTGAGCTGCCAGTTCATCCTCGCCTATACCGCCGGTGACTGCAAAAGCACCAATGTAATCCTTAATGCCTGAACCCGCCGGGGCCACAAAATCGCTTAAGCAATAGTTAGCACCTTTTGGCTTTTGCGTTTGCTGACGCAGGTGATGAGACACGCCCAGGGTGTCTGTACGTGACTCATCAGTATAAATGACCACGTCGTCATCCTGACGATTGGCCGGGAATAAGCCCATAACGCCTTTTGCTTCGAGCCCGCCGTTGGCAATCAGGTTGTCGAGCATTTCATTAGCATCATCAAATAATGACTGAGCCTGCTCCCCTACCACTTCGTCGGTTAAAATACGCGGGTATTTACCGGCCAGTGACCAGGTCAGGAAAAACGGCGTCCAGTCGATGTACTTGCGCAGGGTGGCAATATCCGCCGCCACAGCCGTTACACCGAGTTTGTTCGGCGTTACCGGCGGCACGCTAAAGTCCGGCACATGGGCATTGGCACGGGCCTCTGCCAGCGTTACCGGCTTGGAGCGTGGCTTTTTACGGGCATGCTGGTCACGGACGATGTCGTATTCTTTGGCCAGTTCTTTGGCATAGATATCGCGGGATTCTCTGTTCAGCAGTTTCTGGCAAACACCTACCGCGCGGCTGGCATTGGGCACATAAGCCACCGGAGCATGATAATTCTGCTCAATTTTCACTGCGGTATGCGCTTTAGAAGTGGTTGCGCCGCCAATCAGCAGTGGCAGATCGAAATCCAGCCGTTCCATTTCTTTAGCCACATGGACCATCTCATCCAGTGACGGCGTAATCAGCCCCGACAGGCCAATCATATCGACGTTTTCTTCTTTGGCCTTTTGCAAAATGGCTGCACAGGGCACCATTACGCCCATGTCCACCACTTCAAAGTTATTACACTGCAGTACTACGCCTACGATATTTTTACCAATATCGTGAACATCGCCTTTTACTGTGGCCAGCAGGATCTTGCCGTTACTCTTGGTATCTTCAGACTTCTCGGCTTCGATATAAGGTTGCAGGTAAGCCACCGCTTTTTTCATTACCCGGGCTGATTTCACCACCTGTGGCAGGAACATTTTACCTTCACCAAACAGGTCGCCCACCACGTTCATGCCGTCCATTAACGGCCCTTCAATAACATGTAGCGGTTTATCTGCAGCCTGACGGGCAGCTTCGGTATCGTCTTCGATAAAATCGGTGATGCCTTTAACCAGCGCATGTTCCAACCGTTTATTCACCGGCAGATCACGCCAGGCGAGGTCCTCTTTAACCACCGCCTTGCCATCGCCCTGATATTTAGGCGCCAGCTCAAGGAGCTTATCGGTAGCCTCGCTGTGGCGGTTGAGGATAACGTCCTCTACCGCATCACGCAGTTCGGCTGGAATTTCATCGTACACTTCCAGCTGACCGGCATTAACAATGGCCATATCCAGCCCAGCGCGGATGGCGTGATATAAAAATACCGAGTGCATGGCTTCACGCACCGGGTTATTACCGCGAAACGAAAACGAGATATTCGACAGACCGCCAGACACGTGCACATGCGGGCAGGTTTGGCGAATCACCCGGGTGGCCTCAATAAAGTCCACCGCATAATTGTCGTGCTCTTCAATCCCGGTTGCCACGGCAAAAATATTCGGATCGAAAATAATGTCTTCCGGCGCAAAACCGACTTTTTCTATCAGCACCTGATAACTGCGCTGACAAATTTCAATTTTACGCTCTTTGGTGTCGGCCTGACCTTTTTCATCAAACGCCATCACAACCGTTGCCGCGCCGTAACGCTTAATCAGTTTAGCCTGGTGGATAAAGTTCTCTTCACCTTCCTTAAGGCTGATGGAGTTAACAATCGCCTTTCCCTGCACGCACTTAAGGCCGGCCTCAATGACTTCCCATTTTGATGAGTCAATCATGATCGGCACCCGGCTGATATCGGGTTCTGAGGCAATCAGATTAAGAAAGGTTTGCATGGCCTCAACCGAATCCAACATGGCTTCGTCCATGTTGATATCGATAATTTGCGCGCCGTTTTCTACCTGCTGGCGGGCAACGTCGAGTGCCGTTTCGTAATCGCCTTCGAGGATAAGACGTTTGAATTTGGCAGAACCGGTGACATTCGTGCGCTCACCGATATTAATAAAACTGGAAAATTCTGCAGACACAACTATTCCTCAATGCACGAAGGGTTCTAAGCCGGATAAACGCATCTTCGGCTCAAGCTTAACAATTTCACGCGGTGCCACGCCGGCAACCACATTGGCGATGTCGCGAATATGATCCGGCGTGCTGCCACAACACCCACCAACAATATTCACTAACCCGGACTCAGCCCATTCCTTAATGTGCTCAGCCATTTCGGGCCCTTCCATATCGTACTCACCAAACTCGTTAGGCAGGCCGGCATTGGGGTGCGCCGATACCAGGCATTCGGCAACATTACTGATTTCTTCCACATACTGGCGCAGCAGATCTGGTCCTAACGCGCAATTGAGACCAAATGACACCGGCTTAATATGCCGCATGGAGTAATAAAACGCTTCAGCAGTCTGACCAGACAACGTACGCCCGGAGGCATCGGTAATGGTGCCGGAAATCATCACCGGTAACCGCAGGTCTAATTTTTCGAACACGCCTTCAACCGCAAACGCTGCCGCTTTGGCATTGAGCGTATCAAAAATGGTTTCGATGAGGATGAGATCTGAACCGCCTTCAATCAGGGCTTCGCAGCTCTCGGTGTAGGCTTCCACCAGTTCATCAAAGGTAACATTTCGTTTGCCCGGGTCGTTTACATCCGGGGAAATCGATGCCGTTCGACTGGTTGGCCCGATAACGCCGGCCACCAGGCGTGGTTTATCCGGGTTCTTTGCGGTGAATTCATCACAGGCTTTACGGGCCAGCTGCGCAGCCGCCACATTGATTTCTCTTGAAATGGCCTGCATGTCGTAGTCGGCCATGGAAATCGTGGTGGCATTAAAGGTGTTGGTTTCGATGATATCTGCACCGGCCTCAAGGTACTGACAATGGATGTCATAGATAATATCCGGCTGGGTAATCGCCAACAGATCGTTATTGCCTTTAATGTCGCAATGCCAGTCTTTGTACTGCTCTCCGCGGTAGTCTTCTTCTTCCAGCTTGTGCTGCTGGATCATGGTACCCATGGCACCATCCAGGATCAGAATGCGGTTGGCGGCCAGATCGAATATCTGTTTGTCTGTGTATCGGCTCACGTGCTACCTCTTGCGCTGATCTTTCTCGACCAGCTGATTTAAATCGTACGGCGTTGTCTGATAAACGTAGTAGTTTATCCAGTTGGTAAATAGCAAACTGCCATGTGCGCGCCATCTTACCACGGGTGGCTTGCCCGGGTCGTCATCGGGATAGTAGTTACACGGAATTTTTGGTTCTAAGTCAGCGTTAAGATCTCTAACGTATTCGTCATTGAGCGTTTCAGGATCATATTCCGGGTGACCGGTGATAAACACCATCCGCTTATCGTCCGACGCCACTACGTATGCCCCGGCTTCGTCGGATTCGGCAATCACGCTGAGACCAGGAATACTGTTGTAATCGGCCGGATCGATATAGCCATAACGGGAATGCGGCGCATAAAACTCAGAGTCGAAGCCCCGTAACAGCTCATTGAGCGGCTCGTTGACCCGGTGGTGAAATACGCCAGACAGTTTTTCTTCGCGCAATTTTCGCTGAATGCCATGAAAGTGATACATTGCGGCATGGGCGGCCCAACATAAATACAAGGTTGACTGTACGTGCCGGTTAGCCCATTCCAGAATAGTTTTCATGGTATCCCAGTAGTTCACGTCTTCGTAGTCGAGCAGTGCCAGCGGTGCGCCGGTAACAATCAGACCATCGTAACGCTTTTCGACGACGTCGCTGAAGTCATGATAAAACGCATCCATATGCGACTGCGGCGTATGTTTGGGGGTTAAATCATTGATTCGGATTAAGTCCACATTGATTTGCAGCGGCGTATTGGAAAGGAGCCGTAATAACTGAACTTCGGTCTCAATTTTATTCGGCATTAAATTGAGAATAGCCACTTCCATGGGGCGAATATCCTGACTCGCCGCTCGCTGACTATCCATGGTGAAAATATTCTCACCCAATAACACGTTTTGTGCGGGCAGATTTTCTGGGATCCTGATTGGCATGGCAACTCCGGGCAATGTGATTATGCAGCTATTGTCGCTAAAGTACGACCAATGTCAACATCTTTACGTCTAGACGTCTAAACGTTTAGTTGTATCCAAAGCGGCACTACCCGAAGTGTAAGTGATTTATCGCCTCCTTGCCGGTGAATGTGGCTGGATTTGCAGCATTCGATAAAAAGCCCCGACCAGCGGGGCTTTGTTTATTGCCTTAGGAAAGGATCAAGGGAAGTCGGCATCAATGCGCTCAATAAGGATTTCGCTGCCCTCATCCGCCAAAAAGGCACCATTTACCTGTAAGGCAATGCGTTCGATATTTTCAATATTGCCGCTACCGTCATCCTGAGGATAGAAAGTAAACAGGTTACTTCCTGCAGATAAAGATTCCAGTGAGCCGTAAATGCGCGCGTAATTTGGCGCTCCCGTTTGCACATACCCCTGCACACTCAGACCACTGGCAGCCAGATCACTACTGACATTAAGCGTGAAAGTAATCGCCGCCCCAGCGTAATCACGGCTGGGCACGCCCAGTATGTAGTTATGTGTTTCGCTGCTTTCATTCGGCTGCAGGCTCACTGCCTCCAGTGCCGGACGATGGATAACGCTGGCGTTGGTCCCATAATCACCGCGCATGCCTTCATTGTCGTTGATAAAGTCGTAAGTTACGGTTTCAGCGCTGGGCAACTCCGTAGGAATTTCCAGTCTGACGTAGGTCATTTCGACCACATCATCAGTCCCTCCGGTGAGCGGGCCATTCAGTTGTAGACCGAGTCGCTCGATGATGGCCAGGTCGCCGGCGCCGTTATCCTGTGGAGCAAAGGTGATCACATTCTCACCAGCTACCGGCACCACGGCCTGACCGTAGATACGTAAGTAGTTAGGCCCGCCCGTTTGGACATAGGGCTGGATGGTCATGCCACCATCTACCTGAGCCTGCGTAACATTTACGGTATAGCTAAGATTAGCACCGTTAAGATCGGTCATACTGATCTCTTCGATATATTCCTGTGCATTGCGGCCAGCCCAGTCTGGTAGTAATAACGCCGCGGGTATACTGCCGTCATAACCCACCGTAGCCGATGTGCCGTAGTCACCACGCCAACCCTGCGAGCCATCACTGAAGTCGTACTCAATTACCTCGGGTGGCAAATCATCGCCGGGCACTACGATCTGCACCTGACGGGTAAAGCTGGGGTATTCGCCCTCAACTACCTGAATGTACAAATCGTATAAACCGGGGCTTAGCGGCGCAGCCACGCTGATTTTGCCGCTTTGTGCATCGAGCGCAAACAAGCCGTCTTCATTCCCACTCAACACCGTCCACTGTACGGCTGAAGTCTGATCATGAGGGTTGCCCAGATAATCATAAGAGACTAAATCTGCCACCTGCATGCCCACTTCGGTGGTTTCATCCACGGTGATCAGCGATGGTTGATTAAACTGCGGCGCCAGCTCGCGAACATAGCCTTTCAGCCATTTAAGCGCGGCTTTTTCTACACCAGTGTCGTAGGCCAGAATGGCGCCCTGCTCTTCACGCCAGTGACCGGGCAAGTACCCCCACATGGTTACACCTTTAATTGCCGGATGCGTCCAGAATGCCGGGAACAGGCGTTGATACTCCAGTAGCTGAGTAAGTTCTTCAGTACCGTCAATATCCAGTTCCGTCAGATATATATCAAGCCCGGTCTGGCTGTCCATGCGATCGATATTACTGAGCATGGTTTCTAATGGGCCGCCGGTTGAGAAGGCGTGCCCCTGGAAACCAATTGCGTCGATAAGGCCTCTCGATTGCAGCAGGTTGGCTAAATCAATCACCTTGTCGGTTCTGGCGTCAGAGTTTATGACACTGTACTCGTTAAACATCAATTGAGTACTGGCCGGGAAAATGTCCCGCGCCATTTGGAAGGCGTTTACAATCCAGTCGTAGTCTTCAGCTTTTTGCGCGGCAGTTGTGGCATCATCCCCCCGTGCCATGAAGAACGCTTCAACTTCTGCCGTTACCTCTGGCGCATACAGGCGCAAGCCATCAACGTAATCCGGTCGGCCATTGCTACCATCCGGCGGCGCATTATCAAATTCGTTCACCACCTCGATGAAATCCATCGCCGGGTAGCGTTGGTTAACAGCCTGATACCATTCAAGGATTTCGTCCAGCTGTTCAGCCGGCGTCAAATCGCTTATCCAGCCAGGTTGCTGGCTGCCCCACACCAGAACGTGATGCTTATAGATAAAGCCGTTGTCTTTAGCCAGGTTATAGGCTTCATCAAGCGGCGCCCAGTTGTATTGGTCGCGCACCGATTCGACAGAGCCCCACTTACCGGCGTTTTCTGCGGTCACCTGATTCCAGTAGGCCTCAAAGTTTGGCCGCTGCACACCGCAACAAACGCCACCTAAGAACTTAGACTGTCCTTCAGCCAGGGGCGGACCAGACGGCGTGTAGGTTTCTGGTGGCGTGGCGACTTCGCCCGGTAAACCGTTTTCAAGCTGATCGACGGTGTAGGTCAGCCCCGCTGGCGCAAACACAAACTTATCAATATCCAGACCATCCTCACGACTCGCGTAGCGGAACACCTCAGTCGCGTTATTATTGGCAACAGTGTATTCGCCTTCTGTAATAGCGACCCACATAAAGGCTTCTAAGTTAGCTTCACCACCGCTATCAACCACAGTATCCGGCTCATAACCGGTTTCGCCTGGCGCAGCATATCCGCTGATCCCGTTAACCAGGATCCATTCATTAGCACTACCCAGTGCAGAGGGTATATACATGCTGTCATCGCTAAACCCTTCCGGCCCCACACGAAGCCGTGCATACAGGTTATAGGTGCCGGCCTGGTTGAAATTAACCAGTAATTCACCTACCCGGCTGTCATCTTCCGGTGGCGTGGTAGCATTCTCCAGTGCGGTCACGTACTCAGGCTCGCCGGTTTCTACAAACAGATCCATGCCCAGGTAGTTTAATGTGGCATCTGCGCCGCCTTCTGCCTCAGCATAAATGCCGATGTTAGGATTGTCCTGCTCCAGTACCGGGGTAAAACTGAGTCGTTTACGCTCAAGGTTAAAGGAAACTGAAACCGCCGTGCTCTCGCCCGCAGCCAGACTGTCAGCGTCCACGTCGAAGTAAGGGATGCCATCGCCGGTATAACCATCTGCGCCGCTAACAGCAATGGAACTATCGGTGATCAAAACCCGAAAAGGCCCGTCGATAGAGTCATCAGAGGTATTGGTCAGGGTAACCACCGAACTGTACACCCGGTTAACTCTGTCTACTGTGGCTCGCGACGACGTTGTATCAACGCCGTCATTCAATGGCTGCCAGGCAGCACTGACCGGCGTAACCGCAGCCAGCCCGGCACTGAGCAGTGCGATAGAAAAGGCGTTCAGTTTCATTGATCACCTCCCGTGCTACGCTGACGGTTTGCGAAAACCAGTCCGGCCAGCCCCAGACCAAATAATAACGCCTGAGAAGGTGCACTGACGGCTATATTGTCGTCACCCACCGCGGTAATCGACACGTTGTCTACTTGCAGAAATGAACCGCCAAAATCACTGCCGAACTCATCAAATCCAATGAGTAACTGAAATTCGAGGCTTAAATTAGTGAAGGCTGAAAGTGTCTCGTCGAGCATAATGTTCAGCGAATAGCTGGTATTACCATCAATATCGGCATTGAAAACACTGCCTAGCTGGCCATCCGCGCCGTAATAACTGCCAGTGCCATCACCAAATGCCACCACAAAATTGTCGGCAATAAAGCCGTTATCAGCACTGCTGAACTCAGAGCCGGCAGTCAGATCCACATTGAGTTGATACTGCTCGCCACTATTGAGCGAAATGTTTTGAAATAAAGTGTTAGCAAACCAGGCTTCAGTATTGCCAGCGTCCACCAGCAGTTCAGCGGCGCAATTCGGCCCACTGGTAATAGTAAAGTCGTCCAGAACGCTGATATCACCAGCACCATCGGTGTCTTTCGACCAGCCGTTATAACTGCAATCCGTGAAGCCACCATTAGTGATAACGCTGGCCATTGCCTGAGGCGCTGCACTTAGCAATAGCAGCACCCCGCCAATCATGAGTTTGTTCATAGTAGTACCCCTGTAATTTTTCTGTGTGCCCCGCAATTTGCTGATTATGTGCGCAATATTGCCTGAGGAAGGGCATTGTGAACGCCAATAATTAACATTACTCACACATTTTTTTACATCAGAGTTATTTTTTTGCACAACCAGGCTGTTCAATAAGTAAACGGCAATGTTTACCAGATTGAGTAAGCCATTTGCCAATAAACATAATAAAAATAGCCATTTATAAATAACTTTAGTCAGATATTCAAAAAGCTATACAGACATAAACTAACAGAGGAAATGATTTGGAATTAAGGTGTGATTAAGAATACTTGTAAGTTTATCCACACGCTGCGCGAAGGTAAGCCTATCTGGGCTGATGAATGTTCATCAGTAGCTGAACTTCCGCCAGCGGCAGATCGCAGTTGTGCATGACTTCTTCGGCACTGGCTCCTGACTGAATCATTTCAGCGGCACGCTGATACAGGCGACTGTCGGGATCCTGCTCGCCTAAAGCGATAAATTGCTGTTGAAGAGCAGTTAGCGCTGCTTCGGTTTGTTCGGTATTTTTGGCCACCACCAGACTGCGCGCCTGAATCTCTTCAAGCGTGCTGGCGTTGATATGGAGTTGCTTTTTAAGCGCGCTGAGTTGCTGTTGTTGCTGTGCCAGCACTTCGGTCAGCCGTGCATTACTGCGACGACCGACAATCCAGAGTACGATGGTAAAGAGCACCGAAAGGCATAAAGCAGCAACGGCTATCAGTAAAGACAGATTAACTTCCATGTGAAGAAAGAAAGGCCGTTTTATTTACAGACTGCTTAGCTCGTCCCATTCTTCGTCGCTGAGAAGTTTGTTGAGATCAACCAGAATAAGCAATTCGCCATCGCGGTTACTAACACCCTGGATAAATTTAGCACTTTCCTCGGTACCAACATTTGGCGCGCTGTCGATTTCTGAGGACTTGAGGTAAACCACTTCGGCAACACTGTCTACCAGAATGCCCACTACCTGTTCATCAGACTCAATAATGACCACACGAGTATTATCGGTGACTTCTTCCGGCGGTAGCCCGAAGCGAGCGCGGGTATCAATAACGGTTACCACGTTACCACGCAGGTTAATAATACCTAACACGTAATCCGGAGCTCCAGGTACCGGAGCGATCTCAGAATAACGTAATACTTCCTGCACCTGCATTACATTAATGCCGTAGGTTTCATCGCCTAACCGATAGGTTACCCATTGCAATATCTGATCGTCGACATTGCCTGCGTTATTATTTCTGTCATCACTCATGCACTTGGCTCCACTTGACTATAGTACCTGGTCTTTACTGCCCAAGCCGTTATTCAGCATTGATATTAGTTCATCAACATCCAACAATGCACACATTTTATCTTTTACCATACCGGCGAGCCAGGGACGCTTTGCATTCGCCTTACGCCATTTTACGTCGTCCTTGTTTAAGGTCACCGTATTCACCAGTTTTTCGCTGGCTAACCCCCACGGACTATCACCTAACATAATGAGATACTGATAGTTTAGCTTATCCGCCAGAGTTTGATCGTATTTTTCCGGCATTACCCAGCGCGCGGTATCTACAACGCTTAACTTTTCTTCCCGATGCAGCATTACGCCCATAAACCACGCTGGTTTACCGAATAACGGACCAATCTTGGTCAGATTATGAATACCGCCCAGCGTAATCAGTGGCACCGCCAGGGTTAAGCCGGCCACTTCAAAAAACAGTGCCTGGAAAGCATTATCCAAACGCTCCTCGAGGGGTTTTAGCGGCACGCCCGGTGGCGGTACCGAGGCATTCTCCTCAACGCTTGCTTTGACTTCAGCAATGACGTCTTCGGCCGCAATGTCCTGTTCGGTTTCAATCGGCTCGCTTACCCGAGGAGATACGGGTGGAGGTGTCGCTTCCGGTACTTCCGGTGTCAGCTCTACCGTTGCCTTTTCTAACAGCTTGGCGGTACGCGCCGTCACGTCTGCCGGATCTTCGGCATCGCGTAATAAACTGCTGAGGTATTCTTCCATCACCTCTTCTTTAGCAAACGGTGTATCTTTGCTCATATTAGTCACTATCCAGGACGTTGAGTAATTTCTCGTAAGCGAATACGCCACGAGCTTTGGGATACACTATGGATGCCGGCGACTGCATCTGGCTGGCATCTCTGAATCGCGTATCCACTGGTATCATACCTTTCCAAATCTGTTCTTTGTAGTCCAGCAGCAATTGTTTCTGGGCTGCTATGGCCGCGTTAATACGCCTGTCAAACATGGTCGGCACTATGATCGTATCAAAATTCCGCGACAGAGTTTTGCCCATAATTTTGAGCGTATGCATCATCCTGTCGAGCCCTTTGAGCGCTAAAAACTCAGTTTGCACCGGTACAATCACTTTCTGACAGGCGGCCAATGCATTGACCATAAGTACACCCAGTACCGGCGGACAGTCTATCAGTACATAATCGAATTGCGATTCAACTTGTTGCAGTGCCTTTTTCAGCACCAGTCCCATGCCAATCTGGTTGCCCAGCGATCGGTCCAGGGTGGCCAGGGCCATGGTGGACGGCAAAATAAACAGGCTGTCGAGCTTACTGGGACATAAACAGTCCAGTACCTTATCGTCACTTAAGCCGGAAGGATTAGCAAAAATGTCATACACCGAGCTGGAAAGCTCTTCTGAATCAATACCAAAGTAATAGCTAAGCGAAGCATGAGGATCCATATCTACCAGTAAAACGTTATAACCACGTTTTGCCAGTATTCCTCCCAGAGTGACCGTCGTGGTTGTTTTACCGACGCCACCTTTCTGATTGGCTATGGTCCAAATTTTCAACGCTTTTCTCCCGCCTGCCAGTAATTATTGCTCAGGACATTTCGGTTTTAATGCATTCACCAATGTCATTAATGTCAATATTCACTTCGGCAAGTCTGTCGACCGTTACCGCCTGTGGCATACCATACACCACACTGCTGTCTTTATCCTGCGCCCAGACCTTCGCGCCCAGCGACTTGAGTGTCCGGCACCCTTCCCGGCCATCTGCCCCCATTCCGGTCAGAATGACCGCCAGGGTATCGCCACCATATATTTGTGACAGACTGTTAAAGGTAATATCCACACTGGGCTTGTAGCCGATATCCGAAGAGTTTACCTCTTTGATAACAATATAGGCATGACCGGCACGCTTTTCGACTTCCATTTGCTTACCGCCCGGTGCCAGATAGGCACAGCCCGCCTGCACGACCTCGCCATGTTCAGCCTCTTTGACCTGAATCTGACAGTGCTGATTCAACCGTTCTGCAAACGCATGGGTGAAGGTACCCGGCATATGCTGAATCAGAAAGATCGGAAAAGGAAACCGCGCAGGTAAATGGGTTAACACTTTTTGTAATGCAACAGGTCCGCCGGTTGAAGCACCAATTGCCAGGCAACGGTAGCGTTTGCCACTGCGCTGAACCTGCGATACCACAACCGGTTCAACGGCATCCTGACTACCACTAAGCAGAGTTGAGCTTCTGACAAAGGTTGATTTAGGCGCATTAGACGGCATCGGTCTCGCCGGTTTAGCAGGTGCCGGCGGCGCTTTTTTCAGCAAACTGGCGGGACGCGGCGTGGGCCGTGGTCGAAGCGACGCCACCGGAGCCCGGCGCGCCAGCAAACGCACTTTGGTCCTTAACAGCGTTGCCGCATCACTGCGATCTTTGGCGATATCCTCAAACCGCTTGGGCAGAAAATCCACTGCGCCGGCTTCCAGTGCGTCCAGCGTGGCTTTAGCACCTTCATGGGTCAGTGAGGAAAACATGATAATCGACACCGGACATTCGGTCATTATTCGCTTGACCGCTTCAATGCCGTCCATCAACGGCATCTCTACGTCCATAGTGACCACATCCGGGCGCAACGCTTTGACTTTTTCTACGGCTTCGCGCCCGTTGGCGGCTTCACCGACCACTTCCAGTGATCGGTCTTCGTTCAGAATATCCTTTACCCGACGGCGATAAAAGCTGGAATCGTCAACAACCAGGACTTTAAAAGCCATTCAATAACAATCCTCTTCTCTACGCCGTTATTTGATCGCTTTGCGGGCGTATCGCTTAAGCAGGCTCGGAATATCTAAGATTAGTGCAATACCACCGTCTGAGGTAATGGTTGCCCCGGCCATACCAGGGGTACCTTGCAATAAGGCATCCAGAGGCTTAATGACCACCTCTTCCTGACCGATTAAGGCATCCACCACAAAGCCCACCTGCTTGGTACCCATTTGCACCACAACCACGTGACCTTTGTCGCGCTCAATATTTTTAGGACCACGGATCAGCCATTCGCCAAGGAAAAATAGTGGTATCGCTTTGGAGCGCACTATCATGGTTAACTGACCATCAACGGTGTTGGTCTTTTTAATATCCATGTTGATGATTTCGCTAACCGCGCCGAGCGGTAACGCAAAGGTTTGTTTGCCTACCACGATCATCAGCGTTGGCAGAATCGCCAGCGTCAGTGGCACCTTGATTTCCAGGCGAGTACCGCGACCCAGCTGTGAATCAATATTCACTGTACCGTTGAGTTGGTTGATCTTGGTTTTCACCACGTCCATTCCAACACCACGACCAGAGATATCACTGATTTCTGTTTTAGTTGAAAACCCTGGTGCAAAGATCAGGTTAAACGCTTCAACGTCTGACATACGCGCGGCCGCATCGGCGTCGAGTACGCCACGGGAAATCGCAATGTCTTTCAGTTTATCCGGGTCCATCCCCTTACCGTCATCTTCGATGACCAGTAATATATGGTCTCCTTCCTGCGACGCGGACAGCTTAACTTTACCCATGCGTGGTTTGCCAGCTGCCTGACGGTCGTCGGGCATTTCAATACCGTGATCAACCGAGTTTCGCACCAGGTGAACCAGCGGATCGGCCAGTGCCTCTACCAGGTTTTTATCCAGATCGGTTTCTTCCCCTTCCAGTTCAAGGGTGATTTCTTTCTTCAGGCTGCGCGCCAAATCCCTTACCACCCGGGGGAAGCGACCAAATACTTTTTTGATTGGCTGCATGCGGGTTTGCATTACCGCTCCCTGCAGGTCGCCGGTCACGACATCCAGGTTAGCAATGGCCTTGGACATTGATTCATCATTAATACTAATGCCCAGGCTCAGTAGTCGGTTACGCACCAGTACCAGCTCACCAACCATATTCATAATCTGGTCAAGACGGCGGGTATCCACCCGTACCGTTGTTTCTGGCTGTGGCGCTGCAGGTGCAGCTTTTTTCTCTTCTTTTTTGGCAGCAGGTTCGGCCGCTTTAGCCGGTGCTGCCGGCTTACTTTCGGCTTTAGCTGGCGCAGGCGCCTTCGCTGCCGGTTTGGCCGGCTCAGGTGGCGTGTTTTCGACTTTTACCCGTGGCTTCTCAGCCGGTTTTTCTGCTTTGGGTGCGCCAACACCCGGCCCTTTACCCTGACCATGTAATTGATCAAGTAAGGCTTCAAATTCTTCATCGGAAATTTCTTCATCACCGGCCGACTCTGCAGCCGGAGCCGGACTGGGCGGTGGCGGGGTCGCAGGTGCAGCAGCTTCGCCGCCAAACTGGCCCTTACCGTGTAACTCATCGAGCAGCGCTTCAAACTCATCGTCGGTAATGTCTTCATTACTGCCACTGCTGGATGTAGGCGCAGGTGTTGGTGTAGGAGCCGGAGCTGGCGATTTAGCGGCCGATGCGCCTGGCGCACCGCCGGTGCCATGCAGCTCATCCAGCAGCGCTTCAAACTCATCTTCTGTGATGTCTTCAATCAGCTCTGACGGGTTTTCGGTAGTAGCGGTATCTTCTTCCAGTTCGAAAGTTTCTTCTTCTACAACAGGTTCAGGTTCGGCTGCGGGCGCTTCTTCCTGAGTGTCGCCAAAGATATTTTCTCCGGGTGTTTCCGGATTACTGAGTTTATGCAGGGTTTCAACCAGCGTCGCATCAGCCGCTTCCAGCGGCTCGCGCATTTTGACCTTTTCAAACATCTCAACCACGACATCGGTGGCCTGCAGGATGGTATCCATCAACTCTGGTGTTAACGAGCGCTGACCATTACGCATGACGTCAAAAACGTTTTCCGCACCGTGGCAGATCTCGACCAGTTCGGTCAGTGACAGAAATCCGGCACCACCTTTTACCGTGTGATAGCCCCGGAATATAGCATTGAGAAGGTCCTTATCCCCTGGATTGTTCTCCAGATCGACTAACTGCTCCTGGAGTTGCTCTAGAATTTCTCCGGCTTCAACCAGGAAATCCTGCAAAATATCTTCATCGACATCAAAAGACATGTATCCGCTCCACTAAAAACCCAGGCTGGATAAAAGGTCGTCCACATCATCCTGGCCAGACACCACATCGTCGCGCGATTCGGCATCAATAATTGGCCCTTCAGCAACAATTGCTTTTTCGACCTTCGGCTGCGACGTTTTGGTTGCTTTTGCCACTTCTGCACCGCCGAACACAGTAAGCATATGGACCAGACTGTCCTCTACTTCCTTGACCAGCTCTATTACGCGCCGGATAACCTGACCAGTTAAGTCCTGATACCCTTGCGCCATCAGCACTTCGGTGAGTAGCCCCATCATCTTATCGGCATCTGCCACGGAAGACTCAAGGTGTTTATCCAGGTCAAGACACATGGATTTAAATTCGTCGAGTTCGATTTCGCGGTTCATTAATTTTTTCCACTCAGGCATCAGGTTGTCTAATTGCCCTTTCATGGTTTCCACAATCGACATGCTCTGTTCAACAGCATCCATTGTAGTATTAGCCGCTTTTTCGGTTTCTTCAATAACGTAGGTTAAACGAGTCTGCGCATCCGGGATATCTTCGTTTGCCAAACCGGCAATCCGTTCATCCAGTTGAAAATTGTTTAATGAGTCATGCAGTTGACGGGTAAGCTTACCCACTTCAGCGAATAATTCGACAGACTCTTTCATGGTGACGGCGTCAAGCAGGGCATTAGCAGAATCGGTATCACCTTCTTCCAGAAAGGTAACCAACTGCTTCGCTTCATCCAGCGTAATGGGGACTTTCTTATTTTCAGTCATCCAGTTGTCCTCGGCGGTTAAACACGTTACTGGATTAACCTAAACGTTCAAAAATCTTTTCTAGTTTTTCTTTTAGTGTTGCGGCAGTGAACGGTTTAACCACGTAGCCATTAACACCCGCCTGGGCAGCTGCTACGATTTGTTCCTTTTTCGCCTCTGCAGTCACCATCAGTACCGGTAGATGCTTCAGGCTATCGTCTGCACGAATCGCGCGCAGCAGGTCGATACCCTGCATGCCAGGCATGTTCCAGTCGGTTACCACAAAGTCAAAGTCGCCCTGCTGCAGCATTGGCAGCGCAGTACTTCCATCATCGGCCTCCTGAATATTGGAAAAGCCGAGATCTTTGAGTAAGTTTTTGATAATACGTCTCATCGTAGAAAAATCATCTACCACGAGAATTTTCATATTCTTATCCAAAATTGCCTCCAGTGAGGATAGTCATATTGTTAGTATAGTTAATGTTACTCACCAGTCTGCCAGGACCGCATGCGCGCTTTAAGTTTTAACATCGCCTGGCTGTGAATTTGACTGACCCGTGATTCACTTACCTCGAGAACCTCGCCGATTTCCCGCAGGTTTAATTCTTCGTCATAATACAAGGATAGTACGATAGCTTCACGCTCTGGTAATGTAGTAATAGCATGGGCCAGCGCTTTTTGAAATGAACCTTGCATTAAATCTTCCAGCGGCGAATCCGTGCCCCGCGAGTCATCCGTCGCGATCACGTCTTCAGACACGCCTAAGTCTTCAATACCAACCAGTTTGCCGGCATTGACCTCTGATAACATCTGGTGGTATTCAGGCAGCGACACATTGAGTTTAGCAGCAATATCGACATCCCGTGCATCCCGCCCGGTTTCACGCTCTACCTGGGAAATCGCATCAGAAATGGCCCGACCATTTTTATGCACTGATCGGGGTGTCCAGTCGCCCTTGCGAATTTCATCCAGCATGGCACCACGGATGCGAATTCCGGCAAACGTTTCGAAACTGGCCCCTTTGCTGCCATCAAAGTTTTTCGCAGCCTCAAGCAGGCCAATCATACCGGCCTGGATCAGGTCATCAACAATTACACTGGCTGGTAGCCGCGCCATTAAATGGTGAGCAATACGCTTAACTAAAGAAGCATGTCGCTCAACCAGCTGCGCTTTATCGGTTTGTTGTTTGTACGCTGCAGCTTTGCTATTCACGCTATCTCCCTGCCACCTTCGACGCGATCAATTGCTCAACGAAGAACTCAAGGTGTCCGCCAGGCTGCGACGGGATAGGCCAGGTCAGGGCTTTTGTTGCCAGTTGACCAATGGCGACCGATGCCGGAGATGATGGGAATGCATCAACTATGGCGGTTTGTTTACGAACCGCCCGGCGAATATTTTCATCAAAGGGAATGGTTGCCACTAATTCCAGCGCCACGTCGAGGAAGCGACCGGTAACTTTCGACAACTTACAGAATAATTCCTGCCCCTCGCGCACGTCTCTGACCATGTTGGCCACAATCTTAAAGCGGAAAATGCCGTGATCGCGATTAAGGATCTTAATTAATGCGTAGGCATCGGTAAGTGAGGTTGGCTCGTCACATACCACTACCAGAATGTCCTGGGATGCTCTCGAAAAGCTCAGCACCATATCAGAGATACCCGCGGCCGTATCGACAATAAGCACGTCGATTTGCGAACGCAGTTCACTGAACGCGCGAATAAGTCCCGCATGCTGAGTGGGCGACAACTCGGTCATTGACTGGGTACCAGAGGTCGCCGGGGCAATTTTGATCCCGTGCGGGCCAGTTACCAGTACTTCGTCCAGCGTGCATTCACCGGACAACACATGAGACAGATTCTTCTCTACGCGTAATCCCAGCATCACGTCTACGTTGGCCAGACCAAGGTCTGCATCCAGAACCATGACCTTTTTGCCCTGTTTTGCCATTGCAATAGCGGTGTTCAGAGTAACGTTGGTTTTCCCTACTCCGCCCTTACCGCCAGTAACGGCTATTACCTTGATTAATCGTGATTGATTCATCTTTCGTAAGCTACTCGCCTGGTCTTCAATCATACTGCCTGTGCTGTGTTTACATCGGAACTGCTATTAGTATGATTCAAACCATACTTTTTATAAAGCTTTGCTGCTAAAGAGATTATAGATTTTGCATTAGCAACATGAATATCCTCAGGCACCTGTTGGCCATCAGCAACATAACTGACTGGCAACTGCGCTTCAATTACATTACTGACCACCTCACCTAAACTATAGCACTCATCCAGCTTAGTGATGATACATCCTTGCAAATCAATACTCTTATAGGCATTTATTATGTGCTTAAGTGTAGCCTGTTGCGTGTTACCCTGCACAACTAAATAGTTTTTTACCTGCTGACCACTCACCTGGCCAAAGGTAGCCAGCTGGCTTATCAGGCGGCTATCACGCTGACTAAAGCCTGCGGTATCAATCAATACCAGGCGTTTATTGCGTAACTGGAACAGCAAATCGGCTAATTGTTCACCAGACTGCGCTTTGCGAACCGGGCAACCAATGATTTTGCCGTAGGTGGCTAATTGCTCATAGGCAGCGATGCGGTACGTATCAATTGTTATGAGTGCAACCTGGTCGGCACCGTACTTTTGCGCATAACGGGCAGCCAGTTTGGCAATGGTAGTGGTTTTGCCGGTGCCGGTTGGCCCGACTAACGCCACCACACCCTGTTGGGTAAGAATATCATCGTTATTGGTGGCCAGACGATTGGACAATAGTTTTAGCAGATACAACCAGGCTTCACGCTCATTGCACTCAGCCGGGGTATAAGTGACCAGCTGGGCTGCCAGTGTCTGGCTGATGCCCATGTCGCATAGCTGCTGAAGCAGGTAACGCTGCTGCGGTTTAAGCCGCGAATGTTGCTGTTGTTGCATATCAGCCAGCTGAAACTGCAATACATTGCGAAGCGAGGCAATTTCGGCACGAATATCGGCCAGGCTGCCACCACCGCTAAGCTCGGCCTCTTCGTTTTCGGCATCAAAAACCTGAGTTTCCTGCTTAACCGGGGCCACCTTAGGAGCGGGTTTGGCAGGCGCGCGCTTTTCGGCTTCCGCATTGGCCGCTTCAACGCGCTCGGCAACGGCAGCCTTCTGCTCAGCCTGTTTTTCCAGTAGAGCACGCAGGGTATCCGGGCCATCATCACCAATAATTTCACTTAAGGTCGGCAAGCCACCTTCGCTTTGCTTAGCTACCGGCGCTTTGGGTTTAGGCGGTACCGATAGTTTAGCAACCGGCTCTTTATCGTAGGCCGCTACCAGTTCGATGCCGTCGGCCACTTTGCGGTTTGACATGATCACCGCATCACTACCCAGTTCATTTTTTACCTGGCTCAATGCTTCACGCATGTCTTTGCCAAAAAATCGTCTAATTTTCATAATGACCTCTTAGGTATCAGGGTGCCTGTCAGATTACTGACCGACGGAAGAAACAATGCGCACCTGCTTGTCATCCGGGATTTCCTGGTATGACAATACATGCAACCCATTCACTGCATTCTTTAAGAATCTCGACAATACCGGGCGTAACATGCCCGATGTTAATAATACGGCTGGCTCACCCGCCAGTTCCTGCTGCTGACCGGCCTGTTGCAGCGACTGTTGCAGGCGCTCAGCCAGCCCCGGTTCGATACCGGCACCGTCATCACCGCCAGCCTGCAACGACTGATGTAACATCTGTTCTAATTCAGGCGCCAGAGTGATCACCGGCAGTTCTGCGCCACCGCTGTTAATTTCCTGCACGATTAAGCGTTTCAGAGCAATGCGAACGGCGGAGACCAATACGTCAGGATCCTGACTCTTCGGTGCATACTCAGTCAGCGTCTGTACGATGGTACGCATGTCGCGGATAGGCACGCCCTCGTACAACAGGGTTTGCAGGACTTTTACCACGGTCGCCAGTGACAGCAGATCGGGGATAAGTCCTTCGACCAGTTTTGGATTATGCTTGGCCAGCATATCCATCAGTTGCTGCACTTCCTCAAAGCCCAGCAGCTGATAAGCATTGTTGGTCAATAACTGGCTCAGATGAGTAGCAATAACGGTAGCCGCATCAACTACGGTATAACCCAGGGTTTGCGCATGTTCGCGCTGCGCCGGCTTAATCCACACCGCGTCCAGGCCAAAAGCCGGATCACGGGTAGCGCGTCCTTCGAGCTTGCCAAATACCTGGCCAGGATTAATGGCCAGCTCTTCGTCATGGCTGACTTCGGCATCGCCAATAGTCACACCAAGCATGGAAATGTTGTAGGCGTTGGGGTCAAGATCCAAATTATCGCGGATGTGCACCGGCGGGATTAAAAAGCCCAGTTCCTGGGACAGCTTCTTACGAACCCCTTTAATCCGTGTCAGTAGTTCGCCGCCCTGGGTTTTATCCACCAGCGGAATTAAGCGGTAGCCGACTTCCAGACCAATGGTATCCACGTGCTGAACGTCATCCCAGCCCAGTTCTTTAATCTCTGCCGGTACGTTGTCTTCAGCATTGTTGCTGACTACCGGTGCCGGTGGTTGCTCGGCCTTACGTTTTTCAGCATAGCTTAGGTAGTAGGCATAGCCGCCAGCCAGTGCCGAGAAGCCAAGGAAAGCCAGGTGAGGCATACCAGGCACAATCCCCATTACAAACAGGATCCCGGAGGAAATATACAGCGCCTTTTTGTTACCCAGTTGCGTGGTAACCTCGCTGCCCATTTCCTGGCTTTCATTTTCACGCGTCACAATAATGGCGGTGGCCACTGACAGCAGTAATGAAGGAATTTGCGCCACCAAACCGTCACCAATGGTCAGGATGGTGTAGACCTCCAGCGCATTACCGAAAGACAGATCATGCTGAATCATACCGATAAACAGGCCGCCGACGATATTGATTAGCATAATGAACAGGCCGGCGATGGCATCGCCCTTCACAAATTTTGACGCACCGTCCATGGAACCGTAAAAGTCGGCTTCAGCGGTGATATCTTCGCGACGACGGCGGGCCTCGTCCTGATCGATATAACCGGCGTTGAGGTCGGCATCAATAGCCATTTGTTTACCCGGCATGGCGTCAAGGGTAAAACGGGCCCCCACTTCGGAGATACGTCCGGCACCAGCAGTAACTACTTTAAAGTTAATGATCAGCAAGATGGCAAAGACAACCACACCCACAGCGTAGTTGCCGCCAATCACCACTTCACCAAAGGCTTCGATAACTTTACCGGCTGCATCGCCCCCTTCGTGGCCATACAACAATACTACCCGGGTCGACGCGACATTGAGGGCGAGACGTAATACCGTTGCAATTAGCAGGACCAGCGGGAAGATACCGAAATCCACCGGCCGGTTAGTCAGTACCGCAACCAATATAATTACCAGTGACAGTGCGATGTTGAAGCTGAATAGTACGTCGAGCAAAATTGGAGGCATGGGCAAAATCACCATACCCATAATGGCCAACAGAACCAGAGGTACGCCTAAGCCCTGACTTAACTGTTGAAGCCGGGTTTTATCAACACGCTGCAGATATTCTGTTAACACCATAACGAGACGTTCTCAATAACCGATTTTTGACACTAAAATTCGCTTACGGGGACTACTTCAATCCCCGTGCCAGCTTTTTGTGTCCACGGCTTAAGTGCTCGAATTATCGTCAATTGCGATATTTGGGGCCTGACAGACTGCCCTCAACAGCCTGTCAGGATATGAGATATCTGAAGTTAATAACGCATATCAGGTGGGATTGGCAGATCACGCGCCAGTGGTTTAGGCCGCTTGGCTTTACCTGCTTTGTATTTCTTAAGCTGGAATACGTAAGCCAGTACCTGGGCGACCGCCATAAACAATTTGTGCGGGATTTCTTCATCCACTTCTGTGGTGTAGTAGATCGCCCGGGTCAACATCGGAGAAGGAATGAGCGGCACATCATGAGCGGTGGCAATTTTTCGGATATGCATAGCCAGTTCGTCGGAGCCTTTGGCGATAACCACAGGTGCCCGCACGCCGTGTTCGTCATATTTAAGCGCCACAGAGTAATGCGTCGGGTTGGTAACAACTACGTCAGCTTTAGGCACTTCCTGCATCATTCGCCGCGTTGCAGCCTGATATTGCAGTTTACGGATCCGGCCTTTTACCTGAGGATCACCTTCCGAGTTTTTACGCTCATCCTTAACCTGCTGCTTGGTCATTTTCATTTGTTCATTGTGCTTATACGATTGATATGGCACATCGAACAAAGCAATGGGCACCATGCCTAGGGTGAGCAGAAAAAAGGCCCACTCAATCATATCCAGCGCATGGAAGATGTTCAGCGGGTAAATTTCCTGATCCAGATGCAGCGCTTCATCCTGAAATAAAGACAGCGATATCAGCGCCATAGCTCCAATGACGAAAAACTTGGCAAAGGCTTTTAACAGTTCCACCAGGCCATTAACACCAAACATACGCTTAAAGCCGCTGAGTGGATTGAGTTTGGAAAACCTGGGAGCCGCTGAATACCAGGTAAAGTTGTACCCGCCTAGCGCAATGGAGCCATAGATGCCGGCTATCATCGATACCAGCATAAATGAAATAACTGGCACACTCACCTCGGAGATCGCCACTCCCCAGGCTGAAAACATATGGGTGGGGTCGTAGGTTTCGTCACGAGACAGAGTAAACATCCGCCCCGAAATGGCAAATAAAGCTTCAGCGATAAAACTGCCGAAGAGCAAAAACATCAGGCTACTGGCCACTAATACCAGTGTTGTAGACAGTTCACGTGATCGGGCGATTTGGCCTTTATTTCGGGCTTCCTCAAGTCGTTTCCCCGTGGGGTCTTCTGTTTTTTCTGAAGAATCAGCCATCGTCGCTCAGTCTTATCAGCTTGGACAAATCAATAGCAGCTCGCACATAAACTGTTGAGCCCGTTGCCATTGATTAGCAAAGTGAGTGGTAAAATTGTCCAGTGTTAACCAGATAATGATTAAGCCCATGATCTGCGCAATGGAAAAACCAATGCTGAAGATATTGAGCTGTGGCGCCGCTTTAGTCATAACCCCAAACGCCAGGTTTACAATTAACAGCGAAATAATCGGTGCCAGAGACAGGGTCAGCGCCGCCACAAACATCCAGCCAGCCCAGTGGGCAATATCACGAAGTTGCTCGGCGGCGAACCAGGCTTCACCAATGGGAAACGCCTCAAAACTCATTACAATCATTCTGATCATGGCCAGATGACCGTCCATGCCCCAGAACAACAGCGTTGCCAGGATCAGATAAAACTGGCCCACCGCCGGCACGTTAATACCATTGACCGGATCCACGATGCTGGCAAAACCAAGGCCGGTTTGCATTGCAATGACCTGCCCGGCCAGCACAAAGGTATTGAGCACCATCATTGATAAAAAGCCCACGGCAATGCCAATTAACAACTGCTGGATGCCAATTATGAAGGTACCTAAATCAACCATTTGAGTGACAGGTGTAGGCGGTACCACCGGCATGATTACCAGTGTCATTAGCATCGCCAACAGCGCTTTTACCTGAGGCGGGATGGACTTGGCGCTCAGTCCAACCATCGCGGCAAACATCCCGCTGATACGCATAAATGGCAGCAATAAATCAGCCAGAAACTGATTAATGGCGGCCAGTTCGACTTCCATTTAGCCCACCACCTGCGGAATTTGCTCAACCATATGGAAGGTAAAATCCATCAGCTTCTGTACCAGCCAGTTTCCTCCCCAGCTCAGCGCCAGCAGCGTAACAATTAAGCGCGGCAGGAAACTCATGGTTTGTTCGTTGATTGAGGTGGCCGCCTGGAAGACTGCCACCACCAGGCCAACAATCATGCTCGGTACGATCACTGCCGATACCAGCAGGATCACCATAAACATAGACTCACGCAGGATTTCAACAAAGACCTCTGGGCTCATCGGGTCAGACTCCCATTCCGAAACTGGTGGCCAGGGTGCCGAAAATCAGATTCCAGCCATCCACCAGTACAAATAACATCAGTTTAAAGGGCAATGACACGATCATCGGTGACAGCATCATCATCCCCATCGACATCAGGATCGAGGCGACCACCAGGTCGATAATCAAAAACGGAATAAACAGCATAAAACCTATCTGAAATGCCGTTTTTAATTCACTGGTAACAAATGCCGGGATAAGGATGTTTAGCGGTACTTCGGTTGGATCGGCGTATTGGTCTTCCTCACCGGCAATCGACACAAAGGTTTCTAAATCCTTGACCCGGGTTTGCGACAGCATAAAGGCACGCATGGGCCCTTTTGCCTGCTCAAAGGCCTCCATGGAGGTCATTTCTTCGTCCAGATAAGGCTGCAACGCGCGAACGTTAATTTCATCGAAGACCGGTGTCATGATAAACAGTGACAAAAACAGACTCACGCCAACCAGAATCTGATTAGAGGGGGACTGCTGCAGACCAATGGCCTGACGCAAAATTGACAGTACTACGATGATTCGGGTAAACGAGGTCATCATCATGATAAACGCCGGGATCAGGCTCAGCGCAGTCATGATAAACAGCGCCTGCAGGGTCATGGTGTAATCCTGGGTACCATCGCCATTATTGGTAACAGTTACGGCCGGGATGCCTTGCTGAGCAACGGCTGGTAGTGATAACAACATACCGGCCAACAGGAGTATGACGATGGCTTTCATTTTATTTGTCATCGTTGTTGTCCTTCATACCCGGATTCATTTTTTGCGCCATGGCCTGCACCAGCTTTTGTTTGAAAGCCGCGCCACCACCGTTGCCAGCGGCGTTGCCGGTGACGTTTTCCAGGGGCTGTTCAAGTTTGCTGAGATGATTGATGTTTTGCGCGGTCACGCCAATCAGGTGCTGCTCATCGCCCACCTGCAACACCATAACCCGTTCGCGGGCGCCTGCCGACAGGCTGGCAACGACTTTTAACTGACCGGAACTGCCGGGAGTGACATTAAACCGTCGCATTACGTAAGCGAGGGAGAATATAATCGCGACAATCAGCAGCAATGATAGAAAAATTGACAGTACTGAGCTGGGATTGGTGATGGAGTTGGCGGCCTGCGCCTCAGCACAATACAGTGTTGAAACCAGGGAGACAAAGCATCCCCCTGTTTTGAAAGGAAATTTACCTGAGCTTTTTGATTCTCTCGATTTGACTAATAACATCCGTTAACCGAATCCCGAACTTGTCGTTGACCACTACTACTTCTCCATGAGCAATCAGCGTGCCATTTACAAGAACGTCTAACGGTTCACCTGCTACGCGGTCAAGCTCAACCACTGAGCCCTGGTTTAATTGCAGCAGGTTACGGATACTGATCTGACTACGACCGACTTCCATGGAAATGGTTACCGGGATATCCAGAATGGTATCGAGTTTCTTTTTCTCTTCCTGGGTGATGGGCGCGTCATCAGACAGTTCGTCAAGTTCAGCTACGCGGACGCCGTCGTCGTCACCCCCTTCGCTTTCGGACTCAGCATCGGCCTGTTCAGCCATGGCTGCGGCCCAATCGTCCATACCGTCTTCTTCACTCATGATCTCGCCTCTTATTTCTCAATCTGTCTTGCGACTATAAATCTTCTTCCAGTACCTGCAGTTCGGCATCGTTATCGATGATCCGGCCACCGCGGGTAAGTAACTGTAACTCAGACTTCACGGAGGTAGGTCTGGGTATCTTCTCTGCAATCTTCAGGGCCAGATTTTCCCTCGACCGCCCCAGCTTAGCCCGGAAGGTAGGTAAATCTTCAATCAACACTGTAATATGCTCGGGCATTTCAATAGGGATAATATCGCCGGGCTTGAAGTTCATGACATCCCGTAATGACACCTCAAAATCCAGCATGTGCGTGCTGAGTTCCACATGCACGTCCATAATTTCATCCCGCAGCGCTTTACTCCAGCGCAGATCCGTATCTTCCTTATCGCTCTGCACACCGGCATCGAGCAGTTCACGGATGGGTTCCAGCATTGAGTAAGGCAGTGACACGTGGAAATCACCACCACCGCCGTCCAGTTCAATGTGGAATGAACTGATCACCACCACTTCCGTGGGGCTGACAATGTTAGCCATGGCCGGGTTAACTTCGGAGTCGAGGTATTCAAACGACACATCCATTACCGGCGCCCAGGCTTCCTTGTAATCCTCGAAGATGATTTTCAGCAGCATCTGAATAATACGCCGCTCAGTGGGCGTAAACTCCCGCCCCTCAATTTTCGCGTGGTAACGGCCATCACCACCAAAGAAGTTATCCACCAGAATAAATACCAGGCGCGCTTCCATGGTTATCAGGCCAGTGCCTTTTAACGGTCTGAAACGCACCATGTTCAGGCTGGTTGGTACAAACAGGGTGTGAATGTACTCACCAAACTTAATCATCTGAATCCCGTTAATCGACACTTCCGCACTGCGGCGCATCATATTGAACAGACTCACCCTTAAGTGCCGGGCGAATCGCTCATTAACAATTTCCAGTGTTGGCATTCGGCCACGAACGATACGATCCTGTGATGAAAAGTCATACTCGAGCGCCGACGAGTCTCCCGGATCATGGGCGACTTCTTCTTCCTCGACGTCGTCTACCCCATGGAGCAGCGCATCAATTTCATCTTGTGATAATAAATCGCTCACAGCGAACTCCTGCTATTGCATAACGAAGTCGGTAAACAGAACCCGTTCAACCACTTCACCACCGGCAATGTCCTTCAGTGCGTTTTGCACCGCTTCCAGGGCATTGTCTCTTAACTCAATTTTACCCGGCTCTGTTACCAGGTCATCAGCGTTGCTGGCGCTGAAGGTTTGCAGCAATGTACCTTCGATTAGGGGAATATGCGTTTTTGCCTTTTCCTCGTTATCGGTGCCACGCACCATTAACTGAACCTTAATCTGTACCAGTCTGTCACGGCCTGAGCCCGGCACATTAAATACAATCGGCCGTGGCATTGCCACATAAAGCGCTGTGCCCACACTGGCGTTAGCCTCTGGCATTGCGGCCGCCTGACCACCACCTTCGGCCGCCAGTTGCTCGGCTGCCGTTGGTTCGTCGCCGCCGGCAAATAAGAAGAAGTACGCTGCACCACCACCGCCAATCAGCACTACGGCGATAATGATGATCAGCATCAGCTTGCTTTTCTTACCACCGGTTTCTTCAATCTGTAACTCTTCTTCAGCCATTTTCCTATCACTCTCACCTACACAAATTAGGCGTATTATGTCTGCTCACCAATAAATGGCAACGGCAAACGTTATGTTTTCATTAAACATAGTCGTCAATCAGGCCGTTTGCAGGTCGGACAACGTGAGTTTCCTGACTTTTTGTCTCTTCGTCAGCCGATTCACCAAAGCCACCGCCCTGCTGATCGGCAAATTCTCCGTCGCCGGCTTCACCACTGTTTTGCTGACTGACAAAGGACTCGCCTAAATCCAGCCCCTGCTCAGAGAACATATCCCGTAATCGCGGCATAGCTTCGTTCAGCGCTTCTTTGGCCTGCTGAGATTGCACCACAAAACTTACCGAAGCGCTGTCGCCCGACACGTTCAGGCGGATCTGCATGCTGCCCATTTCCGGTGGATCAAGACGGATTTCAGCCATCGACTGACGACCATTTACCATCCAGCGGATCTTCTCGGCAATTTGTTGCTGGCCCTGGGTTTGCTGCACATTGACCGGCTTATCGAAAACGGATTGCTGTTGCATGGATTTAAGGGTATCACCGTGCTGCTGGCGGGTTTCATGAACCAGCACATCCCGGGCTACGGTGATCAGCTCACCTAATTGTTGTTCCTGCCCCTGGCTCATGCCGGCCATTGAAGCAAGCTGGCTGAGTTGCTGAACATCCTGCATGACCGGTAACGCTATGTTCTGTGTATTTTCCGGGGCGACATCCTGCACGGTTTGCTGCACCAGCGCTGCGAGATCAATAGCCGGTTGATGACCCTGCTTTAACTGCGCGCGCATTTCTTCAAGGCCGGTCGTTAACTGGCTGCGCATCTGACTTAACTGGGTATCGGTGAGTGCCGGGTTGGCTTTACTGGCACTATCGGTCATCACCTGGGCCAGTTCCTGTAACGTCTTATCGTTACTTTCGCTAAGCATCGATGTCAGCGCATCGAGGTCGGTTACTTTTACGGGCGCTTTGTCGGCATTAACGGTAGTCTCGGTTTTCGCAGTTTCTGCATTGTGTTGAGCCTGACGCATGAGACTTACCAGCAACGCAGCCTGATTAATTAACGCTTCGTCTGTTGCCTCTGCCACGGCAATCGGTTCTTCGGCCAATTGCACGTTAGCCGCTACTAGTTCAGGTAATAACGCCTGTTCACCTTCCTCGGCGGCGGGGTTGGTATCATTATTTGCGTTCTGACGCTCACCGGGTAATCCCTGTAACAATGCCATGGCCAGAGCTACCAGGTTTTCTTCTGACAGTTGCGCATCTTCAGCGGCTTTATCTGCTGACTCTGCCGTCACGTTCTCTACAGCCGCTAGTAAAGAAGAGTCAGAGGTAGATATGCTGTTTTCGGTTCCCGCCTCTTCACTTGCTGCGCCGGCTTTGACCTGCTTCACCAATGCCATCAGATCGGAGAGTACCTGTTCAGCACCGCGCATTTGTTGCAGTGGTGAGGCCTGAATATCCTCTGGCAGCTCACCTGGCAACAGGCTATTCAGCCAGTCCTGCAATTTGGTTAGCACGTCCCCCTTTATGGGTTGCCCCATATCGGTTGGCAACATACTGATAATATCTTCGCTACTAAGCGGCTCATTGGGGGTTGCCGGGTTGCTTCCGGCCGGGGTTAACTTATCCTGCAGGGCACGTACCGCATCTACCAAAGCAAGATAATCCGTTTCGCCATCGGCCGTGGGATTAGCATTGCCGCCCAGCAACATAGAAATATCGGCAATATCCTCCTCGGCAGCGGCAATGCTGTCGATGCGCTCCTGAGCTGTCTGAGCGGCAGAAACCTGACGCTCGTTAGTCTCTATCTGCTCTTCAGCGCCGCCGGGCATTTTACCTGACGTCGCTTTTGCGTCGCTTTCTGAATCACCGGCAAGTTTGTCTGTTGTTTTACTGGCTTGATCGCCAATCGGATAGCCAACCGGATCGCCAGTTGACTCACCGCTCTCTGTTTTGGCTGTACTGTTTGCCTCAGAGGTTTCTTTCTTGCTCTGCTGAGCTGATGACGAGGCCGCTAATTCCTCGTTCTCTGACGCTGACTTACTCTCTTCAGCGGCTTTGCTTTTTGCCTCAGCAGCTTGTTCGTCGCCACGCTGGCGATTAAGTACCTCGGCAAAGCTATCTTTTGCCGGCGCACTGTTGCCTGACTTTGCTGTTACCGACTGATCAGGGCTGACAGGTAATACAGACTCACTGGTTTGAGCAGGATCACGTTTGGCAGCACTTTCCGGCAATGTCTCCGGGAAGGCGGCAATTTGTGATCGTTGCGTGGCAAGCTGTTGCATCATAACCGAGTCCTCAATACCTAACTGCTTGAATTTGATGTGTTGTTACATCAGTATTAGTCGCTTCAGTATTGATTTTGCAAAGAGTGCGCCACTTTTATTAATGGCGGGGTCAGGAGATAGAGCGGCGTAACAGACGCTGGGTAGCCAGCTCATCCATCATCTGTTGTTCGATACGGTTGTCGATAATCTGCAGGCTCTGGTCTTTCTTTTCGATGAGCTTTTCAACGGCCTGACGTCGGCGCTGCTGGGCCAGCCACTGGGTGCGACGCTGGTCGGCCGCCATTTTACACTGGGCAATAACGTGGCCCTGCTGCTCACAGGCTTTATCCAGCTTGGCTACAAAGGACAAACGCTGTTGATAGTGATGCGCCTTTACGCCACCACTGCCCTCCTGCTGGAGCTGCCGTACATAATCCATGCGGTACTGTTGCAGGCTGGTGAGTTTGGTACGCTGTTGCTGATGATAATCCTGAGCCAGACGAAAGGCATTTAAGGCTTTGTTTTCTTTTTCCAGCTCCATCCGTAAAACGGTGGCTAGCTGCTCAATAGAACGGGTAACATCGTTACGGGCCATCGCTATTAGCCTTTACCTAAGCCGCCAGCCAGCTTACTCATGGCTTCCAGGCTTTCGTCGTAAGCGGTCACCTGTTTCATGCCTTGTTGCAGTAACGCGTTAATGGCGGGTTCGGCATTAATGGCTAAATCAACCCGGGCATCGGTGCCTCGTGTATAAGCCCCAAGGGTAATCAGATCGCGGTTTTGCTGATAGGTGGAATAAACCTGGCGAATACGACGAGCCTGAAACAGATGTTCTTCACTCACAACCTGCGGCATAACCCGACTGATAGAGGCCTCTATGTCGATGGCGGGGTAATGGCCGCTTTCCGCCAGCGAGCGTGACAGTACAATATGACCGTCAAGAATCGCACGGGCGGAGTCGGCAATCGGATCCTGCAAATCATCACCTTCTGTCAGAACAGTATAAAAAGCCGTGATCGAACCCTGATTTTCGCTGCCATTACCGGCGCGCTCTACCAGTGCCGGCAAGCGGGCAAATACCGACGGCGGGTAACCTTTGGTGGCTGGCGGCTCGCCTACTGCCAGCGCAATTTCACGCTGAGCCATGGCATAACGGGTTAACGAATCGATAAGTAACAGGACATTCATGCCCTGATCGCGAAAGTATTCGGCGATAGTAACGGCGGTTTCGCAGCCCTTTAACCGCATCAGCGGCGAAGTATCGGCTGGCGCGGCAACGACAACCGCGCGCTGGCGTTCTTCTTCAGTAAGGATATCGTGGATAAATTCTTTTACCTCGCGGCCCCGTTCACCCACCAGACCAACCACCACCACATCGGCTTTGGCACCGCGGGTCATCATACCCAAGAGTACGCTTTTACCCACGCCACTGCCGGCGAATAGTCCCATACGCTGTCCGACCCCTACGGTAGTGATGGCATTAATTGCGCGCACGCCCACATCCATGGGTTCGGCGATAGTACGGCGGGCCAGCGGATTAATTGGCGGTTTGGTCGTAGGCACTCGTTCAGTAGCTTCAATGGGCCCAAGCCCATCAAGCGGCAGGCCATTGCCATCCACCACTCTGCCGAGCATCCCTAACCCCACGGATAATCCACTGTCCCGATTAAGCGGTAACACCCGTGAGCCGGGCACGATACCGCGCACCGCCTCGGTAGGCATTAAATAGGTAATATGATCGCCAAAGCCAACCACTTCAGCTTCAATTTCCCCGTCGATGGTTTGCACCATACACTGGCTACCGACAGGTAATTGACAGCCTACCGCCTCAAGTGTCAGACCAATACCACGAATAAGCTTACCGGCTGCGACAACGGGGGGAGACGGTACCTGTTTCTGGAGTTGCTGTAGATGGGAGGCCAGGCTAACTGTCATCAGATAAGCCCTGCTCTAACAGGAATTTATCAAGTACATTGCGACTGCGCCGTTCAATGGAAAGGTCCACGGCATTGTGTTGGGTAACAATGTCGCACCCGCCGCGCTCCATACCCGGGGTATCAATGAGTGTCCAGCCGCGTTCTTTGATCGTTTCTTCGCCAAAATGCGCCTGTACCAGTTGCACATCTTCAGGATGAAGATGAATACTGTAATGGTTTTCTTCCACCGGCAGCGCTTTAAGCCCTTCGCTGAGCGCCTGAAGAATAATGTCTTCATTGGTTCTGACTTCCGTGCGCACTACCGAACGTGCCAGCGCGACGGCCAGTTTAACCACTTCTTTGCGAACCTGTTCATCTACCCTGGTTAACGGCTCATGAAGCTGCGTGACCAGCGATTCCCACAATTCGGTTTGCTGGCTGATTTGTGCCTGCCCCTGCTCAAGCCCCTGAGCCAGCCCGGCCTCGTGACCACTGGCCAGGCCTTCTTCATGGCCTTGCGCCTGGCCTTCGGTTTTACCTTCTTCAAAGCCGGTTTGTTTGCCTTCATTATAGCCTTCTTCATAAGCGGCCTGACGAATGGCTTCTATTTCCTCGGCAGTGGGCGGCTTAATTTCTTCCGGTTCTTCCGGTGGCTCATATTTCCAGTCGCTGCGGCGATTCAGCGCGTTAGTTTTGCTCTCTTGCGTTGACTCCGGCTGCTCAACATGTGGCAAATCCCAGCCTTTGGCGTCTTCGAGCTCTTCAACTGTGAATGATTTATAGGATTTCATAGCTTATCCTGTTAGAGGAACTCTTCGCCGCCACCGCCGCCAAGCATAATTTCACCGGCATCAGCCAGGCGTCGGGCCACCGACAGAATTTCTTTCTGTGCAGTTTCCACTTCGCTGATCCGCACCGGCCCCATGGCCTCAAGATCATCAGTGAGCATTTCTGCTGCACGTTTCGACATGTTGTTGGTGATCTTGTTCTTGAGTTCTTCGTCGGCGCCCTTAATGGCTTTAAGCAGCGAGTCCTGCTGCACCTCGCGCAGAATAGCCTGAATACCACGATCGTCCACATCCACCAGGTTGTCGAACACAAACATCAGATCCTGAATTTGCTGACTGAGTTCTTCGTCCTGCTCGCGAATCGCATCCATCAGTTGGCCTTCAATACTGGTATCCAGGTAATTCATAATATCGGCAGCAGACTTCAGGCCGCCCATTTTGGCTGCCTGGGTACCGGCCTGACCGGCAAACTGTTTCTCCATGATCTCATTAAGCTCCTGCAACGCAGCAGGTTGAACTTCTTCGAGGTTGGCTACCCGCATCAATAAATCCAGGCGAACTTTTTCGGGGAACTGCGACAAAATCTCGGCAGATTGCTCGGGCTCCAGATAAGACAACACGATGGTCTGGATCTGCGGGTGTTCGTTGCGAATAATACTCGCCACCTGCTTGGAATCCATCCACTTAAGGGAATCCAGGCCTTTAGCGCCGGAGCCCATCAGGATCTGATCAATCAGGTTGGCGGCTTTGTCTTCACCCAACGCGGCAGTTAACGCCCGTTTCACAAAGTCCTGACTCTGGAAACCAATGGTTGAGTAGTTCTGAATTTCTTCGATAAAATGCTTATGTACAGAGGTAATTTTTGCCTGTGTCATATCATCGATACGGGCCATGGCCGCACCGAGTTTTTGTACCTGTTTTGGCTCCAGATGTTTAAGGATCTGGGCAGCATCTTCTTCCGACAGGCTCAGTAGCAGGATCGCGGCTTTCTCAACGCCTTCGAGCTTACTTACGTCGTAAGTTTGTTCTTCTTGTGTGGCCAGTTCTTCTGCCATGTTACGACCCCTTAATTACTCATCCTGCAACAGCCAGCCCTTCACTACCTGGGCAGATAGTTCAGGTTCATTGGCCACCAGTGCACGCACCGCTTTTAACACATCTTCATCTTTATGCAGATCCGGTAACATTAACGAGCCATCCGGTGCAAAGCCAACCTGGCCGGCATCAAACTCGCTGGACAGCATGTTAATGGTATCATCACCCAGATCCAATCCTTCATCAGCGTCAAATTCATCACTAGCCTGACTATCCGCCGGATTGATCAGTTTTGACAGCATCGGTCTGATGACGGCAAAGATCAGCGTGATAACGACCAGTCCGCCCATTACCCACTTAAGTATAGGCATAAAGAAAGGTTGTTCCCAAAGTGGTAGCTCTTCCATATCACCGGCATCGATGCGACTGAACGGCATGCTGACCACTTCGAGGCTGTCACCACGGGTAACGTCGAAGCCGATACCGCCCTGCAGTAAACGGCGAATGCTAAGTAACTCTTCCTGGCTGCGGGCTTCACTGGTCACAGTGCCATCTTCAGCCGTGCTTTGTTGATAGTCCACCGCCACTGACACACTCAGACGACGGATCACACCAGTTTGTTGCTTGGTATGGCTGATAGTGGTGTCCAGCTCATAATTGCGGGTCGACTCTTTGGTGGTTCTGCCGGGGACCGGCGCTACCTGACCATTGCCGATAGCGTTTTCAGGGATATTTGCGTCAAGTGGCGGTTGGTTACTGATGGCGCCGGGAATACCACCGGCCACTGAGCCTACTGAGTTTTCCTCTACTACCATTTCACTGCGCACGGCGGGTAAATCCGGGTTATACCGGCGCTGGGTTTGTTCCACCGCGGTAAAGTCCATGCTGACATCCACCTGCGCCGTGTAGTTACCAATACCCAGCACAGGAATTAAAATGGCATCAATCTTTTCCTGGTACTCGCTCTCACGCTGACGCTCTATTTCATATTCTTTTCGTGCTCTGGCACTTACTGAATTTTGCGAGCCAGAGTTAAGTAACCGGCCATTGCTATCGGTAACGGTGACGCGCTCAGGCTCCATGCCCTGCACCGCGGAGGCAACAATATCGACTACCGCGTCTACTTCTTCGCCGGTAATCGCCGAGCCGCGAGTGGCAGTAAGCACCACGGTGGCACTGGCTTTCTTCTCACGACGGGCAAACACATTTTCTTTGGGTAATGCCAGCAGTACCCGGGCCTTTTTGATGCTGGCCATGTCTTCAATCGTAGCCGCCACTTGCATTTCCCGGGCGTGCTTGAGGCGTTCCATTTCCACCCGCTGTGATACGCCAAAGCCCATATCCTGCATGATGATGTCACTGCCGGCCTGTTCGGCCTGCGCCAGACCTTCGCGGCTCATACCCAGTTTTATTTTCTGGTATTGGTCGACCCGAACATGAACGATGTTGCCTTCCAGCTGATATTCAATCTGGTTGGCATCAAGGTAATCGAGGGTTTCGATCAGCTCTTCGGTGTCCATTTTAGCCAGCGGACGGAAATCCGGTTCCTGGATAAACAACACCACAAAGATGGCGATAGCCACGCTGATTACCAACACAATTACCAGTGTCATCTGGCGCACCATATCGGTACTGCCAATGGTGTCCATAAAGCCGGATTTTTGCTCGTTATCGGAATCCGCCCCGTCAGAGACGGCCAGATTTGTTCCCGTTGCTTCAGCCACAGTCAGTTACTCCACTACACCGGCATATTCATGATTTGCTTGTACGCTTCAAGCACTTTATTGCGCACCTGCACGGTGGCTTCAAACGCAATGCCCGACTTCTCTTTGGCCAGCATTACTTCAGCCAGGCTGAGGGATTTGTCGCCCATTTCGAAACGCTGAGTCATTTCTTTGGATTCGAGCTGCATACTGTTTACCTTCTCAACAGCATTGCCCAGCATCGCAGCAAAATCGCTTTTCGAAGTATTTAACTCCGTATTGATATCAAGATTTTGCTGTGGATTAACGTCCAGACGAGTCTGCGCGATCATAGCCTGCATTTCCTGATACAAACTGTTGGCTTTAACGTCCATAACGGCTCCTGATGTGTGTTGATTGCCTGTCCGGTGGTGCCGGATTTATGGCTTTAATTGTACTTACAGAGATCTACAGCAAAGACCAGACCAACTTTTATTATTATTTAATATCAGAAGCTTACGTATTTATGCCAATTTTATGACGGCAATCAAACGCAGGGCTACAAGCAAAAAGAGAGGAATAGCAAACAGGGCGCCAGAATAAGCGCCCTGCAGGTAGGTGTGGAAATGTATTATCAGGCCGGTACTTCGATACCCTGCTCACGCATGCGCGCCAGTTTATAGCGCAGCGTGCGCGGGCTGATGCCGAGCTTTTCGGCCACGTCCTTGCGTTTTCCTTTACAGGACGCCAGGGTATCCAGAATAATCTGGTGCTCCTGGTGACGCAGCTCCGAACCCAGACGACTGTCATCCTCTTCATAGTCTGCTTCACTGGCAGAAGCAAAGGACTGCCCGCTCATAGGTTCGATCATCAGATCACTGGCGTCAATCAGCTCTGATTCACATAAGATAAGCGCTCGCTGGCAAACATTTTCCAGTTCACGGACATTGCCGGGCCAGCTGTGTTGTAACAGCTTGCTGCGGGCTGACGCACTCAGCTTAAACTGTCCTAACCCTTGCTGCGCCGAATGGCGATTAATCAGGTGTTCGGCGAGTGGAATAATATCCCCTGTCCGTTGCGCTAATGGCAACCAGGTAATTGGGAATACATTTAACCGGTAATATAAATCTTCCCGAAACTCACCTCTGGCCACGGCTTCTTTTAAGTCGCGGTTACTGGTAGCGATAACCCTTACGTCCAGCTCAATGGTTTTGCGGGCACCGAGGCGCTCCACTTCTTTTTCCTGCAGCACCCGTAATAACTTCGCTTGTAGCGCCAGGTCCATCTCGGTGATTTCATCGAGCAGTAAAGTGCCGCCCTGGGCTTGTTCAAACTTACCCGGACAAGCCTGCACGGCGCCGGTAAAGGCCCCTTTCTCATAACCAAACAAGGTGGCTTCCAGCATATTTTCAGGAATGGCCGCACAGTTAATGGCCACAAAAGGTGACTGACTGCGCTGGGAGTTGTCGTGGATATAGCGGGATAAAACTTCTTTACCCGAACCACTTGGTCCCAACACCATCACGGTTGCCTCTGAGCGAGCTACCTTACGTGCCAGTTGGAGTAATTCCAGGCTGCTGCTATCGCCAACAATGGGTTGTCGGGACTCGACTTTTTGCGCCGGTGCATAACGACCAACCAGATTCAGCAACACTTCGGGCGCAAAGGGTTTCGACAAATAATCCGTCGCGCCATCGCGCATGGCACTTACCGCGTCATCCACCGTGGCGTAAGCTGTCATCAGCAGTACCGGCAAATTGGCATCTTTGCTCTTAATTGCTTTTAAGAGCGCCAGGCCATTCATTTCGCCCATCTGAATATCACTTACCACGATATCCACCGACTGCTTACTGAGCAGCATAATCGCCTGCTCTGCTGAATCGGCGGCGACCACCTGATAATCAGCCAGTAACAGCGTATCTACCAGCGCTTCGCGCAGGCCTGCATCATCCTCGACGATCAGTACGGTTGTTTTTGGCATGGGTTATTCCTCTGGTTGAGTGTCAGCAATTACCATGTCACTGGCAAATGCGCGGGGTAACATAATGGAAAAACAGGCGCCTTCATCGGTCAGATTTTCCACATTAATGCGGCCCTGATGTGCTTTAACCACCGATTGCACTACAGCCAGACCAAGACCGGTGCCGTGCGTTTTGGTGGTGTAAAAGGGTTCGAAAATTTTATCTTTCAGAGCGTCAGAAATACCAGGCCCCTGATCGCTGATATTGATACACAACCAGCGGTTAAGTACGCTGAACTGCACGGTAACATCGCTACCCTTCGGACTAATCTGGCTGGCATTCTGGATCAGGTTAAGCAAAGCGCCCTGCAAGGCGGTAAGATTACCGGTGATCGACGCATCGATTTGTTGGCCCTTAAAAATAACAACCTGCTCCTGGCCCTGGGTGATGGTTTGCGCTGTAGGCGCAATTGCCTCATACAGTTCTTGTACTGAGATATCGTTAACGACCTGTTGCTCCCCGCTTTTAGCAAACAGCAACATGTCATTGACCTGACTCTCCAGCTCTTTGAGTCTGTCCTGCAGTTTATGCGCAAATTGAACGCCGGATTCTGGCTGCAGGTTTTTGCGGGTCAGATTGGCTGCATACAGCATTGCCGCTGACAGTGGCGTACGAATTTGGTGGGCCAGTGAGGCAACCATTTTGCCCAGTGAGGACAAGCGTTGCAGATGACTCAGACGCGCCTGTAACTGGCGGGTTTCCGTAAGGTCGGTAAGCACGATAAGTTGCCCCGGCTCATTCACCAGTGGCGTAATAGACAGTTTCACCCGGCGCCCATCGAACAACGACACTTCGTGACCATCGTCGGCGCGGGGTTTAAAAGAGCGGGCAATAATGGTTCGCCACAGCTCGCCTTCGAGCGGTTCGCCCAGTAGCAGAGAGGCCTGCTCATTGGCTTGCCTGACATAACCTTTGCCATCCAGCACGATAACCCCGGCGGGCATAACCTGTAACAGGTGGTTAAGGCGGGACGCTTGTTGTCGTAAGGAGTCGAGTTCCTGCTGCTGTGATTGAGCAGTTTCGCGTACCAGCGATAAATCGGCCGCGGCCTGATGGCTTTTCACCGGCTTTATCGATACTTCTTCTACGGTATTGGCAACACGACTATTTAATGCCATACATTCCTCGTCAATTTGCAGACACTTGTTGGACTGCTAAGGATTTTGCATTAGTCGTGCCAGAAATTTAGCTATTAAATTTCAATAAGATAAGTAATTTATAACGAAGTTTTCGCTGTCAATATAATGACAAAAGGAGGTTGTCAGCGTTTACATTCAGAAAAATAGCCAACCGAATGGTTAGCTCCAACTCTGCTCAGGCGTGCTAGTCACGCTGAATATTGTACTTGCGCATCTTCTCAACCAGGGTGGTTCGGCGCATTCCCAGCTTATCGGCAGCCCGGGCGACAACCCACTCCTGCTGATCGAGAGCTTGCTGGATAAGATTAATTTCCAGCTCCGAAAGATACTCTTTAAGGTTTACCCCTTCATCCGGCAAATAACCGTTGATAGCCGGTTCAGGCTCCGGTGTATCATCGTCATATCCGGCCGACTCGGCGAAGAGTTCGTTGAAGGCATCACGCTCAAGCACTTCTTCGGGGTAATCCGGCTCAAAGCGCTCCATGTCACCATACTGGTATTTCTGCGGCAGATCCTGCACATCGACAATCTGGCCCGGATAGAGGATCATCAGTCGTTCCACCAGATTAGACAACTCGCGGACATTGCCCGACCAGGGGTGCTCCATCAGAGAACTGATAGCGCGCTCAGTAAATTTGACCGGGTCGACACCATCTCCCTGAATGCGGCTGTTCAACTCCTGCAACAGTAACGGAATATCCTCACGGCGTTCACGCAGGGCCGGACTGTCGATAGGGAACACGTTCAGACGGTAATATAAATCTTCGCGGAACTTATCATCGGCAATCATCTTTTCCAGATCGCGATGGGTGGCGGCGATAATCCGCACGTCACACTGTATTGGCCGGTTACCACCGACTCTTTCAAACATTCTTTCCTGCAGTACGCGCAGTAATTTCACCTGCATCTGCAGCGGCATATCGCCGATTTCATCGAGAAACAATGTGCCGCCTTCGGCCAGCTCAAAACGGCCTTTACGGGCACTGATAGCACCGGTAAAAGCGCCCTTTTCGTGACCAAACAGCTCACTTTCCAGCAGTTCACCGGGTATGGCACCGCAGTTTACCGGGATGAACGGCCCATCTTTGCGCTCAGATAAAAAGTGAACATTACGCGCGACAACTTCTTTACCGGTTCCAGACTCCCCCAGAATAAGCACTGTGGCTTCAGTGGGTGCAACCTGTTCTACCAGGCGACGAACGCCCTGAATTTGCTCGCTTTTACCCACCAGACTGCGGAATAACCGGGTTTTAGTGGGGACCGCGCCGTTGCGTACGGGGTGACTACGAATATATTCCTGGCAGCGGTGAATAGCCTGCGTCAGTGCCGGGTAAGTTATCGGCAGCGTGATATGCCCCACCAAATTGCCTACGCTAAGGCCTGGCTGGTCGGCCATATTGATTGCTACGAACGGATGCTGAGGATAATTTTTGATTAACGCCAGGGCATCGTTGCCGGTTTCTACATCGATGATCACCGCAACGGGTGATTTGTTTTCGAGCAACGATTGCGCTTCAGACACCGAAAGTGAAACACACGGCTCCCCTAAAAATGTCAGGATCGTGTGCAGATTTTGTTGTAATGCATTGTTATCACTAACAAGCAATATATCCTTCATTCAGTCCCCAAACGCTATTGTTATATTTACTAGTTTATACCAAACCACGGTTTTGTGTGTGCGACTGTCAAAAATCGGACACAATTTTTACCGTCATCAACATTTCCTCCTTCCTGGACGGTAAACATCGATTGATTTGGCAGCAGTACAGTCTGGCGGCCGAAATCAAGGGTTGATAATACCTATTTGCATAGATAAGCATGCAATTTGGTATAGAGCGCTCTGGCAATTGTAGCGGTAACAATGTGAATCGCAATGAAAAAAGCGGATTATTGGCAATAAAAAAGGCAGGTAAACGGAGTATATAGTAAAAACAATGTCTATTCGCATGTGAGTGAGTGACAACGCTTTATGAGTCTACTCTGTTGCTTTTATTTTAAACGTACATACTGTGTATAATGGTGTGTACATTTTTTTTTGCTATTCGCATTCTAAGGTTGGAAATCAGCTTTTCTAGCAAAGCAATTAAAAGGCTCCGTTGGTTGGAAGCTAAGGTATAGGAGGCGGCTTTGTACGTGAACCGGACCTTGGTGCTATGCACTTGCCACCCTATTGATCAGTAGATTTACATGAAAATCATCTACACACTGTAATGCCAATTCACGGCAAGGACGCCAATGAGTTGAGTATTGAGTTTCCCAACCCGCTTCGTTTATTGCTTGCCAGTGTATCCCAAGCATTTAAACAAAATCATGCAAATAATCCACCGTGCTATTGCAATAGACATTATTAATCGAGCCGTTTTTTTAAAAAAGCAGGCTAAGACAACAGCTGACTTATGTTCAAAGGTATTGGCTTTAATTGTATAAGATAATCTGTATATTGCGTTAGTATAAGAATAGCTAATGCAATAAAACTAAGGATATTTATGATTAAGTTGTTAAAGGACTTTATTGGAGCTGTTGAGTCAACTTTCTCAACGTCACCACAAATGCTTGAGGATTTACTTGAGTTGCTGGAAGAAAGGTTAGAAATCGAGAACAATCGTTTGTCAGACAACTTAACGGCTTTTGATTTAGAGCAAGCAATTGAATATGTCTCTTCAGTTATTAACAAGAAACATTCCTTATTGGGTTCTGGTGAACTCATAGCAGAAGCAATTCGTGATAGCGTTATTGTTGATTACCTTTTTGAAAATAACTATGTGAAGCCGTTGCAGTTGAAGTTCCAACAACTCGTCTACACTGATGAGTATGGAGATTTAGTCCTCGAAGCTTTTTATACGGAAATGAGACGTTTCGGAGAATCAAAACACTGGGAAGCTAAGGCTCATCTAAAAAAATACATAGATCCGAGAGCTTTAGCATTCTTCAAGTCTAAAAGTCTCTTGCCTATTTACTTATTAGACGATCCATTAAATGATGAGGGTGTGTATTCTGCATGTTCATCGGTAGCGCAAGCTACGCCACTAGATAAAGAGCCACTACTAGATTCTTTAAACTCCGTAACAGATCCCTATCAATACGAACAATTAATTAGCTCTTATATTCAATCTCTCGGTTTATCAAGCCGAGTTACAAAAGGTTCAGGGGATCAAGGAGCAGATGTAGTTATTGAATTTGAAGGGACCGTTTGTGTCGTTCAATGCAAGTTATACAGTGGAACTGTAGGAAATAAGGCTGTTCAGGAAGTGTCAGCGGCTAAAGGGTTTTACAATGCAGAATCAGCGATTGTTGTGACTAACTCAACATTTACAAAATCAGCGAAGCAACTTGCAAAAAGTTTAAGCGTTCAAATTACTCACCACACCGGCCTATCAGATACATTATCGAACGTGTTTAATTTAAACCTAAATGAACCTAATGTAGATGACAGTTGTAGCTATGTCTATAACGGTGACCGCCTTGATAAAGCAATTCAATCTAATGACACTCAAAGGTTGTTAGACCATTTAGAGTCAACACTAAAAAAGTTAGATTTCATATATTACCGCAATGAAAATCATTTTAAGTTCAGTGGCATAGATGGATTTACAGACATTTTGTTATTTTGTATTTCATCTGAAGAGGAAGAACCTTTTTGTGACTTTTTAACCTTTTATGATGAAATGGAAAAAAGGGATGTATTCAATTGCGATATTAAAATTCTTTTCACTCTTAATGACGTTAGTACCGAAATTGCCAGAAAAGCAAAAGCGTTAGATTTTGAATTAATAACCGACGAATCGATTATTGATAGAATTAGCGAGTTACAAGTTCCTGAAGACTTTTATGATGACGAGTTATGAATTAATTTGGATTAGTAACCGCGATTTCGGGACCACTCAATCTGACATTTTCAAAAAGAAAGCACGACTAAAGCTGACAGTCCGTAATTTGTCTCAAGTTGCCTTTGAAGCCGTGGGGCTGAAACGTACGTATTACTGCCGCTCAGGGTGCCGCTTTAAGCGTCGATTCGCTTTATTTTCTCACTCACCAGTTTTGCGAACTCCTAAGTGTATGACTTGGCAGCGTAAAGCTGTACTATTCCAATAGTGAATCATTTATATGCGGTTCTTAAGGTCCGCATCATTTAAATGTTAAATTTCTTAGAGAGATTCGTGCGATGAACGAGAAGAAATTCCCGAATAAAGAAAGTCTGAAAAAATGGTTGATTTCTGCAACTGGCATTGTACTTACATCTGTTTCTCTGATGAGCGATGTTCAAGATTTTGAGTTTCAATTTTCAAACCCAAATGCTCTGGTTACGGTGATGGAAGCAGCTCCTACTTATTTTCCTGATGGGCAATACATCATTACCTATTCCAACAGTTCAGATCTGGATTCTGATGATCTCGATTATTCAAAAATGGCAATGGTAATATCACTTGAGGCAAAGTTGGCTAAATCGGATACATTAATTGGTGGTCTAAGACCACTACTTACTGCGCTAGCTGACTTTGAATATTGCTGCACCATAGATCGAACCAATCCAGCTTACGTGACCGCAGGCATCTGGATAGTAGAGCCTAATAATCCCGCTGAACTAGAAAATTTGAAACAAGTTTTACACGAAAATTCTGTACTGTATGCTTTTAATGATGGTTCTGGCTTTGTCACACTCAACAACGCAAGGATGGGTAATGGTGTGCAGAAGCTGGTCAAAATTTAAAAAGCAAAGGCAGGGCGACGCCAAAAAGCGGCGCGTCTGCTTTGGCCGTTAGCTGCACAAGGAGGAAATATGGCGGATGTTGAACAATCAGTTGCCCTTGTTGATATCATTAAAGCAATTGGTCCATATATTGTTGCTGTAGCTGGCATGGCTTTTGGTTATGTCCAATCTAAAAAAGTTACTGAGATTGCTAAAGAGAAAGATCTCGAAATCGCTAACATTCAACAACGCTCGATCTTTCAAATGGAACAACTTAAAAATAGCAATGCAGCACTTTTAAAATTACAAGAAATTTATAGCCCAATGTTTGCTAAGGTCGAGTCTATAATTCATACATATATTGGGTTGGTATCAGACAAAAAATCGCCGAAGGATATTAAGTCTGAGTTAGAAAAATTTGTAGCCGACGATTACATTTCCTTCTCGGTGGAGAGTCGGAAAGCAGTCTTAGCTGAGGCAATTGTTATTTGTCAGGTGCTGCAAGACCATAAAGCTTATGAAATTGCTGTTAATTTAGATAATAAAATCAACGAAGCTTTGTCGTTAGTAGATTTCACTGGTAATTCAACCGGTACTGAGCACATGGAAGAAATAAAAAAAATTAAACGTGAATATGGTTTGCTTTATGTATCACTATTTTATCGAGCTACAGAATTGGTCAAAGCAGCTAATCGGGTAGCCGGAGGTATCTAGCCTCCAGCCCCCACAACACCCTGCATGCGGCTCCGCACAGGGCGTTTCATTTAGGATAGTGAAGCGCAATCC
>MDTF01005528.1_pt1 | contig 103981 bp, 95 predicted proteins | sample 811191 | NCBI WGS metagenome assembly MDTF01 (sample SAMN05326649, study PRJNA326480) | marine metagenome | isolation source: seawater | place: Southern Ocean | collected 2011 | reverse complement strand
TTCAGGTTTATGGATACTCCAGAAAACCTTAACGAAAACAGGCTCTTTTCGATTCAACAACAGTTAATCCGAACATAGCCAAACGGAAACATGCTGCTTTGGATTTGAATCTGCAATTTGTGGCCACGCTTGAAGGTATGCAACACGTCATACAGATCGAACCTTACTTTAGTTGGCGTACCCGGGCTAAAAGGAGCCGGCTCAGACATGCTGTCCCTGAAACGCCCGCGGATAACGCCCCAGCGCACTAGCTCATGACGATTGCCCTGTTCAGCATCCACCTTGTCGGTGTTTTCATCCTTACCCGGAAATACATCTACCAGCTTGACCACAATATCGGCAGCGGTTTGCGTGGTGGAAAACCACAGGTCTAAATCGATGGCTCCGGCCACGGTTAAGTCATTGTCGAGTACTTCGGTTTCAAATACCAGTACATCAGGACGTCTTGCAGCATAACGCTGGTCTTCAACCATATAAGGTCTGTCCCACCCGCGGCTGACTTTAGCAGAGTGCGGCACGGGTTTGTTCGGATCGCTGATATATTCACTGGCACCGCTGTCTGACTTACCCTTTAACAGCGCTTCATCTGCAGCCAGATAAAGCGTCTGCGACTCAGCTTGCCGGGGTGGCCAGACGTCAAACTTGCGCCAACGGTTACTGCCGGTTTCGAACATGGTTGCGGTGGCTATTTTTGCATCTTCTGCCTGTTTAAGGTGCTGTTTAAAGAAAGGCAGTAACACTTCCTGCTGGAACCAGGCACTGGTATCAAATCCAAAATCAGCCTCGCCGAGGGTTTTACCGCCTTTGCTGCTATTCCACTGACCGTGATACCACGGCCCCATCACCATTTTCACATGAGACTTGCTGTTCTGGTTTGACATTGTCTGGTAGGTGGCCAGTGGCCCGTACAGATCTTCTGTATCGTACCAGCCGCCCACGACCAAGGTAGCCGGCTTTGTCTTACCAAGGTGCTGCAATACGTTTCTGGCCTGCCAGTAATCATCATAGTTGGGGTGTTCGGTGAGCTCATTCCAGAAAGGGCGCTCACCATGAAAATAGTCTTTATTGACATTAGACAAAGGCCCTAACGCTTTGAAGAACTCATACCCGTCCGGAGTGATTGCCTCCATGCCTTTTTCACGGTGCGCCTGCGGCCCGTCCAACTGCTTATCAAAGGAATCAAAAAAGATAAACGCCATGGGCGTAACAAAAGCACCGTTGCGATGAAAGTCGTCAAAAAACCAGTCGGCGATGGGCGCCTGCGGCGAAATCGCTTTTAACGCCGGGTGACTGTTTATGGCGCCCACTGATGTGTAATAGCCCGGGTAAGACGTACCCCACATGCCCACCCGACCATTGTTTTGCGGCAGATTTTCTATCAGCCATTCAATGGTGTCATAGGTGTCGGTGGCATCATCGGTAGCTTTTTTGCCACGCTGATAAGCATTCTGGGGACGCATGTTGACAAACTCCCCTTCAGACATAGATTTACCGCGAACATCCTGAAAGACAAAAATAAACCCTTCCTGTTCGAAGGCAGCGCTCGGACCCAGGCGCGTTTTATATTTACTAACACCATAGGGCGCCACGCGATAAGGCGTGCGCTGCATCAGGATGGGATAGGATGCTCCGTCTTCGGTAGGGATATAAACGGAGGTAAACAGCTTAACCCCATCACGCATAGGGATTTGGTATTCGTATTTTGTGTAATTAGCCCGAATATACTCTGCCCGTTTATCAGCCTGCTCATCTGCGGCAAATCCACAAGGGCTAACCATTACCAACAGCAGAAGTAGCCGTGTTACTGTCATTCGCATCAGTATTGCTCTCTTTGTTATTTAAAGCGTTCCTGGCAGTGTAGATCTAATTTGCCGTTAAAGTACGGAACGTGATTTCAGTGGCAGGAAAAACGGGAGGAATGGAAGGCGACAAGCTGTTCATGACATCGGGATTTATACTTATTGTCGCTTTGCAATACTTTAATTGAGGCCATAGCAATTGCTTAGCGTTAAGAGCTTTCCTATAGTAACAGGATGTATAAAAGTAAATGTCAGACTATGAAATTCACGCCGCGTAAACTCATTCTGGTTACCAGCCTGATGGTAATGGCTTCGTCACTGATGGCAACCGACTCACTGGCCACCACGGCTCCGCAGTCACAGCCGCAAATCACTAGCTGTCCGACTGAGTTTTTTGTCGTCAAAATTCATGAGGATGCCAGACAGTGTCAGCCTTTTGACACCGAAATGCCGGCCTCCATGGTTTACTTTATTGGCGATACCCCAGACGCAATTGTGGCTTACTATCTGGCACTGATGCCAGACTTATCGCTGAAGGGCGAGCACAACGAACGTGTGCTGCTGGTTAATGACGCCCAGAATGTCCGCGTTGTGGTGTCACCCGATGGTGATGGCGCCCAGGTAGATATCCTGGTGCTGGGCTCAGAACCCCCCGCTCCCCTGGCCAGTCTGACCAACGACTAACTTTTATTTCCCTCGCCTGCCAGTGTTTCGAATAACTGGCACCGCCTTTGCAATTTCTCTAACAAGTTTGTCCTGCCGCCCGGGGCTGTCATTTAATTGACGCTCGTGCGCATTGAATTGTTGAGGAAGCGTATGGAACTTGCCATTATTTTGTTTATGCTGCTGATAGTTGTTACTGTTGGTGCACTTAAACTCTCTGATCACGGTATGAGTTTTCCCTTTCGTAAAAAACAACAGCTTTTTACTCAGGTAGAGCATACCTTTATCAATTTGCTGGAACAGGCCGTTGGCCGTGAATTCCGAATTGTCTCACGGGTTCGTCTTAACGACCTGCTGGCTGTACGCGATAGCACCAATAAACGCCAGGCTCGCCAGGCGTTGCTGCGCGCTGGCAGTAAGCAACTCGACTTCGTGCTGTGTCGTCGCGACGACATGACGCCGGTGCTGGCCATTGATTTGGTCCACAAACAGGGGAAGGAAGGTTACAAAACCCAACGCGACTGGTTTGTGTCTGGCGCCCTGGATGCGGCTGGCATTCCCCACGCCCGCTTCAAGGTAAAATCCGGTTACTCGGTGGATGAGGTCAAAGAGTGCGTAGAAACCAAGTTGCTACCACTGCGCAAACAGCAGGCCAGAATGGCTGCCAGTAAAATGAATCCACCGCAGCCAACGCGCCCTACCCGGCCGCTGCGTTCCAGTCGTCAGCCTGGCGGTGAACAGGTCGCGGCGTAACTTCAGTAGCCATCTAAGCTCAAGCGCAAAAAAGGGCCCCTCGGGGCCCTTTTTGTATTTATAAGCAAGCCTACATCTTTGCCGTTGAATAGACCACAGTAAGATGAGCCGGAATGTCAGCGCTTGCCGGTACAAAGGCCACCGTATCCTTATGGCTGGATACATAACTGATCAATTCATCAACCGCCGATATTTCCCTGGGCGGACGAGAGCGCCCGCTAAAGCGCATCTGCGACCAGTACGACTGGATCCGGGACTCGGTTAAACCGATTATCTTGGTGTTAAATACCGCTCTGGCGAGAGTTTGTGGCGGCAGCGACACCGGTTCAAGCACCACATCGCTGGCATTACCCATAAACAGATTGCGGATATCGACCTTGTCCAGTTTCACTGTCTGGTTATCGATGTTGGCCACCACCATAATGTCGTGTTCCTGTGCCGGGGCGTTTATAGCGTAAATCCCGAACAAGGAAGCCACTAACAGCTTTCTGAGAGAATGTGTTATTTGCATCAGAACACAAACTCCATACCCACCTGATAGAGGTTCACCCGCTCATCGAAGGCGTCTCTGTCACCCAACGCCTCAAAGGTTGAGATCCCCAGGGCTCCCCGGTAATGGGTGACCTCGGCTTTAAAAGCCACCCTCACCCCGGCATCCCAGCGCACACCAAGCGTTACGCTTTCCAGATCCGCAGCCTGAGTTCTGGCAAAGACGGTTTGATAGGCGTAATAAAGCTGGTCGAGATCCGGTGCTAAACCCAGCGGAATGTCGGTTGCCGCCGACTGCGGATTCGTTGCCATATCAGCATAAGTCAGATGGACAGTAAATGGCTGGAACACCAGCCCGCCCTGCACATAGTAACTTTCAATATTCGGCGCCAGTACGGTATCAGATTCAATTTTCATCCATTCCCAGGCAAGGTTGTATTCGAGCTCATCCAATGCCAGACCCACCTGGTAAATATCAAACTCACCTTCCATAGTCAGAGAGTCGGCACTTTCAACAAACCCAAAGCTACGAAGCTGTTCGGCAAACGCAGAGATTTCGGCCAGATTCACACTAAAATCGGCGGTAGTGTAAGATGCCCTGAAACGCACATTTGTGTTGTAAACACCGCTGAAAACAAGTCCGGTCAGGCCATCAATATTGGTGGCATAGCGGCGATCCTGAAACTGGGTATCACCGTTAAAAGAGCCGTAATAGCCTTCAACCGATCCACTGAAATTTCCCAGCGCAAAGTTATGGATAACACTGGCACCATCGTACTGGTTAAACAAAAAAGCACTGTAGAGTTGCTGCGGCGGTGAAATCCATGGGTAAGCAAACCCCACATCGATGACATCACTGTAGTGATAAAACGGGGTTCTCATCCGGCCGCCTTTTATCAGCCAGTTGTTGTGCGGTACATAGCTGGCGTACAACCATTCAACCCCGGAATCACGCTCGCTGTTGGTGTGTGCCAGTAGCTGTGAGGTTATCGTCAGGTTATCCAGTAAATGATAAGCCACCTGCAAAGCCAGTAGCGTCTGTTCCTGAAACGACAGTTCATTCTCGTAGCCTTCGAAAGACACATCAGCATCATCAGTAAACCCGGCTATCACCCGGCCAAAACCGGAGATTTCCAGTTTTTCACTGCTTGCCAGTGCTGCCGGTGAGGCCAACAGGCAGCTACAGAGTAAGGCAGCAGACAATTTGTCGTTAAAATTTGCGTTCATAGGTTTTAAAAACAACCAAATCAAAATGCCATCACAGGCCAATGGCAGACTATGGGGCCGATTGACCTTCCTTTTACGAATCCCTGTGTACCCGATAACACATTCATATTACACTTCACCCCTAGTGTAGGGTAGTGCATCAGTAAATCCTGCGCACTCATTTCCCAGTTAAATAAGCAATTTAAAGGCAGATTATGAAAATTGGTATCCTTGGCGCCATGGACCAGGAAGTCGCCCTGTTAAAAGATTCTCTCGACCAGTTACAAACGCAGGAAATCGCTCACCTGACTTTCTACACCGGCACCCTTCACGGTGTTGATGTGGTGCTGGTAAAGTGTGGCATCGGCAAGGTAGCCGCTGCAGTTGCCACCACCATTCTGATCCAGTCATTTAAACCGGACTTTGTGGTCAATACCGGCTCTGCGGGCGGCTTCGATACCAGCCTTGATATTGGTGACATTGTTATTGGCAATGGCGTTCAACACCATGATGTGGACATTACTCACTTCGGTTATGAAGCAGGTCAGTGTGTTGGTATGCCAACTGTCTTTGAGTGTGATGAGCAACTCATTACCGCAGCAGAACAAGCCGCAGCCAGTGCGCTGCATGTTAAAACGATCCGCGGCCTGATTTGCACCGGTGACTCATTCATCGGTACAGATGAAGCGGCCGCCCGGCTGCGTGAAGCGTTTCCGGCCATCAGCGCATCCGAAATGGAAGGCGCCGCTATTGCTCAGACCAGCCACATGTTAGGTACGCCGTTTCTGGTGGTCCGCTCACTTTCGGATATCGCCGGTAAAACCTCTACAGTTTCCTTCAACGCTTACCTGGAAACCGCAGCAAAAAACTCCGCCGAGCTGGTGATGGGTATGATAAAAGTCATGGCCGACAGTACAACCAGTGCCTGATTTCGCCCGATGATAACGTTGTCGGCACCCATCACACTGTCGTTGATCATCGCGCTTAGCGTGATCCTGCTTGATCGGGTGTGGCGCATACCGTCTCAATCCCATCCTATGACATTATACCGGATGCTGGTCACTAATCTGGCAGCCAGGGTATGCCCTGCCCAGTCTGCACCGCTATCGCAGCATTACATTAGTGGTACACTGGGTATTGTGGTGTTAACCCTGCCTTTTCTGGTGGTGCTGGCTTTTGTGCTGAGCCTGGCTGAATACAGCTGGTTTTTTGATACGCTGATACTGTTTTGCTGCGTAAATTTTTACCCGGTACGTCGCCAGTATAATTTGATTACGCACGCCCTCAGTGGCAATAAAAAGCTGCTTGCCCGCGAACGCCTCGGCGTGATGGTTGCCCGTCAGACAGATTCATTATCTGATATTGGCATCGCTAAAGCAGCTATCGAAAGCTATTTACTGCGCTTTATGCAGCAGTTTATCGGTGTGCTGTTCTGGTTTTTGCTGGCCGGCCCGCTGGCTACTCTGACTTATCGGTTATTGCTGGAATTTCGCTGGCAATGGCACCGGAAGGAACGCCAGTTCAGCGCATTTAGTCTGCCGGCCTACTGGTTGAGTCAGGCTATGATTATTATTCCCTATTGTCTTGGTCTGTTATTTATTGTTTTAAGCACTTCACCGCTTGCTGCCATCAAGGGGCTACGGCACGCTACAGAACGGGATTTAACCTCTTTACTGCTGGCGGCATTTGGCGGCGGCATGGGGATCAAGCTCGGTGGCCCGGCCTTGTACGACGGCATCAAAGTACGTCACGCACGTGTGGGCGGTTCCCGTCAGGTACGCTTTTCTGATCTAACCTATGTGTTGCGAGCCATCAATCGTCAGACCTGGCTGGTTACCGTGCTGCTCACTCTGCTATTAATACTTTGCTGGCAATTAAAATTATGAAAAAACAGCTCCTCTGGCTATTAATGCCACTATTCTTCGCCCCCTTACAAGCGCTGTCTGCAGAACGCATTGTGACCCTGTCTCCTCATCTTACTGAGTGGGTGTACAGCTTAGCTGCACAAGACCGCCTGGTGGGGGTAAGTGCCTTCAGTGATTATCCGGCACAAGCGGCTGAACTACCGGTTATCGCCGACTATCAGGGCGTGGATTTCACTGCGCTGATGGCTCTCGAACCTGATCTGGTACTGGCCTGGGGCGGCGGCAACAAACCACAGGACATTGCCCGCCTGAAAAGTCTCGGGCTTGAAGTGTACATTTCCCAGCCACAAACCCTGGATGATATTGGCACTGAGTTACTCGAAGTCGCAGCTCTGACCGGTCAAACCGATATTGGTCAGACACTGGTCACCGGCTATCGCCATGAGCTTGAACAAATTAAGCAGCAATACCAGCATCTCGCCCCGGTTAAAGTATTTTACTACATGTGGTCACAGCCACTGATGACCATCGGTCAGGGCGCATGGGCCAATAAAATTCTGGCCAGCTGTGGCGCTGAATCGGTTTTCATAGACTCCCCCATCGATTACCCTGAGGTGTCGGTAAAGCAGGTTTTATTACGTCAACCGAAATTACTGATCGCGGCAAGCGATCAACCGGTGGAGACACTTGAACATTTCTGGACTCCTCACCGGTCTGTTATTAAGGCACCGCTGGTTACTGCTGATGCTAACGCCCTGCATCGTTTTACACTGCGAATTACCCAGGCAATAGACACCCTGTGCCAACGAATCGATAGTTACCGACAATAGGAGCGTACATGCGATTACTCACCTTAACTCTGGCTCTGCTAGGTTTACTGCTGTCAGCTACCGCCAGGGGGCATGAGGCTATACCCGACATAAGCCCTGAAAGCCTGCACAGCAACGGCTTTGAAGGCCTGATTCTGGATGTGCGTAGCGCCGAAGAGTTTGCTGAAGGTCATGTTCCTGGTGCGCTCAACGTTCCCCATTCCGAGATTGCCTCTCGCCTGGCCACGCTCGGCTCTATCCAAAAACCGGTGCTGGTTTATTGTCGCTCCGGGCGACGTGCAGGCATTGCTCTGGAGACACTGACCAACCTTGGCTTTGAGCAGTTGTATCACCTCGATGGCGATATGCAGGCGTGGCAGAGTGAATCACTGCCGGTTGAACAGTAACCCTCTGCTGTACCGCCCGGTTCACATCCTGGCATAGACATATTGCGGCTTTGGCGGCATCATAGCGGTCTTGTTGCTCCACGCGTTTTATTATGACTATTGATATTTCCACGCCGGCCATGTTGTTCCCGGCGATTTCCCTTTTGCTACTGGCTTACACCAACCGTTTCCTCACCCTGGCGTCGTTAATTCGCCACTTTGACAAGGGCGAAGACAACGAGAGTACCCAGGCGCAAATCAAAAACCTGCGCAAGCGTATTCACTACATTAAACGCATGCAGGAAACCGGCGTATTCAGTTTTTTTCTGTGCGTATTGTCGATGCTGGCCATCTACCTGTCGTATCAGTTAGCCGGTAACTGGCTGTTTGCCGCCAGTCTGGTTTTTCTACTTTATAGTCTTTGGCAGTCGGTTCTGGAGATCCGGATATCACTGGATGCCCTCGACGTCCACTTACAAGGAATGGATCTTGGCAAAACTAAAAAATAGCACTGACATTACCTATACAGCACTGACTCCGGACCACTTTGCCGCGGTCCTTGAGCTGGGCAACCGGGTGCAGGGCGAAGGTTATCTGAATCTGGATAATTTAACCGATTATTACCAGCGCGGCTTAAAAGACGGCATTAATGCTGGCATCGTTGCTTTATATCGCGACCAGTTAGTCGGCTTTCGCCTTACCTTTGCCCAAGGCCAGTGGGATATTGATCAGTGGGCAACCCCGGCGGAGTGGGACGTGGATCCCGCAACGGTTTGCTACTTTAAATGCAATACGGTGGATCCGGCTATGCAGGGTTACGGGATTGGCTCCACCTTACTGAGCAAAGCCGTCGACGCCGCTCAGCGCCAGGGCAGTAATGCGGGCCTGGCCCATATATGGCTTGCCAGCCCGGGCAACAGCGCGTTTAAATACTTCAGTAAAAATGGCGGCCGACTAATTAAAGAACATCCCAATAAATGGCAATATGCGGCCATGTACGAAGGCTACGACTGCCCGGTGTGTGATTCACTTTGTGCCTGTGTGGCGGCGGAAATGCTGCTGACGTTTAGCCAGCAGTAATAACGTATGAAAGTGCGCTGCAGGACGCAGCGCACCAAAAGCTTACGCCAGGGTGACGCGGGCAAACTTACGTTTACCTACCTGATAAACCTTTTCACCCTGTTCAGTGAGCACCAAACGGGTATCAGTGACTTTTTCACCGTCGATTTTTACCGCGCCCTGCTTAATCATGCGCATCGCATCAGACGTTGAGCCAACCAGTCCGGCTTCTTTCAGCAGGTAACCAATCGCGACTTCACCGTCGGTTAATTCAACAGTGACTTCCGGCATGTCATCAGGAATGGCATTTTTCTGAAAACGCTGAATGAAGTCCTGATGCGCAGCTTCAGCGGCCTCTTCAGAATGGAAGCGGGCAATGATTTCTTTCGCCAGGGTGATTTTAATGTCACGAGGGTTCGCGCCATCCGCCATTTGTTGCTTAAGCTCAGCAATGTCGTCCAGCGGCTTGAAGCTCAGCAGATCGTAATAGCGCCACATCAGTTCATCAGAAATGGACATGATTTTGCCAAACATCTCATTCGGCGCATCGGTAATGCCAATGTAGTTGTTTAACGACTTGGACATCTTTTGCACGCCATCGAGGCCTTCCAGCAACGGCATCATCAGCACCACCTGTTGCGACTGACCCTGCTCTTTTTGCAGTTCACGTCCCATCAGCAGGTTAAAACGCTGATCGGTACCACCAAGCTCAACATCGGCTTCTAGTGCCACAGAATCCCAGCCCTGAACCAGCGGGTATAAGAATTCATGAATGGCAATAGGCTGCTCGTTGGCGTAACGCTTTTTAAAGTCATCACGCTCAAGCATTCTGGCCACAGTCTGACTGGCTGCCAGCTTGATCATGCCTGCCGCGCCCAGTTGATCCATCCACTCGGAGTTAAAACGAATTTGCGTTTTCTCTGGATCGAGGATTTTAAACACCTGGTCCTGATAGGTTTTAGCGTTAGTAAGCACTTGCTCTTTTGTAAGAGGCTTACGAGTCACGTTCTTACCGGTAGGATCACCGATTAATCCGGTAAAATCACCAATCAGGAACACCACGTTGTGGCCTAATTGCTGGAAAGCACGCATTTTGTTGATCAGGACCGTGTGGCCTAAATGCAAATCCGGTGCGGTCGGATCGAATCCCGCTTTAATGGTTAGCGGCTTGCCTGACTTTAATTTTTCGATCAGGGCATCTTCGGGCAATATTTCGTCAGTACCCCGTTTAATTTCGGCCAGGGCTGCTTGCCAGTCACTCATTTTTCTGCTTCCATCTAACTTCATTCTGGGCGGGCATTTTACGCGCGCCGACCGTCTATTAAAACCCTTTATGCACTTTCTGCGCCCTGCAACGCGATTATTTGCCGTTTTGAGCCTCTGATCCTTTGAATTTTGCTTGATCCCTCTAGCATCTCAGGGCCGAAACCGCTATTCTCAGGCTGTTATGAGAAAGATATTTAGACCTCAATTACTCACTGATTTATTTAATCAAATGCCGCGGCCGCACCGTATTGGTCTGGTGACAGCCAGTGCATTTGTTGGATTACTCATTTTACTGCCATCAGAAAAGGTGGAAGCGTCGCGCCATACCGAGTCGCTGATTCTGGAAACCGGCAAGCGTTATCCTCTATCGATGACGTTAACGCAATCCGATGTGCTCATTGAGCAGGATGACGAACCTCAGTGGCAAACCTACACGGTGAAAAGCGGCGATACGCTGGCCAAAATATTCAAGCGCGCCGGATTAAGCCCTAAAGATACCTACGCAGTCAGCCATGCAGGTGAACAGGCAAAAACCCTGGTAACCCTGCTCCCCGGCGACAAGCTGGATCTCAACGTGATTGATAATCAGTTTGCCGGTTTACGTTATGCCCTGTCGCCTACCGATACCCTGTATATCGAACCTCAGGAAGACAGCGGCGAACTGCTATCTCACATCGACAGTAAACCGGTAGAAGTGCGTCACAATTTTGCCCAGGGTGAGATCACCTCAAGCTTTTGGAACGCTGGTGTGGCCGCTGGCCTTACAGATAACCAGATTATGCACCTGGCCGGTATATTTGGCTGGGATATCGACTTTGCTATGGAAATCCGTGGCGGCGATACGTTTAATGTAGTGTATGAAGAACGCTATATTGACGGCGAGTTTGTCGGCTATGGCGATATTGTTGCCGCCGAATTTGTTAACCAGGGTGAAAAATTCGCCGCCATTCAGCACGCAGACGGCAACTACTACACTCCTGAAGGCCGCAGTATGCGCAAGAGCTTCCTGCGCGCGCCTATCAACTTTAAGTACGTTAGCTCCAACTTTAGCAAGGCACGTTTTCACCCGGTTCAAAAGCGCTGGAAAGCGCATCGCGGTACCGACTATGTTGCAGCCGTAGGCACGCCGGTGATGGCAGCCGGCGATGGTAAGGTGATTGAAGCCAGTTACAACAAATACAATGGTAATTATGTATTTATTCAGCACGGTGAAAAATACACCACCAAATACCTGCATTTTAAAAAGAAAGCAGTGAAGAAAGGTGACATTGTAAAACAGGGTCAAACCATAGGTTATCTTGGTAGTACCGGGCTGGCATCAGGCCCCCACGTACATTACGAGTTTTTAGTCGATGGTGTGCATCGCAATCCGCGAACAGTGGATTTACCCAAGGCGCTGCCTATCGACCCGAAACAGCGCGATGCCTTTATGCAAATCGCCGAGCAACGTCTCGCTCAACTCGGCACTTCACGCCGTATAATGCTGGCCATGCAATAAACCTATGGCCTACTATATTGGCGTGATGTCGGGAACCAGTATGGATGGTGTGGACGCCATCCTGACTGATATTACCGATACTTCCATCGCGCCAATAGCCGCAGTTTCAATACCTTACCCAGCTGAACTTCTCGAACTACTGCATCAGCTTTGCACTGTTAGTCCCAACGAAATCAATCACCTTGGCCAGGCCGATCGCGCTGTAGGCCGGGTATTTGCTGAGGCGGTAAACAAATTACTGGCAGAACAGCACTTATCACCGGCGGACATCCGCGCTATTGGCTCTCATGGTCAGACCGTTCGTCACTATCCCGATGGCCCTCCCGGCCGCCAGGATGACAACGGCTTTACCCTGCAAATCGGCGATCCTAATACTATTAGCACTCTAACAGGCATTGATGTGGTCGCCGATTTTCGCCGTAAAGACATTGCCTATGGTGGCCAGGGCGCGCCATTAGTACCAGCCTTTCACGCAGCCAGGTTTGCCGAAGCCGGCGAACATCGTGCAATCGTAAATATCGGCGGCTTTGCCAATATTACCGTGCTCGAGGGCGTCGATGCCGGAGCGACCCGCGGCTTTGATACCGGGCCAGGCAATACGCTGATGGACGCCTGGTGTTTACAGCACCTTAATCAACCCTTCGACCGCGACGGTCACTGGGCTGCCAGCGGCACAGTTAACCAGCCATTATTGAATAGCCTGCTCGCCGACTCATATTTCTCGGGTACCGGGCCAAAAAGTACCGGCCGGGAATATTTTAATCTGGTCTGGCTACGCCATCACCTGCACGCTCTGGGTACCAGTATCGCCCCCGAAGATGTTCAGGCCACCCTGCTGGCCCTTACGGCTACTACCATTGCCAATGCAATACGTGCACTGGAAAAGGTAAAGCAGTGTTATGTGTGCGGTGGCGGTGCGTTTAACGGTCCGTTAATGGCAAAGTTAGGCCAGCTACTCCCGGACTGTACAGTTAAAGCCACGGATAGCCTGGCATTGCACCCGCAGTGGGTTGAGGGCGTTGCCTTTGCCTGGCTGGCGTGGGCCTATTTACACCGGGTGCCGGGTAATGTGCCAAATGTCACCGGTGCATCGCGGGCGGTGGTGCTCGGTAGCCTGACACTGGCTGATTAATAAACCGACCTGAATCCTAAGGGAAAACGGATAATGCGTAAACTTGATGAAACCGATATAGCCATACTGGCCTGTATCTTTAAAGACCCCTGCATTACCAATAAAGCCATTGCCAGCCATGTGGAACTGGCGCCGTCTTCCTGCCTTGAACGCATCAAACGCTTGCAAAATGAGGGGATAATTTTAGGCGCCCGCAGCCACTTTAATTTCACCTTACTGGGCGGTCATATTCAGGCCATGGTGGCGGTCCGGCTGGCCTCACATAACCGTGATGCCGTTGCTCAGTTTCAACAGCAGCTGGTCGGGCAAAAAGAAGTGCTCAGTGTGTTTCATATGGGCGGTGAAAACGACTTTTTACTCCATGTGTGTGTACCCGATGCATTGCATCTGCGCGACTTTATTTTTACTCAGGTAACCGGCCGGGATGAGGTGGTCCACGTAGAAACCACCCTCATTTACGATCACGTCACCAGCAACTCCCTGCCCTACTTCGGATAAACTAAAAACCACCTTGCTCCGTAACAAAGAAGTTGGCGCATGAGCGCCAGATTTACTACACCGCAAGGAGATTTGATGACAGCACCGCATTTATTATCCCCGGTCACATTTGCTGGCCAGGAGCTGAAAAACCGTATGGTACTTGCCCCACTCACCCGAGGCCGCGCCGGCCCGGACCGAGTCCCAAATAAAATTATGGGCGATTACTATGTACAGCGCGCTTCAGGCGGCCTGCTGATCAGCGAGGCCACCAGCATTTCACCAGAGGGCAATGGCTGGGTGGACGCACCGGGTATCTATACCAGCGAGATGACGGCCGGGTGGAAAAGTATTACCGACAGAGTACACGCTGCAGGTGGTCGAATGGTGTTACAACTGTGGCACACCGGCCGGGCCTCGCACAGCGACTTCCATAACGGCGAGCTGCCTTTTTCTGCATCGGCGGTTGCCATTAACGATGGCGATGGTATTTATACCCCAAAAGGCAAAAAGCCCTTTGAAGTGCCGCGCCCCATGGCTGTTGAAGACATTAAGCGCACTGTGGAAGACTATCGTCAGGCTGCTATCAATGCCAAAGAAGCAGATTTTGACGGCGTTGAAGTTCACGCTGCGAATGGCTATCTGATTAATCAGTTTCTGGATAGCCGCAGTAATCAGCGTGACGACGACTATGGCGGTAGTCTGGAAAATCGTTACCGCTTCTTAGCCGAAGTCATGCAGGTGGTTCTTGAAGTCTGGCCTGCCGAAGAGGTTGGCGTGCGCTTGTCCCCTAACGGCGTGTTTAACGATATGGGCGCCGACGACTACAAAGAAACCTATATGTTTGTGGCAGATAAGCTCAATCAATTGGGCATCGGCTATCTGCATGTGATGGACGGCCTGGCGTTTGGTTTTCATGAACGCGGCGAAGCCATGACCCTGCAGGAGTTCCGTCATGTGTATAAAGGATTACTGATAGGTAACTGTGGCTACGATAAAGACACCGCCGAGCAACGTATCAGCAGCGGCGACGCTGATATGATTGCCTTTGGCCGCCCCTGGATCACTAACCCTGATTTACCGGTCAGATTTGCTAATGATTATCCGCTTGAGTCATTCGATGATCCGAGTCACTGGTACGGTGGTGGTAGCGAGGGCTACAGCGATTATTCAGACTACGAAGAAGGGACTGGTATCGACCAGGCCGAAAAGCTCGTATAAAAGCCTCGTATAACCTGGCAATTAAGTAACAATGGGGTATCTGCAGATACCCCGTTTTACTCTCTAGCTCAATTACTTCAGCATTTCTACCAGTGTCGGTTGCGAGCCGTAATATTGAGCGTGGACCTCTGCCGCCACGCGCTGGTGTAATTCATCCAGTCGAGCCGCCGCCATAAAGCTATCACTAAACCCGGGATGAATCGGATCGATAGCCTGCTTTAGCGCCAGTACAAAATGCGCGATGAGTGATTTAACACAGTCACAGCCCATGGCAATACGCATGGTGGTTAATGCAATGCCGGCCTTTTGCTGTTCAGCCCGACTCATTTCAGAATGAGAGGTTAGCGCCGGGCACAGAATTAGCGTGTTGGTTTGACCGATGCTTATCTGATGGCCGAAAGCAGGTTCCAGCGAATCAAAGAAGCGCGCAAATTGCACCCGGTCGAGTTCCGGCAGATCAAGCTCAGCGGTAAACAAAGCACAAGGCCAGCCATGACTGTGTTGCTGTTCGCGCAGGCCAGCATTTTCATGGTGACTCAGGGCATGACTGTTTACTTTAATGTGCGGATGGGAGTCGAGGAAATGGGTAAATACCTGAGTATTAATCACCTTGGTTAGCATCCGTTGAGTCAGCGTTTTCATGCCGGTCAGCACGTCAAAGGCCTTCTCTGAATCAAGGAATGCGCCCTTAATATAATACACGTCCCAGAACAGGGTTTGCGACCAGTCGACGCCCTCACAGCTGGTGCCTTTGGGTTGGAACATACGGTGATTTTCGCCAATGACCACGCCTGCTGTAGTGGTGCCGGTACCGCAAATATCTTTGGTGTAACTGTGCACTACATAGTCCGGCCGGCATTGTTTATCGGCATGTTGCAGGGGCTTATGCAGCACTGGCGTAGCCAGCGTGGAATCAAGCATGACCAGCAGTTGCTGTGCATGGGCCAGTTTGCAGATACCCGGCACATCCAGTACCAGTCCATGAGGGTTGCAGGGCGATTCAATGTACACATGCAAACGGTTACCGGCTGCCAGCTTATCGGCATACTGCTGTTGAACGTGGGCAAGATGATCGGCAAATTCCTCTGCCGAATAGCCGTCGAACCAGGCCAGCGTTACGTTTAAGCGGTTCTCGCGGGCGAAGAAATCATGGAGCAACTGATACACGCCACCATACACATTACGCGACACAATCAGAATATCACCGTGGCTTAGTACATTTGATAACAGCGCATCAATAGCCGCCATACCGGAGTTGAAGTTCCAGGCCAGATAAGCACCAGCCTGATCCCCTGCTTCCAGATCCACAATGGCATTGGCCAGTGAAATATTGGTTGGATTCATTAACCGACTGTAGATCTGATGCGTTGATTCTTTACCTTCAAAAGCGTCTTCTATCCACTCCGTGCAGGCATATACGTATGTTGCGGTTTTCACTACCGCAGGTGTCGCCGAGAACAGCGCCGGCACATTGTCAAAAATCGGGTAGTGTTGCGGCGCGGATTTATTCAGACTCTGCCAGGTTTGCCGAAAGGGGTTTTGCAGAGTATCGAGTACTTTGGCTATCTGAAACGACAGGAACTTTTTTGCATTGAAATAGCTCAGCTTGTCGCTTTGATCTAACCTTTCCAGGGTATCTCGTGTAACCTGCCAGAGTTGCTGGACACCCTGCTGCGCACCATACAGGTGTCGTGCCGTATCAGCCAGCGCCTGACCGTAAGCGGTATCAGGGCGAATGTTAAAATGCGCCAGTTGCTCTTCTACCAGTTGCTCTACCGAGTTAGCGTCGCTGGTATGACGGCGGGGCGACAGTGGACGACAGGTCTCCACGGATAACGATTGGTTTGATTTCATATGAGTTCCTTTTTGCTTTAAGCTGAATATAATTCGGATTTAACACAAAATTAAGGAATATAATTCACATAAAAATCACAAATAGGAAACTTTTCTTTACTTATGTCCACTTCCACGTCATCTGCCATCTGGCAATTCAGCATCTTAAGCCGCGACTACCAGGTTTACTCAGAGCTTCTTGCGCCTTTGTTACCAGACAACGTCCGCTTGTCGGTTGCCACCGATAACCCTGAACAGTTTGATTGCCAGCACGTCCAGCTAGCGCTGGGCGATCCCGATTTGCTGGCACAGGTCGTTAACCAATGCCCGCAATTATGCTGGCTACAATCCACCTTTGCCGGAAATGCGCCGTTATTACGCGCAGGCAAACGGGATTATCAGCTAACCGGAGTAAAGGGGATATTCGATCAGCAAATGCGCGAGTACGTGTTTTCCTATTTGTTATATTTTACGCGCAATATTGAGGGCTTTGCCCTGGCGGGGCAGGCGCCGGCGAATAAATGGCAACCGCCGGGATTTGACGCGCTGGCCGGAAAAACGCTGGGCATCGCCGGGGCCGGTGATATTGCCGCGAGTCTGGTTGATGTGGCAACGGTATTTGATATGAAAGTGGTGGGGCTTAATCGCCGTGGCAGCGCCACAGCCGACTACACGCAGGTGTTTACGCCCGATAACAAACTGGAATTTGCCGCTGCCTGTGACTTTGTGCTGAGCCTGCTGCCAGACACACCCGCAACCCGTCATTTCATCGATGCGGAATTTTTAGCAGCCATGGCACCACACAGTATTCTGATAAACGCCGGAAGAGGTGTAGTGGTTGATGATAATGCCCTGATCCAGGCACTTTCCACACGGCAACTGCACGCAGCGGTGCTCGACGTTTTTGTGGATGAACCTTTAGCCGACGATCACCCCTACTGGACATTGCCCAATGCTTACGTCACCCAGCATACGGCGGCCATTTCCAGAGAGCAGGACGTGGCGGTGATATTTAAGGGTAACCTTATCCGGTTTCTTGAAAACGCCCCGCTCATCTACCTTTTTGACTTCGAGAGGGGATATTAAACCCGCGGATCGGTTGAGGCGATATCGGCCTGTGTGTGCTGCTGTTGCCAAAAGGCCTGCAGCGCAGGATAGGCATCGAAGCTGGCTAATTCTCTGAAGGCCACCCAGTCTAATAAACAGAACAGGCAGATTGCCGGATAATCCCATTGTGCGAAATGCCCGGCCTCCACTTCAGCGCTAAGCGTGGTCAGCAAGGTGTCGATGCGTTCGTTATTGAGTTTGAAAAACAGCTTATCCGGCTGGTTGGCAATGTCGGAGCGCTTAAGCATCATCAACTGCACAAATGTATCGTTGGCCGCATCAATCAGAGTCAGACGATTTTCTTCCGGCCAGCTTAAAGGGGCCTGCGCAAACTTTTCGCTCAGATACCGAAACACTACTCTGGAGTCATAAATGATTAACTCACCATCTTCCAGCATTGGTACTTTCAGGGCCGGATTCTTGGCTCTCAGCAGTTCGCGGCCCGGCCCGGCAAAAATATCCATGTTGATAAACTCATAGTCTTTACCGGATAAAAATAAGCGGATGCGACGAACATAGGGCGACGTGGTAGAGCCATAAAGTTTCATAGAGTTATTCCCTGTACACTAAAATTAAAAGAAGCCAGAAAGTAAAAAGCAGCCCTGAGGCTGCTTTAAATAATCATTAAACGCTGAAGCTGGCTCCGCAGCCGCAGGTAGTTGTAGCATTCGGGTTATTCACCAGAAACCGTGAACCCTCCAGGCCATCCACGTAATCAACCGTGCCGCCCACCAGGTACTGTAGACTCATAGGGTCAACCACCAGGGTGACCTCGTTCTTTTCAATGGCCATATCGCCTTCGTTCACTTTCTCGTCGAAAGTAAAACCGTACTGAAATCCCGAACAACCGCCGCCGGTAACATAGACCCGCAGCTTCAGGTTCGGATTTTCTTCTTCTTCCACCAATTCGCGGACTTTCAATGCCGCCGCGTCTGAAAAATCAATGGGTAACGCCATTTCTACTGACATATTCACCTCAATCCTGGGCCGACATCACTCGGCAATTAATTGCGCTATTATCTAATACCTGAGTAAATACATCAACTATTGTCAGCCGTGTTCTGACCGCGGCTGACCAGTAAATACACCACGCTTTCTATACGCAGTCTGCTCGAGGTGGGTTTACTGTCGCCAGGTTTATGACTAAATTTGACAGACAGGCTGAAGAAGGTGATTGCCGTGCGTCGTATTTTATTCCTTGTTATCGCAGTATTTGTTACCGGGTGTACCTCCAATGTAACCCGCTCAACCTTAAGCGGGGATTATAAAACCCTGGCCGATGAAGGGCAGCAAACGCCGGAACTGCTATCACTGCCCACCAATGAGCTGTGGGCCTATTGCCAGAGCTTTGTGAAAAGCCGGGTATTTACTCCCATTGACGGATGCTTTAACGAGCTCGATAAACGCTTTGAAGACGCCGATGACACCCTGTTGTATATGGTACAGGGCTGGTTTGATACGCAGTTTATTGCCCCCGGTGCATTTGGTGAGGGCATGCTCACCGAGCTGAAGCTCGAAGCGGCGATGGCCAGAGGCGATATCAAGAACACCGAAAGACTGGCCAACTCACTTTACAACCTGACCACCACCTACGCCTATCCGCTGGCGGCTACCAGCACCGACTATGCCGACAGATACCCGCAAATTGCCGGCTACGATGAAAGTGGCTACAGCAATATCTACCGCCTGAAACATCAGGTACTGGCACTTGGCACACTGGGGTTAATGGCTGCCCGCAACAACGAGTCTGAACTCGCCAGCCGTTATGCCAGTGAGATCGCTGCCATAGACGCGTCATCAACTAACGCCGCGCAGTGGCGACTGCCCCAGGCCAAAGCGCTATGGCTGGGCCGCATCTATCTGACCCTTGGCGATTATGAGAGGGCCTATCAGGCTTCCATTATCGAGAAAAACGCCATGTATGAATTTCTCGACGGCCTGACGACCGCCCTCGATGTGATTGGCCCGATAATGTATGCCGCCATGGTAGATGTCTACGGCGACACCGATTATAAAACCGCACTGAATTTTACTGCCGAGTTTGAGCCGCGCTTTATGCGCCATCAGGCAGAGCTTGAAACCGGTCGCCTCGCCGCGGCACAGGAAGGGTATCAGGCCATTATTAACGAGCCTAAGGTAAAAGGCTTTGGCACCGTGTACTGGCAGGCACTTTATGGCCTGGGCCGCATTGCCGACTTACAGGGCAACAACAGTCAGGCTATCGATTATTACCGGCAAGCCATTGAGGTTATTGAACGACAGCGCAAGAGCATGGATACCGAAGCCGGGCGCATTGGTTTCGTTAACGACAAGCAGGCCGTATACGGTGATATGGTGTCGTTACTGGTAAAGGAACAGCGCTTGAGCGAGGCCTACAATTATGTGGAACGTGCCAAGGCCCGTGCCCTGGTGGATTTACTCGCCACCAAACAGCGTTTTGGCAGCCAGCTACCGCCCGCCACCGAACAAGCTCTTACGTCATTACAATCTATCGAACAACAGGCGCTGGTTAACGATGGTGGTATCACCAACGAAGCCACGCGCGGTATTGCCGTGCAATTAAAAGCCATAGAACAAACTACGCCACAGCTGGCTTCATTGCTCACCGTATCACCGCCTTCGCTGTCCTCGATACAAAACCGCTTAGGCAAGCAGGAAACCCTGCTGCTGTATTTTTTCAGTCAAGGGCGGCAGCCTGAGTTATTTACTTTTGTGGTAACGGCCTCATCTATCGCCGTGCATTCTCAGCCGTTACCGGCACTTGAAGAGTCCATTACAGCCCTGCGGGATGCTATTAACCGGGGTGACGGCGATGCCTGGCAAAAAGAGGCGGCGCAGCTTTACAGCCATTTAATTGCGCCGGTCGCCAATAAACTCAACGCGGCCGGAACGCTCACCGTTGTGCCCCACGGCGCGCTTCACTATCTGCCGTTTACTATTCTTACCGCCCCTGATGGTCGCCTGCTTGGTGAGCAATTTAACTTGCGCTTGCTGCCTGCTGCCTCGGTATTGCAATTTGTCGATGAGAAGGTGGCCGGCGAGCAGTTGCTGGCTCTGGCTAACCCGGATTTAAACGCGCCGGAATTGGATTTGCCCGGCGCTCAGCGTGAAGCACAGCAGATCAGTAAACTCTGGCCACAAAGTCAGATTTACAGCCGCACACAAGCGTCTGAAAGTTTATTAAAACAACAGTCGGCGAATTTTCAGATTATCCACCTGGCCTCGCATGGTGTGTTTAATCCTGATGCGCCGTTGCAGTCGCGGTTGTTTCTGGCTGCCGACGCTGCCAACGATGGTATGCTAACCGTGCCTGAAATTTACGATTTAAATTTAGATGCCAACCTGGTGGTCCTGTCGGCCTGCGAAACGGGTTTAGGCGATATCTCGGCCGGTGATGATTTGGTGGGCTTAAACCGGGGTTTTCTGTTTGCCGGAGCCAACGGTATTGTCAGTAGCCTGTGGCAGGTGCCCGACGAAGCCACCAGCTATCTGATGAGCCGTTTTTATACTTATTTGCAGTCTGAGGCACCGAGTTCAGCCCTGGCAGCCGCGCAGCAGGATACCCGCGCGCTTTACCCGCATCCCTTTTACTGGGCCGCGTTTCAACTAACCGGCGGGCAATAAGCCGCCGCTAAAAAGGAGTTTTGGCCTTGGCCAGCGAAGACATCGCCACGCAATATGAACAATCAGGTTTCGTGTACCAGCCTGCTTTTCTTGACCAACATGAACTTGAGCAATTGCGCCGGATCACCGCGCGCTTTCACCAGCACTGGCTGCAGGAAAATCAAAATTTTTACCGGCAACGGGCGATTAACTCAGCCTACCTTACCCATGCGGAGCGTATGTCAGACGAAGACCGGCAAGCAATGTTCAGCATTATTGGTTCTGCCAGAATGGCGTCAATGGTAAAGCCTTTGCTGCCTGATGGTGCCGCATTTATGAATACCCAGTTGTTTTTTGACCCGCATAATCCGCAGCAGAAAAATTACTGGCATCGGGACACCCAGTACCTTTACTCACCCGAGGAAGAACAGGCTCAGCTTGGCTCTACCCGTGTATTGCATTACCGCTTAGCGCTGTATGATGAACCGGGGATTGAGCTTATCCCTGGTTCGCACAATCAATGGGACAGTCCGGAAGAACTCGACGTCCGTTTGGCCCGCAATGGCCGCGAGTCCTATCACGATTTACCCCGTGGGCAGCAAGTACCATTGAACGCCGGCGACTTGCTGATTTTCGATGCGTCGATGATGCATCGCGGGTTATACGGCAATAATCGTTTTGCGCTGGATGTGCTGTTTTGCGAAGTGCGTCAGGATCTGCTGCAACATGTGGACGCAAACTGTCTGCCCGGCGAGGTTATCCTCAGCGAAATCGACTACCCGGCGCCTTTTGCAGCCAGCCGCAACGCCCTACGACAAACTCCGTAACAATTTAACCCGGCACGGATATTTCACCGCTTTTCGGCAGTGGTATAGTAGAGCTACGTCAATCCCGGTTAAGTAACATTACTACTATGGAACATCCGTCAGTCACTAATAACCCGCTTTATTCACAGGAGCTGCCCTGTTTGGGTGAACTGCCAAGCGAAGCGATCTCACCCGGTTACCGCAAACTGAACCTGACAGTCACGGTAGTTATTTCGCTGCTGGTGTTTACGGTACTGCTGATTGTAGCTTATCAGCCCTGGTTTACTCTGCCGGTAAAACTGGAATTTTCCTTAGGCGTTGCTGGTGCGATCACTGTCCTGCTTGGTGGCCTGATATTTACTTACCACTATTTTGCCGATCGGCTGATTTACTACACCCTGCGAGAGCAGGACATCATCCTGTTTAAAGGACTGATCTTTAAAAAGGTCATCTGTCAGCCCATGTTACGGATCCAGCATATTGATATTCAACGGGGGCCTCTGGAGCGCCTGGCGGGATTGGCAACACTGAAAGTCTATTCCGCCGGCGGCAGCGACCATACGCTGGCGATTCCGGGTCTGCCCGAAGAGACGGCCGAGAAAATGCGCCAGTTTGTGTTAAACCATTCAGACCTCACCAGGGAGTAGTCGTGACAACCCCAACAGAGTCTGTACAGACAACATCAACACAGTGGCAGCGGTTATCGCCCTGGTCGGTTTTACATTTTTTGTTTTTACAGTTGAGGCAGTCGGTTAGCTTTGCCATCTACGTTATTCCTGCCTACGTGGTGGGCGGTCATAAACTGATTGATTCTGAGTACTTTCCCTTGTTGCTACTGGCAATGGGTGCGGGCTGGGCTATTTCGTCGGTGCTCAAGTATTACTTTTTTCAGTTTACGGTAACGGATAAAGGCATAGCCATCCGTTCCGGTGTACTGGACCGAACTTTTACCGATTTGCCCTATGAGCGGATCCAGAATGTGAAATTCGATCAGCCCTTTTATTTTCGCTTTAATGATTTACGTATCGTCACTCTGGACACAGCTGGCTCGGCTAAACAGGAAGCCCACTTTGCCGGGGTGACCTCAGCATACGCGCAGTTTGTTAAAGAAACAGTAATGCGCGCACATCGCCAGCAATCGGCAACCACTACAGAAGAATCACTCTCCTCAACTGCCACCGACGAACAGCTACTTAACGAACGCTCCATTCGCGACCTTATTTTACATGGCATTACCAATAACCGGGTGTGGATTGTGCTGGGCACCTTGGCGCCTTTTTATGAGCAAATCTCCGGGTTTATTTTTCGCCAGATGAATGCCCTGCGCCCGCAGGCGGAAGCCTGGCTTGGTGAGCAAGTGGTGGCGTTATGGTATGTGGGAGTAATGAGCGTGCTCATTGCCATTGTACTGCTGATCCTGATGGCCCTCTTCTCTATTGGAGGCAGTGTACTGATGTTTTACGGCTACCGCCTTACCCGGCAAGGGGATAAATACATTCGCAACAGTGGTCTGCTGAATCGTCAGGAAGTCAGTATGAAACGCACGCGGGTACAAATAGCCCGTCAGCAACAAGACTGGCTCGACCGGCTACTCGGCAGGGTAAACCTTTATTTTGAACAAAATGTCACCGGCCGGACCAACCCCAACGAACTCAAGGCCACCCATAAACTGCTGGTGCCATCAGTGACCGTTGCAGAATCGGATGAGCTTACCAGCAACGTCTTTTCGGCGCAGCAGGCCCGGCACATGAACTTTGAGCCAATTCACATACGCTTTTTCTGGCGTCAGTTGATGCTGTGGATCCTGCCTCTGACGGTTCTGGCGAGCATTGTCAGCTTTAAAGTCCTTGGCGTCACGGGCGCGTTACCACCACTGCTGATATTAAGTGCTATGGTCACCCTGACCTACCTTCGCTGGCAGCGCTGGGGAATTGCCAGCGACGCTACCTACATTTACGTTCGCAAAGGCATCATTGGCATCGACTACTGGTGTTTCCCGTTGGCTAAGGTGCAACAGGTTGAGGTAAGACAGAGTCTGTTTATGCGCCGTCGGCGGCTCAGCACCTTAGGTTTTGTGCTGGCCAGTGGCAGAGTAAAAATCCCCTTTGTTGCCACTGATTTTGCCTCACCGCTGATTGAAAGGGTATTGTATGAAGTCGAGGTGAAAAAGCCCGGCTGGATGTAACTTACCTAAGCGAAGAGGGGGGTGTCTTACTGGTCGGCTACCAGAAGAGCCTGCCAGTTGTAGCTACGCTGGTAGTCACCCCGGCGCCGTTTATACTGATAAACCGTGGTAGTAAACTCGATGCTTTCGGGCTCGAAATTTTCCGGCAGTTGCAGGTATAAGGTGACTGGCTGGAAATATTTAAAGCCGTACGTCACATTGCCCTCAGGCAAAATTGCATTGTCGTCAGAGGTAAGAATGCGATGTTTACCATTTTGGATGCCGGTAACCGCGACTTTAAGATCGCCACGAACAATAGCGCTGACTGCGCGTTGCTGCAGTAACACCATGGTCGCTTTAAAATAGCCGTCCGTTGTGGTCTCAAAGAGCTCCAGACCATCAATAAAAAAGCCGTCCTGAGTGGTTTCTGGCGCTACTACATGCTGATAAAACGCTTTATCTTTTTGCAGATTAAACACCACTTCTTCCAGACGCACCACTTCCTGCTTAAGTTGCTCGGCACGCATTTCGGCCAGTTCCAGCTTTATATCCAGCTGATTAGCCTGGGTCTGGAGTTGTTCATTCTCTGTTTGCAGGTTGCTGATGGAATGTTGCAGTTGCCGGGTTTCATCAACTAACTGGCCACGGTCTGCGTTGGCAAGAAACATCCCGAATACCAGCATGGCCAGCAGACTGGCGCCTAACAGCAGAACGGTGCGGGTCTGACCCAGTTTCTGAGGTATTTCAGATAAGTGCATGGCAATCACTGTGGAACTAAAAACCGAACTTTGCCCGTTTTACCGCAATTATTCAAATATTCCTCGGTTTATGCCCACCATTGGCAGGCCATTACTTTGCAAACCAACTACTTGTGATACTATTTAGCTATTCCTCACCGGCGTTCCTTACTTATGCAATTGCGCGCACTGCGACAAGAACTGGCTCACCCCCGCACCTCCGTTCAGGTATGCTTGCTGGGGATCATTGCCGGTGTTACGTCGGCGCTGCTGATTGTGCTTTTTCGTTTAGGCATCGACTGGTTACAATCTTCCGGCGTTAGTCTGCTACAACAGTGGGGATTGAGCGCTAAATGGGTGTGGGTAGTCCTGCCCGTTTCAGCCGTAATATTTATTCTGCTGATTGCTTTTCTGACCGGTTTTAAGCATTACCGGCTGGGCATTCCTTTTGTTATTCACCGCGTAAAGCAACACTACGGCCATATCCCCTGGCGCACCACCGTGAATCAGTTTTTTGGCGGTATGCTGGCACTGGCTGGCGGTTTTGTCGTCGGCCGTGAAGGGCCATCGGTTCATCTTGGCGCGGCCGGCAGCAGTTTGTTTGGTCAGGCGCTCAAATTGCCGCATAACAGTATTCGTACGCTGGCCGGTTGCGGCATTGCAGCGGGTATATCAGCCTCTTTTAATACTCCCTTTGCGGCGGTCATTTTTGTCATGGAAGTGGTATTAAGAGAATATAAAATCCACGTTTTTGTACCGGTAATGCTGGCAGCAGCCTGTGGCTCGGTAATCACCCGCATCGTATTTGGTGAAGGCAACGAGCTGGCCTACTTTTCTTTTTCATCGTTTAGCCAGTGGTTGTATCTGTATCTGATTGTATTTGGCTGTCTGCTGGGCGTACTGGCTACGTTATTTAATCAGTTGCTGATGTCGGTGATGAGATTCTTTCGCAAGGTTTCCATGGTTTGGCGGTTGTTACTCGCCGGGCTCCTAACGGCAATTGGCGGCGCATTATTACCCGAAGCTCTTGGCGCCAGTTTCGAGGACGTCAACGCGTTGTTCTCTACCCATCCAACGGCGCTGATCCTGCTTGAAATTCTGTTAATGAAATTCCTGCTCGCCACCTTCGCAATAGGCCTTGGTATTCCAGGCGGTATTATTGGCCCGGTAATGGTGCTGGGTATGTTGTCTGGTGCTGTTTTGTTGCTGCCCGTGGCACACTGGTTACCACTGGAAGACTTTACCTCCAGCTTTGCCCTGCTTGGCATAGCCGGTATGCTTACCGCGGTATTGCACGCCCCGCTGGCCGCGCTGTCGGCGGTAATGGAGTTATCTTACCGGCCGGAGATCATCTTACCCGCTATATTAGTAATTGTGCCGGCTTACGTCACTGCCACGCAGTTTTTAGGTAACCGCTCTATTTTTATTCAGCAGCTGGATTTCCAGAAACTGCCCTATGCCATTACCTCGATTCGCGAGGCACTGGAGAAAACCGGCGTTCTGGCCGCCATGGAAAGGGACTTTAAGCTCTTTTATGATGCACCTGAAGCGGCGCTGGAAAAAGTGCTGTCGAATAATCCGACCCAAACCGTTATTCAGCAAAAACGCTTTGAGCAGGATATTAACTATTCCTGGGTGCACTATGATGTCAGTTTGGATCGCCACGCTCACCCCATTAGTTATCAGGCGATGCAGGGCGTATCAGCCCAGGCCACCCTGGCGGAAGTCTATGAATTGCTGAAAAGTACCCGCTCCGGTGCAGTGTATATATTTGAGGATGATCCGGCCAAACTCACCGGCGTAATCACCTGGAACCGGTTGCAGAGTTTTCTGCAACGCGCCCAGTTTTAATAAGAGAAAAGACAATGACAATACTGTGGTTAAAAGCCCTGCACATCTTTTTTATGGTAGCCTGGTTTGCCGGTATCTTTTATTTACCCCGCTTGTTTGTTTACCATGCAGAAACCAGTGAACAGGCGGTTAAAGACCAGTTTAAGGTGATGGAACGTCGCCTGTGGCTGTTTGTTACCCCTTTTGCGCTGTTAACCTTGGTATTTGGCCTGGCTCTCATCTACACTTATGGCTATGCATGGTTTGCCGCATCGACCTGGTTGCATATCAAGATAGTGCTGGTGGCTTTGCTGTACGTTTATCACCTTTACCTTTGGTCACTGGTTAAACAATTTGCAGCCGATAAAATCACGCACTCGTCGCGCTATTTCCGTATTTTAAATGAAGCACCTGTACTGATTTTGCTCGCCGTGGTATTACTGGCGGTGGTAAAATTTATTTAGGGCAAAACGGTTTAAGCCCTGCTAACCCACACACCCAAATGGAAGTCGTGGTGTTTAAAAGGACCAATTTAAATGGATGTGAATAACCAGCTGCTAAAGGAACTTCTGCATAAGACCGACATTGCCTTTCGCGCCCTGATGGATGAGCCGGCGTGTTCTGAACGCCAGTCGGCCTACGACGAGGCAAAAATGGAACTTGATCGCTACGTGGTTAAGTTTCGTGAACAACTCCAGTACCGAAATAATCAGAAAGTCCGCTAAGCGCAATTCTCAGATTGTCTTTGGGACTACCTCAAACTGATTCGGCAGAACCTGCACTAATTCGCCGCTTATCGCTACATATTCTTTTAACATTGGTGGCAAACTGGCTGCCAGCCGAGGCAGTCCGTCGGTCAGTTCCTGGCGCTTTTCAGGCGGTGTTTGTTGCAACCTCGATTGCGGATCGGCCAGCGTAGTAAATAGCTTTAAACAGCGGTTGAGCCGGCCAGACAGCGCTGGCAAATCCAACGTTTGCTCACTCATTTGCCAGGCTTGTTGCCATTGTTTTTCCAGTTGCTGATGCGCGGTAAGCAGGCCTTTCAGCCACTGTTGCAGCTCGTCATCTTGCAGCCCATTGCCGCGCCACTGGTACTCTTCAGGCAGTAAACGCTCCTCTTTACGCATGCTGTCCAGCGTATCCCGTAACCGGCCCATCAGGTAATCGGCCAGCTCATCGGCCTGCTGCTTGCTGATAGCGGTATTGGCATCGGCCCGGATCGCCCAGGGCATCCACTGCTCAGGCATGGGGATTTCCGGGCAGGCCGCAACGCCAAAAATAAGCCCTTGCAGATACGCCTCTTCAGGTAGTACCGCTACCATTGCCAGTTTTTCATAGTCAGTCTTGCTGCTAACCATGCCATTCCCCTGAGATACTAAATGGTGTTAATGTACTTTATACCGAGCGTAACCGCTCACAGCACTTGTGCCCGTACATCTAATAATAAGAAGAGTGTAACATGTCGCAACGTCGAACCAAGTCAGGGTTTATTATTGCCGCCGCCTTTATCGGCCCCGGTACCGTATCCACCGCCAGTCTGGCCGGTGCTAACTTTGGCTTTCATCTGGTCTGGGCCTTAGTCTTTTCGGTGCTGGCCACCATTATTCTGCAGGATATGGCGGTAAGACTCGGCTATGCTACACGCTCAGGTATGAGCGAAGCGTTAAGAACTCAGATTGCTAACCCGTTTATCCGTGTACTGTTGTCATTGCTGGTTGTCGGCGCCATTGGCATTGGTAATGCGGCCTATGAATCAGGAAACCTGACCGGAGCCGCCATTGGCCTGAACAGTATTGCCGGCATTGGCATCCCGGCCTGGAGCTGTCTGCTCGGCGGTTTAGCCATCTTGCTGCTGTGGAGCGGCCACTACAAGCTAATCGAAACCGTACTGGTGATGCTCGTTGCCATTATGGCCATGGTATTTGTGGTTACGTTTGCGGTGAGTGAACCAGACTGGGGAGCAATGGCTGGCCAGTTGTTCGCACCGGTGGCTTCTATGGACAGCATTACCACCATTCTGGCCCTCATCGGCACCACCATTGTGCCCTACAACCTGTTTCTGCATGCCAGTCTGGTTGCGCAAAACGAGCAGGATGGCTCACAGCCTGCCGGCTACTATCGTCGCCAGTCGGCGCTGGCCATTGGCGTTGGCGGTCTGATAACGCTGTTTATTATGGCCACCGCCATGCAGGCATTTTACGGTCAGGCCGAGGCGCTGAATGCCGGAAATCTGGCCAAACAACTGGCGCCGCTGTTAGGTGACTTCGCCGAACTGTTTTTTGCTCTGGGAATGTTTGCCGCAGGCTTAACCAGTGCGATTACGGCGCCTCTGGCGGCGGCCTATGCTGTAACCGGCGCATTAAACAAACCATCAGATATGCGTGGTATATGGTTCAGGGCGGTCTGGCTGAGCATTATTCTTATCGGCGTCGGGTTTACTTTAAGCGGCACTAAGCCTTTGATGGCAATTATGTTTGCCCAGGCGGCGAATGGCTTGTTGTTACCCGTTATTGCACTGCTGCTGTTATTTATGATGAATCGCCACTCGCAGTTAGGGCTGTTAAAAAACCACTGGAGTGCCAATGTGGCCGGGCTGGCTGTGGTGGGCTTAATTGGCTGGCTGAGCTGGCAAAAGTTTATGTAAAAAATGGGGCCCGATAGCTATCAGGCCCCGGGGAAATATTCCCGCTAAGCCACTCTAGCTGCTCAGTCGGTCGAGAATATCTTTAAGCATGGCGCGGCTGCAGCCAAAGTTGATCCGGAAGAACCCTGGCTCACCAAAGTCCCGGCCCGGAGATGGTCCTACGCCTTTGCTCTCACACCATTTAAGTACATCTTCAACACCCAGGCCGGTGGCATCAATCCAGGCCAGGAAGGTGGCCTCTGATGACACTACCTCGAGTCCGTCAATGGCGTTGATACGCTCTACCAGGTAATCGCGGTTACCACGCAGATAAGCAATCTGCTCTGCCAGCCAGTCATCACACTGTGTAAAGGCTGCCTCGGTGGCGACCAGTCCCATTACATTTGCCCATGGCACAATACCCGCAGCACCCTGAGTAAACTTACGACGTAAAGAAGCATCCGGAATAATGGCAAAAGAGGTACCCAGACCAGCCACATTAAAGGTTTTACTGGCTGCCATCAGAGTAACACTGCGGTTAGCCAGTTGCTCTACACGCCCAGCAGGAATGTGACGCACACCCTCTTCCAGAATCAGATCGCAGTGGATCTCATCGGAACACAATGCCACGTTATGACGGGCACAAATTCCCGCAATGGCATCTATCTCTGCCTGAGTCATTACTGAGCCCACCGGATTCATCGGGTTACACAGAATCATTAGCTTACACAGCGGATCGGCGGCTTGTTCTTCCAGCGCAGCCAGATCAATGGTCCAGCGTCCGGCTTCCAGTTTGGTGGGAATATCTACCCGCTGGGTGTTATTCAGGCCCGGCGCTGCCAGTAAGGGCGGGTAATTAGGCGTTTGGATAAGCACCTTATCACCCGGCTCGCAATAGGCCTTAATGGCCACATTGAAGGCTGGTACCACGCCGGGAGTCCAGACGATCCAGTCGGCTTCGATGGCCCAGTCGTGCTTATCTTTAAGCCAGCGCACCACAGCCTGATTAGCTGGCTGATGCTGAGCCGGCAGAGAGTAGCCTAAATTGCCGTACTCGGTTTGTTTTTGAATCGCCTCAAGAATCGGCTGGGCACAGCGAAATTCGGTATCAGCTACCCAACAGGGGATCACGTCCTGCCCCGCGTATTTTTGCCATTTGAAAGACCAGAAGTCACGACGATCGGGGGTATTATCAAATTGACTCAATGTTGCTACCTTTTAATTCGGAGTAAGCGGCATACACCACTATTTTGCATATGACGACATAGTTTGCTTGATCAGACTCACCAGCTTTTTGCGCACAATAGGCTTAACCAGATAGGCCACTGCACCTAATTGACGGGCAAGCAATTTGGTTTGTCTGGATTCGTAGGCGGTCATAAAGATAAAGGGAAACATTAAATCTGCCGATCGAACGTCCCGCAGTAAGGCCAGCCCATCAAATCCGGGCATCACCATATCACTAATTACCATGTCGAGTGAATCGGATGTTTGTTTAAGCAGGAATTCACGCGCCAATGCACTGTTGGAAAAGCTAACAACATTTACCGGCAACTCAGACTCCAGTACATCCACAATGAGTTCGAGTGTGATTTCGTCGTCGTCAATTACAGCGATATTAAGTGGTTGCATGATCCGTCTGTGAATAAATAGTCAGACTGTAATTCTAATAGAAAAAGGCCGGTTGTGTTAACAACCGGCCTTTTTACTTGAACCATTCAACGTTTCACTTGCAAGCAGTGAATTATTTCGGCGCGCGTGATGCCCGCTTACGATCGTTTTCGGTCAGCAGCTTCTTACGAATACGAATGCTTTCTGGCGTAACCTCTACCAGTTCGTCTTCGTCGATGAACTCAAGCGCCTGTTCCAGTGACATCTTCACCGGTGGTACCAGGGTTTGAGCTTCGTCGGTACCTGAAGCCCGAACGTTAGTCAACTGCTTGCCTTTTAACGCGTTTACGGTCAGGTCGTTGTCACGGCTGTGAATACCAATAACCATCCCTTCATATACTTCAACACCGTGTCCGATAAACAGACGGCCACGTTCCTGCAGGTTAAACAGGGCGTTGGTCAGTGCTTTACCGTTAGCGTTCGCAATCAGTACACCATTCTTACGCTTACCAATTACGCCGCCTTTGTGCGGGCCGTAGTGGTCGAATGTATGGTACAGTAAGCCTGAACCTGAAGTCAGTGTCATAAAGTCAGTCTGGAAACCAATTAAGCCACGGCTGGGGATCATAAAGTCGATACGTACACGACCTTTACCATCTGGTGACATGTCGGTCATTTCTGCTTTACGCAGACCCAGTTGCTCCATGATAGAGCCCTGGTGCTGCTCTTCACAGTCGATAGTCAGCGTTTCAAACGGTTCCATCAACTGGCCGTCTTCTTCTTTGATGATTACTTCAGGACGTGATACCGCCAGCTCGTAACCTTCACGACGCATGTTTTCAATCAGGATACCCAAGTGCAGTTCACCACGGCCTGATACGCGGAATTTATCCGGGTCGCTGGTTTCTTCAACGCGCAGTGCAACGTTGTGTACCAGTTCGTCCTGCAGACGTTCAAGGATGTTACGTGAAGTGACGTATTTACCTTCTTTACCGGCAAATGGTGACGTGTTGACCTGGAAAGTCATGGTTACCGTTGGTTCATCAACGGTTAACGCCGGTAATGCTTCAACAGTGTTAACGTCACAGATGGTGTCTGAAATTTTCAGTTCACCCAGACCACTGATAGCAATGATGTCGCCAGCGGTCGCGTATTCTACTTCGTGGCGTTGCAGACCAAGGTAGCCATATACCAGACCAACCTTACCGTTACGCTTCTTGCCATCAGCACCAACAATAGTAACCTGCTGGTTAAGCTTAACGCTACCACGCTTGATACGGCCAACACCGATTACACCTACGTAAGAGTTGTAATCAAGTTGCGAAATCTGCATTTGCAGCGCGCCTTCGATATCGGCATCCGGTGGTGACACCTGATCAACGATAGTCTGGAACAGCGCAGTCATATCTTCTGCTGGCTCATCAGCGTCCAGTGACGCCCAGCCGTTCAGTGCTGAGGCATAAACCACCTGGAAATCCAGTTGATCGTCGCTGGCACCCAGGTTATCAAACAGATCAAATACCTGATCCATTACCCAGTCAGGGCGCGCGCCTGGCTTGTCGATTTTGTTGATTACCACAATCGGCTTTAAGCCCTGGGCAAATGCTTTTTGCGTTACGAAACGCGTTTGCGGCATAGGGCCTTCCTGCGCATCAACAAGCAGCAGTACCGAGTCAGCCATTGACATTACGCGCTCAACCTCACCACCGAAATCGGCGTGTCCGGGAGTATCTACGATATTGATGCGGTAATCGTTCCAGTTGATGGCGGTGTTTTTCGCCAGGATGGTAATACCACGTTCTTTTTCAATATCGTTAGAATCCATCACGCGTTCCTGTGCCTCGCCTCTGGTTTCTAAAGTACCAGACTGCTGCAGCAGTTTATCTACCAGGGTAGTTTTACCATGGTCAACGTGCGCGATGATCGCGATATTTCTTAGCTTATTGATGTCAGTTACATTCATTGAATTTCAACCCGCAAAAATACTCCCACGCAGCATCATTACCGATGCGACAAAGAGATTTTGCAATTTTCTCGTACAGATAAAAGGAAATGAGCGCGGATTGTACAGAAATTCTCGCTGCATTGCGCATGTTTTTTTAGGTTTAAACAAAAATTAATCTGTTGATTAAGCCTGCGGGCAGTGAAAGAATGCAAGGAGGAAACAAAGCTTTGCTGGCACTTCCTTATGCACCAAAATAAAACACAAAATCACCATAATGGTGCATAGTGAGTTATACGAATTGACGACAGCCCGGAATATTGCGTTGTTCAGCCTTTACAAGTAGCTGGCATGAATATCGCTTACGATTTTTCCACCTGATGATTCGGCTCCCCGAACATCAAATTTACGAAACAACCTGGAGGACACGATGTCAATTGAGAAGGCATTAGAATTAATTAAATCAAGCGAAGCCAAGTTTGTTGACCTTCGCTTTACCGACACTAAAGGTAAAGAGCAACACGTCTCTATCCCTGTATCATGCGTAGATGACGATTTCTTCGAAGAAGGTAAGATGTTCGATGGCTCTTCAATCGCTGGTTGGAAAGGAATCAACGAATCAGACATGATCCTAATGCCTGACGCGACAACTGCCGTTGTTGACCCGTTTGCTGAAGAAACTCAGGTTAACATCCGTTGTGACATCGTTGAGCCTTCAACTATGGAAGGTTACGACCGTGACCCACGCTCTATCGCACGCCGTGCTGAAGAGTACCTGAAGTCTACTGGTATCGGTGACACCGTTTTATTTGGCCCAGAGCCAGAATTCTTCCTGTTTGACGACATCAAGTTCCACACTGATATGTCAGGCTCAATGTACAAAATCGACTCTTCTGAAGCAGCCTGGAACTCAGGTTCAGAATTCGCTGACGGTAACATGGGTCACCGTCCAGGCGTTAAAGGCGGTTACTTCCCGGTTCCACCAGTAGACTCTGCACACGATCTGCGTGCTGCAATGTGTATGGTTATGGAAGAAATGGGTCTGGTTGTAGAAGCACACCACCACGAAGTAGCCACTGCTGGTCAGAACGAAATTGCCTGTCAGTTCAACACTATGGTTGCTAAAGCTGACGAAATTCAGATCTACAAGTATGTTGTTCACAACGTAGCTCACGCTTACGGCCAGACAGCGACTTTCATGCCTAAGCCACTGGTTGGTGATAACGGTTCTGGTATGCACTGCCACCAGTCTATCGGTAAAGATGGCAAAAACATCTTCGCTGGCGACAAGTACGCAGGTCTGTCTGAAGAAGCACTGTATTACATCGGTGGTATCATCAAGCACGCTCGCGCGATCAACGCTTTTGCTAACGCTTCTACTAACTCGTACAAGCGTCTGGTACCAGGCTTCGAAGCGCCGGTAATGCTGGCATACTCTGCACGTAACCGTTCAGCTTCAATCCGTATTCCATACGTAACCAGCGATAAAGCGCGTCGTATCGAAGTACGTTTCCCTGACCCAACAGCTAACCCATACCTGGCATTCACTGCCATGCTGATGGCGGGTATCGACGGTATTAAGAACAAGATCCACCCTGGTGATGCAGCGGATAAAGACTTATACGATCTGCCAGCTGAAGAAGCACTGGCTATCCCAACTGTTGCAAGCTCGCTGGACATGGCACTTGAAGCACTGGATAACGACCGTGAGTTCTTAACTGCTGGCGGCGTAATGTCTGACGACATGATCGACGCTTACATCGAACTGAAGATGGAAGAAGTCACTAAACTGAACATGACAACTCACCCTGTTGAGTTCGACATGTACTACAGCGTATAAAACGTTGTATTAAGATATATACCAAAAGCCCGCATTTGCGGGCTTTTTTTTTGCCCGTAAATCACTACAATCAAAGACATGCTGAGATTATTTTTAATGCTTAGTTTGTGTGTCACACCAGGCTACGCTCAGGAAATCTACAAAGTTGTCAATCAGGACGGCTCGGTGACCTATACCGATAAACCGGTGGTTAACGCTGAGCCGGTCGAACTTGGCCCGGATAACCGTATGAGTACGCCAACGCCGCAACCGCAACCGGTGCAGACTGCCACTACAACCAGCAAGGCCAGTAAGCCCAAGCCGGTTATCGAGGTCGTTCAGCCTAAGCCCGAGGCTACAGTGCGTAATAATGCCGGTAATATGACCATCGCCGCCAATGTGAGCAATGCAGACAAGCAGGGCAAATTTAAGCTCTATATCAATGATAGTCTGGTAAAAGAACAATCCAACGCGGTGTTTCAGCTGCAGGGAATTAACCGCGGTGCCCACACATTTTATATTACCCACACAGACAATACGGGCAAGACTCTTGCATCTACCTCACCACAAACTTTTTACCTGCATCAGGCATCACGTTTAATCAACAATTAGTAAAGTGATTATAACAGTGCAAGCTAGGGATCCCGCGCACCATGGGGGGTCAATCAGACTTTTAATCGGAAAGTCGTTGCACGCCTGAAAGCAGCCTGAAATAATAAGGCACCATATTGGTGCAACTGGAGAAAGCCCGGCATGCACGCCACGCCGTTTGATACCAATAACTTGCTCGAAAACCTCAATACAGTGCTGGTTGTAATCGATAACTCACTGCGTATTGTTTATGCCAACCATGCCGGACAGGCGTTGTTCGCAACGGGCACCAAGCAACTTTACGGTCAGCCGCTGGCTGATTTCTTTGTGCCAAACACCATCAACAAAGCCAGGCTTCGCGCCGCTTTTCGTCGCGGTGAAGACTTCACCGAGAATGAAATCAAATTGTATTTTCGCGATAACCGCGTGGTGCTTGCCGACTTAACGGTAACCAATCTGAGTACCGAAGATGGCCCCACACTGCTGTTCGAAGTGAAAAAAATCGATCAGCAAAAGCGTATCTCCCGGGAAAATCAGCAGCACGCTCAGCATTATGCCGCCCGCGAGTTGATCCGCGGCCTGGCGCATGAAATTAAAAACCCCTTAGGTGGCATTCGCGGAGCAGCACAATTACTTGAGAAAGCCCTCGAGTCTGCCGAGCAAAAGGAATTTACTCAGTTAATCATTGAGCAGTCAGATCGCTTACGTAATCTTGTTGACCGTTTACTTGGCCCGAATTCACTGCCCCGTTTGGAATGGTGTAACCTGCACCGCCCGCTGGAAAAAGTGCGTAGCTTAATGAAAGCCGATACCACCCAGGCGATTGCAATTACCCGGGATTACGATCCCAGTATCCCCGAGGTGCGGGTTGACCCGGATATGCTCCAGCAGGCAGTACTTAATATTGTGCGCAATGCGGTGCAGGCATTACGGGATTCAAAAACCCCTAATCCACAAATTCGCCTGGTTACCCGCATCGAAAGGCAACTGACTATTCACGGCCACCGCCATCCGCTGGCGGCGCAAATTAAAATTATCGACAACGGCCCGGGTATTCCCAGTGAAATTCGGGACACGTTATTTTATCCCCTGGTAACCAGCAAAGACTCTGGTTCAGGACTGGGCTTATCCATAGCCCAAACACTTGTGAATCACCATGATGGAAAAATTGAAGTTGATAGCCGACCCGGCCATACAGAGTTTATCTTATCCCTGCCAATCGACCGTAAGGAGTCACAATAATGAATACTGAGTCTGTATGGATTGTTGATGACGACAGCTCTATCCGATGGGTTCTCCAAAAAGCCTTGCAAACGGCCAATATTGAGTGCTGTAGCTTTGAAAACCCGCAGGACTTGCTGTTACAACTCGAGTCGGGCCATTACCCGGAAGTGGTTGTGTCAGACATTCGGATGCCACAGATGGACGGTATGACACTGCTCAATGAAGTGCATCAGATAGCCCCCATGATCCCAGTGATCATTATGACCGCCCATTCCGATCTGGACAGCGCAGTAAATGCTTACCAAAGCGGCGCGTTTGAGTACCTGCCAAAGCCGTTTGATATCGATGAAGCGGTGACACTGGTAGAACGGGCACTGGTGCATGCCAGGGAACAATCACGGACCATTCAGGTCCCGCAGCAGGAGTCGGCTACTGAGATCATTGGTGAAGCTCCGGCTATGCAGGAAGTATTCAGAGCCATTGGTCGTTTGTCGCGCTCATCAATTAGCGTATTGATCAACGGTCAGTCCGGTACCGGTAAAGAACTGGTAGCGCACGCTTTGCACCGTCACAGCCCGCGGGCCGCGAATCCGTTTATTGCGCTGAACATGGCGGCGATTCCAGCCGACCTGGTTGAGTCGGAATTGTTCGGTCACGAAAAAGGCGCTTTTACCGGCGCGCAAACAGCCCGGCAAGGCCGCTTTGAACAAGCCAATGGCGGCACGCTGTTTCTGGATGAAATCGGTGATATGCCACTGGATGTGCAAACCCGGTTATTACGGGTTCTGGCCGACGGCCAGTTCTATCGCGTGGGCGGCCATCAATCAGTGACTGTTGATGTCAGGATCATCGCCGCTACTCACCAAAACCTTGAACAAAGGGTCGCCGAAGGCAAATTTCGTGAAGATTTATTTCACCGGCTGAACGTTATTCGGATCCATATCCCTTCGTTATCAGAACGTCGTGAAGACATCCCGCTACTCGCTCACCACTTTTTACGCCGGGCCTCCAAAGAACTGGACGTAGAAACCAAAGTGCTGAGTAAAGAAGCCGAAAAAGTCATGGCGCAGCTGCCCTGGCCCGGTAACGTGCGACAACTGGAAAACGTTTGCCGCTGGTTAACCGTTATGGCGTCTGGCCAGGAAGTGTTACCGTCAGACTTGCCACCGGAAATTCATGCCGATAACAGCGCCGAAAAGAATGCCCCACAAAGTGGCGACTGGACGGAGTTACTGTCAGTCTGGGTCGACAAACAGCTTAAGGATGGTCAGCACAATATTCTCGATGATGCGCTGATGACCTTTGAGAAAATCATGCTCGAAAGAGCATTGCATTATACCCACGGCCACAAGCAGGAAGCCGCTAAGCGCCTTGGCTGGGGGCGTAATACGCTTACCCGTAAACTCAAGGAACTGGATATCGAAGAGTAGTTCAGGCGCTGAGCCGGCGGGCTGTGTATAGCCTCCGGCTCCGAATTTCCACGGCTAGCGGGTTAATACGCGGGCCATTGCCTGATTAAAGTAATTCAGCCAGGTGGTATTGAACTTATTCTGGTTATAACGGTTTAACGCCACCACAGCCTGCTTTTTGGAGTACTGCGGTTTATCCTGACGTGACTGACAGTGCGTCATGGAATCAAAGGTATCCAGAATGGCCAGCAACTTGGCGCCATCACAGATATCATCATCTTTTAAGCCCAGCGGGTAACCACTGCCATCGGCGCGCTCGTGGTGTTGCATCACAATCTTGCGGGCCATATCCCATTGATCAAGGTGCTCCAGCAGGCGGGAGCTTTTATAGACATGAGAACGCATCAGGTTAAATTCATTATCGGTGTAAGCCTGTTGCTTGTGCAGCAGTTTTAACGGCATGAATGCCATGCCAAAGTCGTGCACATAACAGGCAACGGCGAGCTGATCTTCTTCAATTGGATTACCGGCAATATCGTTCACATATAACGCCAGTTTAGCAATCCGGTCGCCCTTTCCTACCCATTCTTCCGAGCGCTTTTCGATGGTTTGCATCAGGTCGCGAAAAAACAGTATGTCCTGGCGCTTTTCTGCGCTGATATCTTTAGGTACACCGGTTTTAGACAGCTTGGGCTCACTCGGCTGTGGTGCTTTTTCTGTTTCTACAGGACTGTCTGGCTCAGCCTGCGCCCGCGGCTGATCCAGCTCCGGATTAAGTAGCAGCACGGCCTCACCAAGCAGCCGGTCATGATCGCCCTGATTCTCCGGCGTGATGCGGGTAATAGCCATAATCAGCTGCTGATACAGTACCCCATCATATTCTGCCTTGCCGATTGCGATAACGCTTTCAACAAACTGCTTCACCCGATCCATGGTCAGCAACACCAGGTCGCTCATAATGCTGGTGTAGTCCACCTGCCCTTTACGCAGGTAATCCAGTAAATCCTCAACATGTTGCAGTAGCGGAATGATAGGTGAGAAGTTTACCAGCCCAAGGTCGCCCTTAATGGTATGCACCGAACGAAACAACGCCCGCTGAAGTTCGTTATCCTCGGGCTTGAGTTCCAGTTCAATTAAGGTTTGTTCACTGGCCTCGTATAGCTCATTAATCTCTTCAATCAGATCAGTGAGGATCTCGGGTTCAAGGTCTTCAGGGATAAATGTCTGCATTGTTTAGACAACTCAATGATAAATGCCGTTTAATACTGCTAACCAGTCACCAGGCCTGCTCAACAGTTCAGGTGGCGAATAACGACATTAAAACTATATTTATATGACATTTAGCATAGCACGAGATTTTTGATCTTGGATACTTTTAGACCCTCCGGGCACGAACAAATACAGCCTTACACAGATTTTAAAAATCAGACTGATCGGACATGCACTGCGCATGTAAACCGTTATAATCCCAGGCCAAATTTTGTAACAGGTAAATAAGTGTTAGCTCTCATCCGAATTCCAGTCGTACTGGTGGCTTTTTTAATCCTCAATGTACTGGTGCTCATCGTCTGCCTGGCCCGACCCTTTCATCGCGATAATGTCTACCTCGCCGGCCAGCTCTACAGCCAGATAGCCAAATTACTGGGCCTGAAAATCACTATCCGCCGCCCACCCGGGCTTGATACCGATAAGTCGTATGTGGTGGTGGCCAATCATCAGAACAGCTACGATATTATCACCATCTGTAAAGCCGCTTTTCCTGGTGTGGTAACTATTGGTAAAAAGAGCCTTAAGTGGATCCCCATCTTCGGCCAGATGTACTGGCTGAGCGGTAACATCATGATCGATCGTAAAAACACTGCTAAAGCCCTGGATACGCTGCAGTTAACCGCTAAAAAGATCACTGAAAATAACCTTTCTGTGTGGTTTTTCCCGGAAGGAACAAGGTCTTATGGTCGCGGGATACTGCCTTTTAAAGTCGGCGCTTTTCGTTTAGCCATTGCTACCGAAACACCGGTGATCATGGTCACCGCCAGCAACCTGCACGATAAAATAAAGTGGAACCGCTGGAATAACGGCGAGCTGATCATCGACATGAGCGCTCCCCAACAGCTTGATAGCAGCCGCTCAGCGAAAGGCTGGATGGCTTTTTATCATTCCGAAATGGAAAAAAAGTTTGCCGCTTTAAACGACGAAGTCGCCGAAAGCGATAAATCGCGATAAAATAAAAGAGACAACTCTTTTGCTAATCAGGCTTTTATTATGACTCAATATGACGAACGTACCGAATGGTACGAATTCAATCAGGAAACTATCGATGCGCTGTTGAGCGACGGCAGCGAAGCCGACGCTACCTACACCATCGAGCATCACATGGCCTGTAAAGACTTTGATCGTCTGGAAAAAGCCGCGGTTGATGCCTTCAAGGCAGGCTTTGAAGTAACCGATGCCGAGGAAGTATACCTCGATGACGGTGGCACGGTATTTTGTTTCGACATTATTGCCGAGCGTCAGTTAAACCGCGAGCTACTCGATACTGACATTGACGCCCTGCTGCAAATCGCCGACAAGCACCAGGTGCACTACGATGGCTGGGGAACCTACTTTATTGGTGATGGCGCCACCGGCGAAGAAGAGTAACCCTTTGATATAGCTGCCCCCGCCAGTGCCATGCTGCGGGGGACAGTGTCTTGTTAACTGCCTCAGGCGAAAATCATTACCTCACTAAGAAACTCTTCCCTGCTTTTGATATTCATCTACCTGGTCAAATTTAACGGCGAAAAGATAATTAAAAGCCTATCTGATTTCTCATTTAAGTGAATATGTAGCCGTTTAACCCTGCCGGGAGGATTTTATCGATTCACCTGATGGCATACCGCGCAACCACCAGCAACCTTGCCGGCAAAATAGTAGCGGGGCTCAGCCAATGATGCGGCACCTCGTGCTTTGTCGACCTTAGCCACAAAGTCACGCATAAAATCCTGCATGTAAGGGTGATTGGATCCCCCATCCACGCTTTGCAGGCCAGATGCAATATTTTCAATATTGTTCAACGCTGCCATCACTTCTTCACGCTGATTTTCACGCGCGGCAATATCGCTGCTATCTACCGGTGCCAGAGCAATATCCAGCAGGCGAATTTGCGCCGCCATTCTGGCCATATCAGTTTTGATATCCTGGGGTTCAATATAATTAAAATCAGGTGGATAAGTGACTTTTCTGACATCAGACAAGTTATAACTGCAGCCTGCCAGCAATGCTGTGATAACAACCGCTGCGCCAGCCAGCTTCCGGTGTAAATTAGTTAACCGCATAACATCAACTCCTCTTTAGCCTACAGCAAAGCTAAGCCGGTAAGGGATGTTATGCAAACATCAGCGGCGATTCAGTTGACCTGTAACAATAAAAGCGTTGCTTTTATCCGCTCGCCGCCGATGTGTTATACCAAATCGCATAGAAGCTTAGTATGACTACCTTTTCATCTCTGCCATGATAGCAGCGAGTTGTTCTACTGCCTTTATCGACTCCTGAGGGTCAATGTTTGCCAGCGGATTATTAAAATCGCCCTCAGCGCCTGCCTGCACCAACAACCCATCGCGACGCGGATACACCGAAGTGTGCCGGTCGAAATACTGAATGCCATACTTCACTTCAGGTTGCGGCATTAATTTGCAGGTTTGCCCTCGCACCGGAATGATAGAGTCATCATTCAGTAACACCTTTGCGCCATAACCGGTGCAGTTAACGATTACCGATTCATCAAATTGCTGAAAATCTGCCATTGAGGTCAGGGTTCGGTCTATGATTTGGCCACCGCTACGATAAAACAGGTCGAGTAAATACTGTGAGTAGGCGCTGATGTTAAACATCAAAAGAGGAAATTGTCTGACGTGGGGGGTGGCAAAAGGATTCTGCGATGGCGATACGTCCCGGGCTTTGGGATTTAAATCACTGAGCAACTCCTTACGATAATTCGGATAGGCCGGCTCGCCAGGGATATTGTGCCCGCCGTGATCATCAAAGGGTTTGTCAGCCAGACGGTACATGGTAGTCCACTCCACCGGATTACCGGTCAGCCCCAACAGCGTTTGAAAACGCAGGTAAGACATCCTGGCCATCCATTGCCAACGCTCGGCAAAGGGCTGAGCATTAGCCAGTGTGACGATACGGGAGTCCGGCGACCAAATCCCGGTGGCATAAGAAGAACGCACGTAAGGCGGTTGTTCTTTGGCATAAATCGTCACTTTATAGCCCGCCCGCTGACACTGAATGGCAGTGGTTAACCCAACGGCTCCACAGCCCACAACGGCAACCGGCGTTTGTTTATCGGCATTGATCAATGATTCGGCCAGCGCAGCGGTGCCCCAGGATAACGACCAGCCACTGCCGCCATGACCATAATTATGAATGAGAGTCTTTTTACCAACGGTTTCGGTTTCTATCCGTGGTCCGGTTGCCCGAAAAGGCCGGGTACAAACGTTGGTACTGATGATCCGATCCGGATAAGCATTGATTGGGGCCATCTCCGGTAGTGATAATGGTAAGCTTGCGGGCGATAAAGGTAACTGAGAAGAAGAGGTTTTAGCCGTGACACAACCACCAAGGGTTGCAGCGATACCTGAGCCTGCGGCTCCCTGAAGAAAACGACGACGATGCATGAGGGCTCCATTAACTTCCCGCCTGATACAGGCAGGATTCAATTAAGTCCTGATGTCAAAAGTGCAAATGCTAAGGGTATGGTCTTTATGCCATTTCCCCCAGATTACCCAGTCACCCACTGGTAAACAAGGTTAATTGTCGCGGTATCCGGGGATCTGCCTCTAACGAATCGAATTTCCGGCACCTGGGCAGTGCGCAAAGATACTTGCGAATCCTCAACTAAAACGGCTGCAACCAGCGCAAGCCAGGTGCCAAAAAACCGTATTATTTTGCTTAAATAAGCTTATTTTAAGCCGGTAAGCTTACCGTAAATAAGTAATTTCACCCCCCTATCTGCCAGCCAGAGCGCATGGCTACTGCACTAATAAAAGAGCTGCTCAACAATTCCACAGCTCCGTCAAAAACTTGTCATTTCTCTGTAGCAAAGCACTTATAGTGTTACCTGCACTTCAGGACAGTAATCCAAAAATATCAAGCAGGAGCAACACACAGATGAAAGCAAAAATCCTGTTGCCTCTTGTACTCGGTTTACCGGTTTCAGCACTTGCTGACGACCTGTTTATTTCCGAATACATAGAAGGCAGCTCAAACAATAAAGCGATAGAAATTTATAATCCCACAGACACTGCCATCGACCTGACAGGCTATCGTCTGGAAATCTATTCAAATGGCGGCACTTCTGCCGGCACCACTATCGCTTTATCAGGCATGCTCGCGAGCGGCGATGTATACGTGGTAGCCGATAACGACGCCGATTCCGCTATTCTGGCCGTTACCGACCAGACCAGCACCAGCTCTTTCTATAATGGTGATGATGCAATACTGCTGGTTAATGGTACCGCTGTGGTAGATAGTTTCGGTCAACTCGGAGTTGACCCGGGCAGTTACTGGGAATCCAACGGCGTCAGAACGCAAAACCGAACCCTGGTTCGCAAAGCTTCGGTGACTGCCGGAGATATCGTCCCTGATGATGCTTTTGATGTATCGCTGCAATGGGAACAATACTCTGAAGACTACTTTGCCAACCTTGGCGCTCACAACTCAGACGGCGACACCGGCGGCGGTGATGACGACGAAGATTTAACTGACGTGTGCACCAACTGTCCGGACCTGGACAAAGTGGCAGACGCCGCCACCTTCGATCCTGTTAGCTATTACGCACCGGTACAAACTGAAATCGATGCCAACTCGCCGCTCGAATTTATCAAAATGGCCCTCAATACGGTTATTAGTGCCGACCATACCGTACTAAGTTACAGCGAGGTCTGGACAGCGCTGACCGAAACCGACGAAGATCCGGCGAACCCCGACAACGTAGTGTTGTTCTATTCCGGTATTTCACTACCGAAAACCAGTAATCAGTCTGGTGTCAACAATGACGATTTCTGGAATCGCGAACACATATGGCCTAACAGCCATGGCTTTAGCAGTGATTCCTACGAGGGTTATACCGATATTCATCATCTGCGTCCTGAAGATGTAACGGTAAACGGCTCCCGGGGTAACCTGGATTTTGATTACAGCGACAGCCCGCTGGCTGAAGCGCCGGAAAACCGCATTGACGGAGATTCCTTTGAGCCTCGTGACGCAGTAAAAGGCGACGTAGCGCGCATGATGTTGTACATGGACGTGCGTTATGAAGGTTCAGGTAGCGACAGCACTCCTGATCTGGTGCTGGTTAACCGTACCACCGGCCCGGGTGAAGCCGCTTTGGGTCAACTGTGTACCCTGATAGCCTGGCATAATGCCGATCCGGTTGATGCAGCTGAAGCACAACGTGCAGATACGATTTATGAGTATCAGGGTAACCGTAACCCGTTTGTGGATCACCCTGAGTGGGTAGAGTTGCTGTATCCGGCTGATAGCTGTGATGACGAACCTACCGACCCTGAAGAACCACCCGTGGATCCGGAAGACCCGCCAGTCGGCGGCGCCAGCCCGCTTATCCTGACCGGTGTTATTGACGCCGATTTAAGTGGCGGATTACCGAAAGCGGTTGAAGTCTTTGTGACCCGTGATATCGCCGATCTTAGTGTTTGTGGTATCGGTTTCGCCAATAACGGTGGTGGTACGAATGGACAGGAATACACGTTCCCGGCTGACTCTGCCCAGGCAGGCGAGCGCATCATCGTAGCATCAGAAACTTCGCAATTTGGCGCCTTTTTTGATAGCACACCAGACTACAACAGCGGTAGCGTATCCATCAACGGAGATGATGCCATTGAACTGTTCTGTGACGGCGAAGTCGTCGATGTGTTCGGTGATCCGGATGTAAACGGTGACTATGAGGCATGGGATTACACCGATAGCTGGGCATACCGCAAATCCAATACTGCCCCCAGCACCTCCTTTAATGTAAATGACTGGATCCTGCCTGGACGCTCAGCGTTAGACGGTGAGAGCACCAATGCTACGGCAACTACGCCTTACCCCTATAAATCCTTTACTGCTGTGCAGCCTGAATTGTTTTTCTCTGAATATACCGAAGGCAGCGGCTTTAATAAGGCTCTGGAAATCGTCAACCTTGGTTCGCAAAGCGTTGATCTGTCGGCGCACAGCTATGTGATCAGTGTGTACTCAAATGGCGGTAACAGCCCGTCATTCAGTGTTACCCTGAGCGGTAGTATTGCACCAGGCGATGTATTTGTGGTTTCTCATCCTGATGCTGACGCGCCACTTCCTGAGGTTTCAGATCAGGAAGCTTCGTTAAACTTTAACGGCGACGACGCGATAGTCTTCTTTAAAGACGGCGAAGTGATTGATGCTATTGGTCAGGTAGGCGTAGATCCGGGTTCCCAGTGGGGCACGGGCGATACCAGCACTAAAGACAACACCCTGCGTCGTCTGCTTTCAGTAACTACCGGCGACACTAACGCAGACGATACCTTTGACCCGTCTCTGGAATGGCAAGGTTTTGCCAATAACACCCTTGATCACTTCGGCATTTATGGCGATGGTGACCCGGGCGATCCTGGCGAACCCGGTGAAGAGTTTGGCGCATGTTATGACTCAGCAACCTACATCAGCGCGGTTCAGGGCAATGCCGATACCTCACCTCTAAGCGGACAAACCGTAATAGTGGAAGGTGTGGTAACCGCTGTATTCCCTGATTTAGGCGGTTTCTTTATGCAGGAAGAAGACGCTGATCACGATGCCGATCCACAAACCTCTGAAGGTTTGTTTGTTGAACTGGCAGACCTCCCCTCTGGCCTGCAGGCATCAGACGTTGTCCGCGTTCAGGGCAGTGTGGAAGAACAGTATGGTCGTACCATTTTGTCCACGGTTACCGAGTCTGCTATCTGTGGGACTGGCGCTGTGACAGCAACAGTTATCAGTCTGCCTCAGGACAGCATCGACGGCTTTGAAGCGGTGGAAAACATGCTGGTTGTGAATGACACCAGCTGGGATATCTCAGACACATACAGCTTCATTCGCTATGGCGAGATCCTGGTCTCTAATGGCCGTCTCTACAACCCGACCCAACTGTTCGATGCGGGCAGTCAGGATGCTGTTGATTACGCAGAATTTAACGCCCGTAACCAGTTAATCATCGACGATAACCGCGATGGCTCTGACAATGCCGCGCCATTACTGTCTATTGGTGATGTTGGTCCGTACAATCCGCTGCGTTCTGGCGACAGTGTTACCCGGGTTGAAGGGATTATGGATTATGGCTACAGCGCTTACCGTATTCGCCCGGTCACTGACGTTACCGTGGTAAATACGAATGTGCGTAATGACGCGCCGGTCATTGCCGACGGAAACCTGCGGGTTGCCAGCTTTAACGTTCTAAACCTGTTTAACGGCAATGGTGACGGCTCTGGCTTCCCAACCAGCCGTGGCGCCGACAGCTTCTCTGAATACGAGCGTCAACTGGCTAAAATTGTTAATGCGATTGTCGCTATCGATGCTGACGTGCTCGGCTTAATGGAAATTGAGAACGATGGCTATGCCAGCACCAGTGCGATTGCACAACTGGTTGCTGCGATTAACGCACAAATGGGCGCTGGTACCTATGAGTACATCAGTGTGGGTAACGGTATTGGCACCGACGAAATTGCAGTAGGTATTATTTATAAACCTGCGGTAGTGACGCCGGAGGGTGCGCCTGAACTGCTGACTTCAGCAAACAGTATTGTTGATACCGACGGACCGCTGTTTGATGATTCACGTAACCGTCCATCACTGGCTCAGGCATTTGTTCACAGCGAAACCCGCCAGACCATTGTAGTGGATGTTAACCACCTTAAATCCAAAGGTTCAAGCTGTGGCAGTGGTGATGATGATACGTCTACCGGCCAGGGCAATTGTAACCTGACCCGTACCCGTGCCGCACAGGCGCTGGTTGTCTGGTTGAATGACACCTTCCCGGATATGCCATTCACCGTACTGGGTGACTTGAACAGCTATGGCATGGAAGATCCTATTCAGGCACTGACCGAAGCCGGATTAACCGATACCGCCCGCACTATTCTGGGCGACACCGCTTACAGCTATACCTTTGATGGTTTAGTGGGCAGCCTCGACTATCAGTTGGTTAATGCCGCTATGGGTGAGTGGTTAGTCGATGCTACCGAGTGGCATATTAATGCCGATGAGCTGAGCATTCTGGATTACAACGAAGAATATAAAACTGCCGACTTCCTCAATGAACTGGTGTTCCGAGCATCAGATCATGATCCGGTAGTGGCCACTTACCAGTTGGATATGGCGCCACTGCCAGGCGACATGGATGGTGACTTCGATGTGGATATGCTCGATATCCGTGCCTTCCAGATGGCTATTGTACGACGCCAGCCATTGGGCAGTGAGTATGACTTTAACAATGATGGTCGCGTAAACATGCGTGATCTGGTTGCCATGCGCGCGCTGTGTACTCGCCGTGGTTGCCGTCCTTAATTGAAAATGGAGTAACAGATAATGAAGAAGTTTTTATTAACCCTGGCCAGTCTGGTTGCGTTTAGCAGCCAGGCGGCGGTCATCTCGGTAGACCTTGCCGATAGTGAAATTGCCGTGGGTGACACCACCACCGTAAACATTACTGGTGAGTTCGATAGTCAGACTGAAGCATTTGACAATGCCTTACTGCGCGTCTTTTTCGACACGAGTTCACTGTTAGTCGATAGCACCAGCTTTGCCTCGGGTTTACCTAATGATGAGATTTTCTTCGACCCATTCTTATTTATCGAAGAACAACCCGGTGAAATGTCGATGAGCTGGACAAGTTCTGTAGGCACCTATACAAACGCGGCTCCCTTTTTGCTGTTCAGTTTTGACGTAACAGCAACGGCCGAGGGTATCTTCGATTTAACGATGGATGCGTCAGACTTGTTAAATCTGGACTTTTTTGACTCAAACACGTTTGCGCCGATGTCTTACACGCTAAATGAGGCAAGCCTAACGGTTTCAGACAACGTTACAGCAGAGGTGGCCGCTCCGCAAACAGCACTGCTGTTAGCCCTGGCGTTAGGCGGTCTTGTGGTCGCTCGTCGCCGCAGCTAATCAGGCTTACCTCAACGATTGAAAACCCCGCCCTGGCGGGGTTTTTTATTCTCTGCACTTACCGATTTTTTGTGCGGGCAATCTTCACTTGAGTAACCCAAACAATCAGCACGCATGTTTCAATCACTCCCGGGGTTTGTTACCCTGCCAGCATGCTGCCTCAGACCATTTCAGGATCGAATAATGAGCAAGGCCAGGCTTCTCCGGTTAGCACCGGTGCTTTTGTTAGTGTCCGGCACGGCACAGTCAGCCGACGACTTCCCGGTCAATATCGGCGGCCATGTGCGCCTCAATTACAGTTATCAGGACTGGCAGGAAGTTGAATTGCGTGATGGTTTTGGTTTTGAGTCACTCAAATTAACCGTCTCCGGTGAAACCGACCAGTTCAGCTATAAAGCAGATTACCGCTGGTATGAAAATACCGACTTTAACACCGTGCGCTATGCCGACCTGACTTATCACTACGACGACCGCACCAGTGTGTCAGCCGGGATCACCAAGGTGCCCTTCGGTTTATTGCCCTTCGCCTCAAACAGCTTTTGGTTTTCCATCAATTACTATATTGGCTTCGAGGATGACTACGACCCTGGCGTAGTAGTGCAATACGAGAAATCTAACTGGGATATTCGCGCCGGCTACTTCTTTAATGATGAGTACAATGATGCCGGCCGGTTTGGTCGCTACTCTTTCGATATTGCCGATAACGGTGAGTTTCGTAATCAGGAAGATGGCCAGTATAACCTGCGGATAAGCTATACTGCCGGGTTGATCCGCGGCGCTACTACCGAGTTTGGCGCGTCCTGGCAAGCCGCTAACGTACTCAATCTGGATACTCTGAACGAAGGTGATATGAACGCTTATGCCCTGCACCTTCGCCATACCCAGGGCCCGCTGGGCGTTGCCCTGCAATATACCGATTACGATTATGATCTGGCCGCACCACAAGATCAGGCAACTGACCGTCTCGCTTTGTCTGCTTTTGATTTTCCTTTCCTTACTGCCTCCAAAGCGCACAGTTACACCGCGGCAGTGAGTTATGAATTACCATTCAGAGTAACCGGCCTGTCGCCGATTAAATGCTATTCCGAATACGGGGCGGTTGAGCCTGATGTGGCGGCTGGTCTGCGCTCAACGCAATGGGTTAATGGTTGCAGTTTTGGCTGGCGCGCGTTGTATTTCTATGTGGATAGCATTCAGGGTAAAAACATGTGGTTTTCCGGCGGTTCCGGCATTGGTCTGGACCTTGGCGGTAATCAGGACTCCACCCATCGTTTAAATATCAGTTTAGGCCTTTATTTTTAGTGACCGTTATGAAAAATCTTATTTTAATGCTGTCCCTGCTTTTTGCAGTTGTAAATAATGCCTCAGCTCACGCGTGGCGCACACTCACCATTGCCACCACTGAATATCCGCCCTATACCTCCACGGACATGGAGCACAATGGCTATATAAACCATATTATCAGTGAGGCGTTCTTACGGGTTGGTGTAGACGTGGTGTACGAAACCATGTCCTGGGAAGATGCCATTGCAAGTGCCAAAGACGGCCGCTATGACGCTGTGTCATATGCTAACTTCACCCGGGTTTACAGTGTTGATTTCTGGCAGAGCGAGCCTATCACTTCAGAAAGCCTGGTGTTTACGGCGAATGAAGAACTTTCTCTGGATCAGTGGGAAAACCTGCAACAACTTAAGCAATACAAAATAGGCGTCACCAAAGGGTACGCTTATACCGATGAACTCTTTGCGTTTTTTAAGCAGGCGCCCAACACCGTAACCTTTGATACCGACAAAGACGGCCTCAATGCGGTTATTGCCAACGATATTCAATTGTTCCCCATCGATGAGCTGACCGCCTGGTATTTACTGGAACGGGATTTCACCACCTTCGACCGTGACGAAATAAAAATGCTCAAGCCTTTTATCTCTACCGTGACAACCCACTTACTTATCCCGCGTAAAAGTCAGGATGGCGAGTTAATTTTAGCCTTGTTCAACAAAGGTCTGCGCAAGTTAGCAATGGAAGGTAAACTCGACCGCTATAAAACTTTATTGCGCGAAGGCTACTACCAACACCCCGACAAACCGGTGAATTTCGATCGACGTTAAGCTTTAAAATGCTGCCTGTTAAGGCAGCATTTTTAGCGCCAGCTCGCGGGTATGGGAAAGAAGCGCTGCATCGCCGACTCTGCCATGGCCGGGAACCACCTTCTGCACCTCAGGAAAGTAATCAGTTACCCGGCTGACTGACTCTGGCCACGCGCGCACGTCGCCTTCTGCGGTATACCCCAGCGAAAAGGTCGCCTGTTCACGAATAAAACAACCACCAAACAACAGGTTATGTTTTTTCACCCACACTACGCTGTTGTCCAGCGTATGGCCCGGCCCCGGATAAAATACTTCAATCATCTCAGGTACTACCCACGCGTTGTTGCTAAAAGTATGTTGAGCGGGCGTTTCGCCCTTCTGAGTTAAGTACTCATTAGTTAACTCAAACGTCCATGAGGGGATATTTTTGCTGTGAAAACGTGCCAGATGCCCGCCGGCATCTTCGTGCGAATGAGTGACGACCACGGCCTCAAGACTCAGCCCCTGCGACTCAAGCCAGCTAAACAGCGTATCCACATCACTGTTGTCCCAGGGTGTGTCGATTAAAACCGCTTTATGCGGCGCTGTCTGCACAATTAAACCGTTACCGCTCACCAGTCCAAAGCCTTCTACAGCGCGCTCGGAGCGCATCAGGTAAACCCCGTCATTCAGCGGCGTTACCGTTAGATTGGCAGCCCGTGCCGGTAACGAAAGGATAGGCATCAATAAGAGTATGGCAATACGCTGCCACAAAGCACGGTTTGGCATGGTTAAGTTTCGCTTCAGTTATTGTTCAGCCTGATTTTCGCACACTGTTTATACAGTCATTGCAGAGACAACAGGGTAAATGGACTATGAAAAATCAAAGAGTAACACAGACTATACTGGCTGCTACGCTTATGTCACTGAGCTTTATCGCGTTTTCATCTGCCGCTTCGGGCAAAGAGGTGGCGGTCAGCGAAACCATTAATACCCCCGAACTCAATGCCGCCGATAATGTGCCGACCCGGGTGAAAAAGAAAGATCTCAGTAGCATTGCGGGTAAATCAGGCGAACAGTTTCGCACTGCCACTCACAGTGTTGACTACTGGTTTTATGATGCCTGGGTGACACTGTATACCGACCGTGATTACGATGGATACTACGCCAGTTTCGACCTTGAATTTGACGCCGACACTAACTATTACCAGGCACCGGTTTACGCCATTGTGTATCTGGGCACCAACGACTATTACGAAGCATTTCATGTCACGTCGGTATTTAACCTGTATAGCGACAGCAGTGATGACTCAGTGCTGCTGGAAAGTGAGTTAGTTAGCGGGTACCCCAGTAACGACTACGATATTTTAATTGAGTTAATCGATGCGCAAACCGATCAGGTGCTGGCCACAATTGATGCCTATGAAGATGCTGATTTGTCTTATCAGAGTATGGAAAGTAGCGACTACGATCGACCGGTAACGTCAGAAGTGGTAGTAGAAACCCACGCTGGTAGCTGGAGTATGTGGATGAGCCTTGGTCTGCTCGGCCTGATTTTATGGCGTCGCAGGTAAGTAACCTAAGTCAACAACGTAAAACGGGGCCATGGGCCCCGTTATACTTTAGTTATTTATTAAGGACAGTTGCCTGCAAACCACACACTGCCATCGGTTGAGTACAGGGTTGAGGTTCCCCAGGTGGAACCTGCTAATGGATCATCCGAGCCGCTGGCAAAGTAATCCGGTGCATAGTAGTAACCAGTGCTGTAAGCGCGGCCCGCTACTTTATGATAATAGTTCGCTGTGGTGTATTCAGCGCAGGTAGCCGGATCGCCACCGCCTGTATCACCGCCCGAGCCATCATCGCCGGAGCCGTCATCACCGCCGCTGCCGCCATCAGAACCAGTGCCGCTGCACGCCTGAACCGGGCCGGTACAGGAAGCATCGTCATCCTGCCATACACACATACCACCACTCTGGGTTTGCTCGGTCAGTTTAAAAGCATCGGTTGAGTATTCCAGATAGCAGGTAGAGTAGCCGGTATAATCGAGACGACCAGCGCTGATATGCTGATCAAGCGTAGCAATCACGCCGGCATCAATGTCTACCGACAGCTGTGTGTTGCTGCTCAGGCCACTGGCGTCGATAGCCGTAACTGTAATAGTTTGCGAACCGCCCGGCAGGTCGCAGGCTTCAGCGCTAAAGGATAGCCCATCCACACTGGCATTTTGAGTACCGGTCGCAAATGTGACTTCTACTGCGGTAAGGTCCTGGTTTTCGTCGTAAACCGAGCCGGTAACCGTTGCACACTGGCCATTGGCATCTACCAGCACATCAGATAACACGGGGGCAGCAGGTGGCGGTGGCGGGCCAACGCGCACGCTCACGGTGCTCGCTTCGGACACGGCGCCAACATCGTCACTGGCTGTCACCGTAACAAGGTACAAATCGTCTGACAGGGTGGCCGAGGTTACCGAGAAACTATCATCACTTTGGGTCGACGCCGAATACTGATAGGTATCGCCATTATTATTGGTGATCAGCACATCAACATTATCCACGTAGCCTTCAGCGTCGGTGGCGTTACCGGTGACGATCAACTGACCGCTGCTTTCTGAAGCGCTCACCGAAGATAATTGCGGAGGCTGGTTTCGATCGACCCGCTTATTATTCTCACTGAAGTATTCACCCAGGTACATCGCATAGTTAATGCCAGTGCCACTTACATAGGAACCACTGGCGCCACTGCCGCCCGACCAGGAGTGATCCACGCCATTGAGCCAGATCATTGACACCCGGCCTTCCTGCCAGAGATATTCTTCGGCGGTTCTTGACCCGCTGCCAAGGAGGTTACTGCCAGGCAACTCACTAACACCATAGGCGCCAGCCATACCCTCAGCGTTCTGCCGGTTATAACAGGTATCCACGGTGGTATCGGCATCGCCATGTGCGATAGATGCGATCTGGTCATCGAGCGAGCCGCTGTAACTCCCCGCATACTGTTGACATCGCTGCGCGACGTTGGCGTATTCACAGCTGCCTATCGCGCCGCTGGAACTGGTACCAATGCTGGGCCCGGCGCTTACTCCCACGCCGGCAAATACGTCTGGTGCAATACAGGCAGTGGTATTGGCAAAGGCTGCGCCGGAGGATAGTCCCGCCACGTACACCTGGTCTTCATCAATGGCGTAGCCGCTGTTGGCTTTCATCGACGACACCAGCGACAGGATATTAGCGTAGTCGCCGGCAGTACGGGATTTTGCTCCCTGCCAGTAAGACCAGCAGCCAAACCCCGCCTTATTCATTGCATCAGGAACCGCTACCACCATTCCGTAACTTTCTGCAGCCTGTTCAAAGTTAGCGGAAAGATAAGCATCAATGGATTGTGTACAGCCGTGAAGTACGACTAACAGTGAGCGTCCCTGCCCTATTGGTGATAGTGAATCCGGGGTATAAACGTGTACTTTATTAAAATTACCTACTGTTACATTCTGTTGCCAGCTGCCCGCCTGGGCCGGTATCGCCAGCGTGGCAGACAGCAGTGTCCCGGCTACCAGTAGTTTGTTTTTAAATGTCATGTTACCACCTTCTTCTTATGTGTGTTCACCAATGGTTAAATCATTGTTGATCATTTGTTAATCAAATCCTGTAACACTTTCGTACTGTGCGCAGCCGAAGGGGCGAGACCGGGCTTTTGTGCTCAAAAGCAGGACCAAAGTAGTAGATGACACTAACCAAAGTAGCAGAAGTCGGATAACCCTGAACTGATTATCTTCAGTATAATGTTATTGGTTTGTAAATTATGTGCGGTACGGCTGAGCAATATGAATGCTTCCAACAAGATCACACTAACGATTGTTCTGATTTTCACTGCGGTGTTCAGCTTGCTGGCGGTCGCGATGTTCTATCAGGCCAGAGCAGATATCAGCGAAGAAGGTGAAGCCGCGCTACAGCTGGCCGAAACCCTGGCGAAAGCCGACCTGGACAGCGAAACGCTGACCGGTATTTTACAAAACAGCCGTCACCTCACCGTTATTGAACATCCCGAACATTCTGATCAACTGCCACTCACCGGCTCACTGGAGAAGTGGCTCGCACCACCACCAGCAAGCACCACCATTCAGGCAGCATCGGGAGAACCCATTACCGTAGTCGCTAATAGCGCGGCTGAATTTGATGAAATTAGCGCCACCCTGGCGAATGTGTTTTTCATTTTCGTGATGGCACTTTTACTGACACTTTTTACCCTGCGTTATGCGGTAAACCCCCGCCTTAAGCCACTGGCCGAGCTCTGTCAGGGGCTGGATTCCATTCAGTCGGGCCAGTTCAGGTTGTCGGCAGCGTCAACCGATATTGCCGAAATCCACAGGTTAATTGAGCATTACAATAAGTTAATCAGCTCACTGGCCAGCAAGGAAACTCAGGTTGCCGGGTTACGTCAACGCTTGTCGGCGCTGCAGGAAAATGAGCGACGACTGCTGGCCAGAGAGCTTCACGATAATCTTGGCCAGTTGATCACAGGTATTACGGTACAAACCTATATGCTGGAGCAACAAAAACAAAACCCCGACTTTATAATCAAAGCCTGTGCGACCATTCAGCAACAATGTGACGCCGTACATCAGGGGATGAAGGATTTAACTAACCAGCTTTATCCGGTCTTTTTAAACAAGCTGGGGTTAACTACCTCTATCGCACAGATGATCCAGACCTGGCAGGACATTCATCAGATTGAGGTTAACTGGTTACCCGATGCTGCCACCCTTGCCAGTAACCTCAACCGTGACACCCAGATTTATCGCATTACACAGGAAATATTTAATAACATTGCCAAGCATTCCCATGCCACTGAAGTGACCATTGGCTTAACCACTACCCACGACCAGCTGACTCTGTTTGTACGCGATAATGGCCGGGGCTTTAATCTGCAACAATCAAAAGCCGCCGGGCTGGGGCTGGAATCCATGCATGAGCGGGCCTCTTTGCTTGGCGGTACACTTAAACTTGATACCCATGCTAAGGGGACGACAGTTACTCTGGTCGCACCTTTGCAACCACAGGATGATCTCCACTATGAATATTCTGATCGTTGATGACCACGCTGTAGTCCGCCAAGGCTACAGTGCGCTACTTACCATGATGCTGCCTGATGCCGTTGTCAGCGAAGCCGAGAATGCCCAGCAAACGCTGAAAGCGCTCGCCGCTACAGACATTGACCTGGTTATTCTCGACATTAATCTGGAAAACGCCAGTGGCCTGAATCTGGCCGGCCGGCTGCTAAAACGCTGGCCACGGCTTAAGATCATCTTCTTCAGTATGTTTGACGAGCCCTCGGTAGTGAACCGTGCAATTCAGACCGGCGCCAAAGGGTATCTGAGCAAGCGCAGCAAGCCAGAGGTGATGGTTGAGGCGATTAAAGCCGTACTCAATGGTAAGCGCTATATCGAACACAACATTGCTATTCAACTGGCCACCCACCAGCTCAACGATGCAGATGACAGTTGCAAGCAACTCACCCAACGCGAGTTTGATGTGTTTTTAGGGATCGCTAAAGGCCTCGACCGGGCTCAGTTAGCCGACGAACTCAACGTCTCCAGTAAAACCGTTTCGAATACACTCACCCAGTTAAAAGCCAAGCTACAAATCAGCACGCACGCAGAACTGGTGCACCTGGCCATTGAGCAAGGCTATCTGAAAGTGGCTGTGTAACTTGCCTCACAGGATAGTAAAATAGGACTCCAGCAGCTCAATGGCCTGGCGGGTTTTAACCGACATTGTCGGATAATTAGCAACAACCGCAAACACCTGATAATCCGGCAATTGCCAGTCCGGCAGCAGTTCAACCAGCTCACCGTTGGCCAGATAGTGCTGTACTTCCTTTTGCGGTAACACGGCAAAGCCCAGACCATCCACGGTAAACTGAATAAGCGCCTGCATCGAGTTGACGCTGAGTTTGGGGTGGGCCAGCAGATAACGCTCATCATCCGGTCCGCTCAGCTCGTGTGCAGGCAGGTGATCGTAAACAATAAACGGATGTTCTTTTAACTGCTCCGGATGCGATAAAGACTCTGTGCTTAACGGATGAGACTGAGCAACGCATAACACCTGTGACCAGGTGGCAAGCTGATAGGATTTAAACCCCTCTTTATCAACTGGCGTAAACCCCAACGCCAGATCGGCGCCGCTGGCAACGATATCGTCATAGCCTTCGCCCAGGGTTACCGCAACAGAAATACGCTCTGAGCTCTGCAGTAACTGCCGCAGCGGTTTACTCAACAATCCGCCGCCAAAGCCTTCGGGCGCGAGGATCCGCAGTTCACCGGAGGGTGATTGAAGCAAGGCGTCGATTTCCTGCTGCCCCTGTTGCGCGGTGGCAAGTAATTCCTTACTGGTGCGATAATAAATCCGCCCGGCTTCAGTAAGGCTCAGATGACGGGAATTACGATTAACCAATTGCTGGCCGATATCTTCTTCCAGCTTACGCAACTGTTGGCTGATGGCCGACACGGTCATGTGTAACTGCCTGGCAGCCACACTCATATTGCCGCAGTCAGCAACGGTTAAAAACACTTTCAGGGCGCGGGTAAACTTAACGTTCATAGAAATTCATTTTTGCTAAAGACACCGTTTAATATTAGTCGATTGCAGATAACTGACCCCGATCTTATCCTAAATAACAATCATTCTCACTGAGATTTTCACTGTTATATGCAATTAAACAAGATGTCCCTGGCACTTTGCTGTGCTTTCGTTTCCTCAGCTGTACTGGCTGTTTCTCCTGATAATGAAGAACTGGAAAAAATTGTGGTGACCGCTTCAGGCACCGCGCAAATGCTTAAAGAAGCGCCTGCCTCTATCAGTGTGCTCGATAAAGAAGACCTCAGTGAAAGGTTTTATCGGGACCTCACCGATGCCATGACGGATATTCCGGGCGTGATTGTCACCGGTGGCGGTGACAGAGAAGATATCAGCCTGCGAGGCATGGGTAGTCAGTACACCCTGATCCTGGTCGACGGCCAGCGACAGAGCTCACGTGAAACCCGGCCTAATAGCGACGGTCCGGGTGTTGAAGGCGCCTGGATCCCGCCGTTATCGGCCATTGAGCGCATCGAGGTCATCCGCGGGCCTATGTCTTCTTTGTATGGCTCAGATGCCATTGGCGGTGTAATCAATATTATCACCAGCAAAACCCCTGATGCCTGGCGCGGTGAGGTACGCTTAGATGCTACCATTCAGGAAGACAGCGATTCAGGTAATCAGCACCAAACCACGTTCTTTACGGCTGGTTCACTTATCCCGGGTAAATTGGGCTTACAACTTTACGGCCGCTACACCCAGCGGGAAGAAGACAATATCGTCGACGGCTTTCGCGACCGCGACCATAAAAATATCAGTGCCAAACTGGCCTTTACCCCCAATGACAGTCACGAATTTGTGTTTGAAGCCACCCATACCCAGCAGGAAATTAATGCAACACTGGGTAAAACGGTTGCACCGCTGGCCGAGGGCGAAGAATGTGGCCGTCGCGGCTGTCCGGCTTCGAGCATGACTGAGTATGACCGCACTAACCTGTCGCTCAGTCACACCGGATACTGGGGCTTGGCAACCTCGCAAACTTATATCAAACAAGATGAGTTTGATAATGAATCCCGGCAAATGTACGTTAAAAACCTCGATGCCCAGACGATGTGGGCCGTTCCGGTCAACGATACACTGAGCTTGAGTGCAGGCGGCGCTTATTTTGAGGAAGAGCTTAATGACCTGACCAGCAACCAGATTAGCGAGCTTTCACTGGTCGACGGTCACCAGTGGTCTGTGTTCGCCGAAGGTGAATGGAAAATCATTAAGGATTTCGCGATTACTACCGGTTTACGTTACGACGACGACCAGAACTATGGCGGCCAGTTAAGCCCTCGTTTATACGGGGTATGGCAAATCAGTTCAACAACCATTTTAAAGGGTGGCATATCCACTGGCTTCAGGGCGCCGAACCTGCGCCAGACCAATCCTTCCTGGGGACAAATCAGCCGCGGCGGCAATATTTATGGTAACCCGGATCTGGAAGCGGAATCGTCAGTCAGCTATGAACTCGGCTTATATCAGGACTTTGGTAAGGACACCACGGTATCCGCAACGGTGTTTTATAACGAATTTGAAGACCGTATCACCCGAATTCAGTGCCCAACAGACCTGTGTACCGACGGGCCTAACGATTTCGGATCAGCCCCCACCACCTATGTCAACATCGATGAGGCCATCACTCAGGGTTTTGAAATGAGTGTGCAGGCTAAACTTACCAAAGCCATTGAATTTAATGCCAACTATACCTATACCGACTCGGAGCAAAAACCGGTCAGTACGCTGGCAGTCCGCTCAATCAACTGCCGAAACACCTGGTTCAAACCTCTCTGCGCTGGGCCATCAACGACATGACCAGCAGTTGGCTGCGCGTTCACTACCGTGGTGAAGAGAGTCAGCCCACCACCGGTCCGTCGCAGGACAGCTTGATTGCCCCCTCGTATACGCTGGCAGACGTTGGCTTAAACTACGGTTTAACCAACGATATAAAACTTGGCGCCGGTATTTATAACCTGCTGGATAAAAACATTGGTATGGAAGAGTACGGCTACGTGGAAGATGGCCGCCGTTACTGGCTGTCACTGGCCTGGTCTTTTTAGGGGCTTTAGTAAAACTGCCTGCGCCGGTTATGCTGAGCGCAGGCAGTGCCTGGCTCTGTTATGTCATCAGATTTATGTTATCAGCCGAAATAATAAGTCAATCGACTCAATTGCAATTGATTCTCAATAACATTTGGATTAAGGTTTTGATTTTCATCTTGCAGAGCAACCAGGATATTATTTCAGGAGAATTTACGTTGTTAGAAGATACCCCCTGCTTATTGCCGCGTTACGGCGAGAACAGCCGCCCCAACACTTTGCTGAATAAGCTGTACCGGCTGGCCCTGCCACTAGGGTTGCTCGGTGTGGCGATGACAGCCCAGGCCGATGAGCTTGAAATCACATTACCCAACTTGAATGTAGCGGAATACCACGCCCCTTACGTTGCAGCGTGGCTGGCCGATGAGCGTGGTAAGCGCGTAGTGGATATTGCCGTATGGTACGACACCGACATGGCTAATAACGAAGGCGAGAAATGGCTGAAGGACTTACGTATGTGGTGGCGGCGCAGCGGTCGCAGTGCCAGCATGCCAATTGATGGAGTGAGTGGCGCTACCCGCCGGCCGGGCACCTCGACCATCGCGCTCGACGGGCGGTTCGACGACGTTGCCGCCGGCGATTATTTTATCTGGGTTGAAGCCGCACGCGAACTCGGTGGCCGTGAAACCCTTAAAGTCCCGGTGTCACTTCCGGTAAAACAAACAGTTAATACCCGTGCTGAAGGTCAGCACGAACTTTCTTCGATAACCTTACACATGGAGCCTGCACAATGAAGAAATCACTACTAATCGGTGCCACAGCCCTGGCCCTGACTCTGGCCAGCCCGTTCAGTCAGGCCCACCGGGTGTGGATCAAGCCATCTACCACTTCTGTTTCTGGTGACAGCGAATGGATCACCTTCGATGTGGCCGTGGCTAACGGTATCTTTCATCCTGATCATTTTGCTTATCCGGCGGAGCGTTTATCTGTCGTCTCACCCAGTGGAAATCCGGTAGACATTCAAAACCAGCAAAAGCTGCGCTACCGCAGTGTATTTGATGTGGAGCTGACTGAGAGCGGCACCTACAAAGTGTTTAATGCCTCACAATCCCTAGTGGCGTTTTGGAAAGACGAAGACGGCGAGCGCCATTTCTGGCCCGGGCGCGGTAAGACCGGCACCGTGGAAGAATTTTATGAAGCGGTACCTCAGGATGCCAATGACCTGAACGTAATGGAAACCGCTAATCGCTTGGAAACCTATGTGACACTAGGCGCCCCAACGGCCGACAACAATAAGCTAACCGGCAAAGGTCTTGAGCTTAAAGCATTAACCCACCCCAACGATGCTTACACCGGTGAGCCAATCGATTTTCAGTTCTTTATGAGCGGCGATAAAGCTCAGGGGACCAAAGTTATTGTAGTCAAAGACGGCGAAAAATACCGTGATACTGCCGGTGGTATAGAAGTGACGGCCGACAAAGAAGGCAAAATCAGCCTGCAATTTGATGAGCCTGGCATGTACTGGCTGGAAGCCGAGTACGAAGACGACAAAGCCAAAGCGCCGGCTAAGAAACGCCGCGCCAGCTACGTACTGGTTTTTGAAGTCCTGCCACTTTAAGACTTATGCCTGAACTCAAAGAAAAAGCGCGTAACTCCAGGATACGCGCTTTTTTGTATCTCTGACCAGCGCTTAACTACCAGCTATAAGTGGCACTCAGCATATAATTACGTGGTCTGCCCGGAAAATAACGATCACCACCAAACGAAGTAAAATCGGCGCGCTCGGCGTAGGCAGTATCCAACAGGTTATTCACTCTGGCATACAGGGTAAGCTCGGGCGTTAACTGCCAGGATGAACGCAAATTCACTAATTCATGGCCTTCGTACTCGTGCAGATTCTCCGGGTCAGTGTAGTACTCACCAACGTGGTTTAATTCCAGTTCGGCGCGCACTTGCGGCGTGAAATTATAGCCTATTCGCACATCGGCAATGGTGTTGGGCGCAGTGTCAATGTCGTTACCATTTATGTTAACGCCACCGAGTTCCTGATTATAGCGGTAAGTGTGGCTTGCCATGGTTGCCGCCAATGCAATATCCAGGCGCTGACTGGCTTGCCAGCGCAACTCCAGCTCTACGCCGGTATGTCGTGACTGACCGTCATTAACATTAAAGAAGTTACTGTCGCGGAAAATAAAGTTATCTTTATCCATGTAATAGGCAGCAATGGTATAGCTTAAGCCGGGGTAATTGCCTTTTACGCCGAACTCGACGTTACGCGCTTCTTCCGAATTAAGATCGGCGACCTGCTGAGCACGCTGCAAACGATACAGCTCGGTGGCCTGAGGCGCGCGATAGCCTAGCGAATAGTTAGCATAAAACTGCGTAGTGTCAGAATATAGATAGGTGGCACCCAATTTTGGTGAGGCATTAGTAAAGCTGTTTTTACTGCTTGGTGGCCGCGAGTACCGGCAGCCGCCCATACCGCAGGCCGTGCCGTCTTCGCGTAAGCGCCCCGAATTCATATTATTGGTATAGTCATAATGGATATATTCGTAGCGCAGACCTGCACTCAGTAACCAGCTGTCATTGCGCCACACCAACTCACTGAAAGCAGCAATCAACGACGCATTCACATCGTAATCATAATGTTTACCCGCCGGAATGGTGGCAACCAGAAACGCCGAGCCGGTGGTGGGCTGTTCCTGATATTGCAACAGGCTTCCCTCGGTGTGCTCGGCATCAATACCGGCATTCAGGGTAACACTGGCAGAAACATTATGGGTCCATAAACTTTGCACTCCCACACCTTGCTGGCTGTTTTCCTCGGTAGGTTGCCCGGGCAGAAAGTGCATTAAAAATTCCATGTCCTGGTCGCGAATATAGGGCGTTACCGATAGCGTATCGCCGCCATCTAACTGCCACTGTGCCCTGGACCAAAGGCGCAATGAACTGGCGTTACGAAAGGCTTCCGGATTTTCGTTTGCCTGCGCGAGCTGAGCGTCTTTATAAGCATCGGTACCTGTGATGTAGCCGGCGGTTTCCTGCTCCAGATTGGTATAGGTCAGGCCGGTTGTCAGGGTTAATGACGAGAACGCATGTTCATGACGCAGATTAAGCTTTTCCTGATCCAGACCCTCGGCCACCCGATAACCATTATCCCGGGTTACGCTGGCATTAAGCCCCACGCCGCCATCGCCGTAATGATAACCACTGCGCAGCTTCACCCGGCTATATCCGTAAGAACCATAGTCATATCCGAACAAACCGCCGCCCTGAGTGGTATCCGGCGTGATGACATTAATTACGCCGTGTACCGCATTGGAGCCATACAACGCCGACCCAGGCCCTTTGAGTACCTCTACCCGCTCGGCCATTTCCGAATGCGCCTCGAACAATTCGTTAATGTTACAAAAGCCGGCAGCGCGCAGCGGAATACCATCTTCTGCAGTTAACAAGCCACCACAGGCACCGGCTCCACTAAATACCTGGGAACGCAAGGCTGGCAGGTATTCCTGCCCGTTACCTCGCTGCACCTGAGCACCGGCAATAAATTTAAGCACTTCCTCAATATGCGTAGGCGAAACAAGATTAATATCCTGCTGACCAACGGCGCTGATGATGACTGGCGCATCGTTGTCGTCAGCGCCATGCCGGGAACCCGTAGTGGTGATGCGCTCGATATCTGCAGGCAACTGCACGGGTGCAGTTTGCGCGCTGGCGTTAAACGTACCGCTAATGGCACAGGACAGGATGGTTAATGCAGGCAACCAGCCGCTTCGAGGTAACTTGGTCATGGCTTATCTTTTATTTTGATTAATGAAATGCGGCCGGAGTTGAGCCAGCGGCCATGATAGACCTTCATAACCATTAAGAAAACCAATTAAGCCGGTACTTTGCGGTCTGTATAACTAGTACTTTGTACCCGTTCCCCTCACTGGTGGGTGCTGCATTCAACCGGGTTCATTTGCCCGCCGGCAACCAACGGCTGATCGCACGGTAAATGGCAAACACAATGGCCAGTCCGGAGGCGGCCAGAGACAATAACAATAAGGCATGAATAAACAAGCTGCTCCAGTGACTGTGATCATGGCCATCATGAGCCTGCACAGTGTGGCTCATGACTAGCATCCAGATAATTAGCCAGCGCCAATCAACCCGTAGCATGATGATTTCCTTGTTTTATGTGGTTAGTAACCTGATGTAAACCCATCGTACTGATAGGGATTCAGCAGTCTTTGTCTTGGCCTGAGCCGGTCGAAGCTACCATGCTGCTGTTCAAACCGACTTAAGCGCTGATGAGCACTTCGACACCCCCAAACCGTGCAGGCTGATTCTCCCCGCTTGCAGAAAACCGCCATCATCTGCTGCTTGGCTGTAACTAATACCTGCCAGGCCAGTCGCAGACTGTTTTCCCGCTCATAAAGCTCGGCCAGATTGTGATAACTCACCAGTAACGCTTCAACAGTGCGGCGTGATGCGGGCCACTTTTTTACCAGCGTTCTGGCCAGTTCAATGGCTCTGGAGTAATAAACCAGTGTTATCAGGGTGTGATGCAGTTCAAAGTTATCATTACCTGCCGCAATCACTTCCCGCCACTTAGCGTAAGCGGCGTCAGACTGACTCATGATGACCTCCTGAGTTAATGCCGGCTGATACTGAAATCACTGAAGGCTGTCATGGCCTGCTGAGCAGCCGCTTCCTGATAACTTACCGCGGTAATCAGATCGGCAACACGGCGTTGCATGGCCGCCTGGTAATCCACCAGACCCAGGGCTCCATAGGCGTCGCAAATCAGGGTCGACAAAACGAAGACTTTTTCCAGCAGTTGCCGGTTCTGACCTTCTTCCACCTCCAGCAAAATAGCGGTTATATCGAACGCGCAACCTAAGTAGGGAATACATTCACGATACTCACCGTCGTAAAACAGGGTCGTGCCCTGAAACTCATCCCGGGCTAAAAAATTAACTGCCTCCAGTGGATGGCTATAAACCCAGTCGGCGTGTTTGGTACATAAAAAAGAAATTTCCATTGGCATGTCCTCCTGACTTAAACATACGCCATCTCAGACTTATTGCAAATGATAATTGTTTGCATTAGCATAAAATTACGTTCAGTGAACTAGAATGGTAGTGCTATGACACAACACATTGCCAAAGCGCTCGTGACATCGGCCAATTTAAAGCAACAAATCAGAACGGCATGTCACCCGGATGATCCACAGTTGCTTAAGCGCTATATAAACTTAGCCCTCGACAGTGCGAACACTGCCGGGGCATCGTCCGAAAAAATTCGTATTCTGCTGGACTGTGCGGCGCTTTTGCTCGAGACAGCCTGCGATCAAAAGGTAGTGCTGAGCTGGCGCTATCAGTGTCTCGACCAGATTTACCGGCCGCTGCTGGCGGCCGAAAAGCAAAGTATTACAGCCGGCGATCACCATCGCGTGAGGCAGTTTAGTCATCTGTTTACTCACCTCACGCCGACATTTTTTAACTAAGGACCTCAAATATGACCACCTCTACCGAAACACGAATCGAGCAAGACAGCATGGGCGAACTGGAAGTCCCTGCAGAGGCTTTATATGGCGCGCAAACCCAGCGGGCAGTCAATAATTTTCCGGTCAGTGGCCAGTCTATGCCAGAGGCTTTTATCAGAGCATTGATCACGGTAAAAAAAGCCGCAGCTCAGGCCAACGTCGCATTAGATACGCTGGACAGCGATACAGGTGAAGCGATTTGTCAGGCCTGCGACCAATTACTCAACGAGCCGCAACTTATGGCACACTTCCCGGTCGACATTTTTCAGACCGGTTCAGGCACCAGTACCAACATGAACGCCAATGAAGTGATTGCCAGGGTAGCCAGTCAGCAGTCAGGCCTGTCTATTCACCCCAACGATCACGTTAATTACGGCCAGAGCAGTAACGATATAATCCCCACCACTATTCATGTGAGTGCCGCACTTGCCTTGAAGCAGGAACTCTTGCCCTCACTCAGTCACCTGTATCGCGTGATTGGTAATAGGGCCAGTGAGCTAAAAGATGTCTGTAAAACTGGCCGTACCCACCTGATGGATGCTATGCCGGTGCGTATGGATCAGAGTTTATCGGGCTGGCAGGCGCAAATAGGGCAGCAGATTAAAGCATTGAATGCCCACCAGCCGGCTATACAAACACTGGCACTGGGTGGTACGGCAGTTGGCACCGGCATTAATGCTCACCCCGACTTCTCAGCCATATTTAATGAAAAGCTGACTTCGCTTAGCGGCGTCCCTTTTCAGCCGACAGATAACTATTTCGCGCTTATTGCCTCGCAGGACACCGCGGTTACCTTATCTGGCTTGCTGAAATCAACCGCGGTGAGTTTAATGAAAATCAGTAACGACTTACGCTGGATGAACTCAGGGCCACTGGCAGGTCTCGGCGAAATCGCCCTGCCTGCTCTGCAACCCGGCTCCTCGATTATGCCGGGTAAGGTAAATCCGGTTATCCCGGAAGCAGTGGCGATGGCTTCCGCCCAGGTTATTGGCAATGATGCCGCCATTACGGTTGGCGGTCAGTCAGGTAACTTTGAGTTAAATGTCATGCTGCCAATGATTGCCAGCAATCTGTTAAGTAGCTTTACGCTGATGGCCAACAGCGCTTCGTTACTGGCAGATAGCGCCATCAGTGGCTTTGAGGTATTAAACGAAAATCTGGAAGCCGCATTGGACAAAAACCCGATCCTGGTCACGGCGCTTAACCCCATAATCGGCTACAACAAAGCCGCCGAAATTGCTAAGCGAGCCTACAAAGAGAAGCGGCCGATTGTCGACGTAGCCGACGAAATGACCGACCTGTCACGGCAAGAGTTAACCGAACTGCTCGACCCGAGAAAGCTGACCGATAACAGCCAGTAACATTGAGGGTGAGAACCGGTAAATAATGTTCGTTCTGACAATCCTTACAGAACGGCATCAAACAGTTCAAGCCGGGGCGGGCCCGCATAGAAATCGCGGCTCTGACCTGCGCCGGCATGGGCTTTTTTAAACGCGTCAGATTTCACCCAGTTATCAAAACTGGCTCTGCTTTGCCAGCACACATGGGTCGAAAACAAAGTGTAGTCGTCAAAAGTTTCGCCTTGCAATAAATGGAACGACTCAAATCCCGGCACCTCATCAAGAAAACTTTCCCGCTGTCGCCACATTTCAATAAAGGCTGTTTCACTGCCCGGCTTCACCTTAAAACGATTCATTGCAATAAACATCTGACTGTCCTTTTCAATAAAAGTCATTCACTATCGTGATCTCTAGTCTTAAGTGGTGCAACCACCATTTTGAAAAACAAGGTGGCCAGCGCCGTTATTAAACTGGCAGACAAGGACCAGTGTAACGCTCTGTCAGCCTCCACTTCGAGGCTAAGCAAAATAAAGAACACGGTAAAATAAGCAAGCCCGGCTGAAATGGTGACCGCCGAATAGTGTAATGCATTCTTGATAAGCGTATCTTTATTCACTTGATTCTCCGCTAGCTGCCATGGCCCTCAGGCACAGGCTAATCGTGTTTTGCGTTCAGCGCATCGTTGTCTGGCTGCGAACCAGCACCCAGAAATCCATCGATAACCGTTTGTTCATGCTCGGTAAATGCGCTGTTGAAATTGTCCGGATGAACAGGAATAGCGCGCCGTAGCGGCGGCGCAATACGTTCATTGGCGCGCGCCAGTTGCCGGGTAAATTGAGCCGGTGAGATACGGTTATAAGTGAAAACGCCAGGTTTGCCGCTACCGGTTGTAGGCGTCAGCAAATCATCATGCTCTAACAAAAATGCATGTTTAAACACCGCCTGGGATTTGCTGAAGTCGGCGTTGGTGCTGCGCAGCAGTGCGGCCTCCGGCAGCGCTTTGATTCGAACTGTACCGTTGTTTTTCTGCCAGGTAACACCACAAACACTAATAACCAGTGCGGTATTTCGCGTTGCGGTGACTGCGCGGGCGAAGGGTGAGTCCGACGGCAGTTTGTCCAGCGTTTCGACCACATTCGCCAGGGAGTCCGGTGATAGCTTTTCCAGTGTCACTACCCCACTGTTGGCGGTATAAGTCAGTTTGAGGGTATTTTCCAGATAATACACCTCACCGGTATCCTGCCAGATGGAGCCGCCAGGTTGCTCTGGTTGGCTAACATCGGTTTTCTTTGCGGCGCTGTTGAAACGTTTTAATAGCCCGGGTAACACTGCCATCTTCCCAAAAAGTAAACCTTAATCTGATACGGCATGAGCAGAAAACTGGTTTATTCCAAACGCTTTATCAGGTAACTAGTGATGCGGTCGGCTCCAGATAAAAGTCATAACAGCGCAAAGCGTTATGCCCTGGATAATAAGGAGCGCCGGGCGCAGCTCCATTACTATTGAAATGGTGTAAACCACTAACACCGATGCCGTAGCTGCATATTTCGCCGCCAGGCTAATTGCACCGCTACGTTGCCAGTCGGCTATTGCCGGGCCAAAGATCCGATGATTAATTAACCAGTCATGGGCGCGATTAGAGGAGCGGGCAAAACAGTAAGCCGCCAATAGCATAAAAGGCACCGTAGGTAATAAAGGCAATACCGCGCCAATCCCGCCTAACACCACACAAGACAAGCCCAATAATAACCAGACAGGACGCATCATTGACGAGCGGGAAGGACTACAACATCTTGGCTCACTCACATTTACACCTTACATTTTTCGAAGCTTACCAGGCTGTTTGCTTTGCAGCTTACAAACCGAGGGGGTTCGTCTCCAGTACATACCTGAAGCTTAGCATCCACCCAGTATTCTGCCAGTGCTCTAACAAGCTGATATTGTGAATATTATTAATACAAAGCCAGGCGATACCTGATGAATAAACCAGCCATTAGTAAACTTAAGTGACCAGTACGGGGATATAAATTTTGGCTTTGGAGGATGTGCTTTGCGACCACCCAGTGCCAGGTTTCATCACCAGCTGTAGAGCACGTGAAGCACTGAAGATATTCGAAGGTAGTCAGCTAACCGCCCTTTGCTAAGGGCGATTAGCCTGGATGGGTTAGTTAACGATAAACGCGCCCTTCATGATGGCAAAGTGGCCAGGGAATGAACAAAAGAACGTGTAGTCTTCACCGGCTGTTAAACCAGCAACATCTACCGTAATGGTGTCCTGCTCTCCACCGCCAATAATTTTGGTGGCCGCGATAATACGTTCATCGCCCGGAGGCAGGTAATTGTTATCCGGACCTGCTTTCAGGGCGCCGTTAACAATTTCCTGGGCATCGGCAGTAGTCGATAAAACCCAGTTATGGCCCATGTATTTCTTGTCCAGCTGCCCGGTATGCTTCAGCGTTACCTCAAAGGTATCGCACGAGGCAGGCACAGACATTTCTTTCATGTTGAACTGCATCATATCGTTACTCTCGATAGTCACAGCGCACTCATCAGCCAGGGTAAAACTGCTAAAGGCTACTAACAAAAACGCTAAACACTTTTTCATAGACATACTCTCATCTGTTAATTGATTATATATGTAACACTCGGCACAAAGGATTAACATTATCCGTTAAGCCGCATCTGTACTACTTACGAACTACTTCCTGATTAGTATTTGCTGCCAGTGCTGCGGACTAGTAAGTATCGCGATGATAACGCTGTTCATCTATAAGCTGCATTAATGCGTCTTCGCCGAGTATGTCAGTGAACGCTTGGTGCACAGCCTGCCCCATTCCCTGATGGCTGCCACACACATAAATATGCGCTCCCCGGGCAATTATGTTTTGCAGTTCATCGGCTGCCGCTACCATGACATCCTGTACATATTGGCCAGGCTCGCCTCGCGAATAGGCCTGCTGAATTTTAAGCCCGGCAAACCCCATTTGCCACGCTTCAATAGCGGCAGGGATAACATTGTCCAGTTGCGGCGACTGCTCACCATAAATTAACCAGATGTCGGCATCACTGTTAGCATAATATCGCTTTGCCAGTTGGGCGCGAATGCCAGCCAGGCCACTGCCCGCGCCGATGAGCACCAGCGGTACATCAAGTTGCGCAATATGGCATAGCGGATTGTCTTTCACGTTGGCACAAAATGGCTCTTCACTGCCCGCATAGGTGGTCAGCCAGCCGGAGCCGATACCTGGCGTACCATCTGGGTGATACTGTTTTCTGACCATCAGTTTTAGCTGCCCTTCTTCAGGTACCGATGCAATGCTGTAACTACGCAGAGGTAACAAGGGCATGTTTAAAATGTGTTGCTCTTTGTTCCCTGCCCCGGCTAAATCCGTCAGTTGGCGGGTTTGCAATACAAGCTTAAGCGGGGTTGGCGTTCCCTCAACAGCAATAACCGTATCCGGGTTGAGTTCATGCTTGTTAAGCCATTCAGCAATGGCCGTGTTAGCGTTATGAGGCTGAATATCGAGAATGTCACCGGCCTGCCAGGCGGGCAATGCCTGCTCGGCATCCAGTGTCACCATAAAGAGTTCCCGGCCATCTGCACTGTTGAGTTGCTGTTGCTCAGTGACCCGCCAGGTACTGGCTTTAAAAGAGCTTTCAGCACTCTGGGAAGCGTCACCCGGCAGGGGCTGCGACTGTGCCCGGTCGATTTTTTCCAGCTCAGCGATGGCCGTGGCACCGGATTGTTGAAGGGCAACATCGAGTAGTTCGCCAAAGGCACAAAACGCCGGGTACTGACTATCCCCCAGAGCGATTACCTGGTATGAAAGGGATTGCAGTAATGCAGTATTGTGCTGTTTATTATGCTGCTGAAGCGCCCGGTAAAAACGGCGGCCGTTATCGGGTGGCTCGCCGTCACCATAGGTACTAACCACAAATAATGCATCGTTTGCTTTTCGTAAGGTATCAATGGCCAGATCATTCAGCGCGATAACTTTCACCGGGCGGTCTGATTCCAGCAATTCAGCCTGGTATTCGGCCAACTGTTTTGCCGTGCCGGTTTGGCTGGCGTAAGCCACAATAAACGCACCGGTAGTGACATGCCGCCGCTCTCGTTGCCGGGCATAATGGCTAACGATGATAAAACCTACCCATGCGCAATAAGCCAGGCACAGGGCAATAGCCAGCCACAGTCGTTGGTTATCCGTCATTCAAACTGCTCCCCGCCCGGCATCAATGGATAAAGACCAGTGCGATAACCACCGGGATCAATAACCCCAGCGCGGTAACGGGCCAGGTAGACTGCTTGTGAGAGGCCTGTTTTACCAGTAACCATAATCCGGTCAGGGTAAACACAATCATGGCAATGGCTATTACATCGATAAACACAAACCACACCGGCCCGGTGTTACGGCCCTTGTGTAAATCATTAAAATAAGCAATCCAGCCGCGCTCTGTGCCTTCATATAGCAGCGCTGCATCATCCACGTTGATGGCCAGCCAGCGATCGGCACCGGGCCCCGGCCAGGCCAGGTAAAACTCCATACCATCAAATTCGCCGGCCACATCAGGGGGAACACTAATACTGTGTTCACTGCCCAGCCACTGGCGAACCGGTTGTGGCGCCGGCATTTCTGCCATGGGTAAGTCCTGTAAGAGCGTTAACACATCAGCGGGCACTTCACTTTCTACAGTAGTAACGGAGATCGATGCAGGGATTACTGCGGCGTGGTTAAGCGTAATGCCGGTAACGGCAAATAGCAGCATGCCAACCAGCGAAACGGCAGCACTGATCCAGTGCCATTGACGGGCCGTGCCCAGTGAAAATCGCATAACGAAATACCCTTATCGTTGCTATGCAGTGCGTGCTGTGAACCCATAGGAAGCAGGAATATCCTGGCTGTCAGGGCACCTTTTCGGAAAAGTAAATGATAACCATTTTTATTTGTCCGTCAACACACATGTACTACACTGGTCTCTGGAATCAGGGGTTTAAACTTTATGAGGGCTGTAAAACTGAGAGTGGGGAGTAAAACAAACCAGGGTTATGCTACCGCGGATGTTAGCTATTCAGGCATCCGCAGCATCAATAAAAGTATTCAGGCAGGGCCAAACTGGTCGTTGAGGTAACCAATAATTTGCTTGGATTCGTAAAGCCACTCTTCCCGGCCATCGCTGTGCTGAATACGTAAACAAGGCACCTGCACTTTGCCGCCGCCCTGGATCAGTTCTTCGCGGTGCGGTGAGCCCTGCACGGCGCTGCGCTTTTCAATGGGTACGCGCAGTTTATGAATGGCTCGGCGGGTTTTGACACAAAACGGACAGGCAAAAAAGTGGTAAAGGGTCATCCCCTGGGCAGCCTGAGCAACCTTTTGCTGTGCTTCCGGGGTACGCTTCACCCGACTCCAGCGGGTTAATACATCAACGGATACAATAACCAGACCCAGTGCGTTGCGAACAAGTTTTACAATCATTAACTGAATGTCCTTGGGTTGAAAAAAGAACGCAGTATAGTCTTTTTAACCGTTAAGAAAAAACCGTGTGACGAGAAAAAGCGCGGATTAATCCCGAGAACAATTCATCGGTAGTGAGTGAATCGGCAAGATGGCGATTTAGACAAGTGTGGGCGTTCAGCTTAACTCTGTCGGGGATATTATTGAATTCGTTACACGCATTCACCGGCGGAATAATGCTTTCCAGCACATCATCAATCAGCAGGCAGGCATGTGCCAGCACAATTCTGCGCCCGCCCGGGGCGGTCAGCACGCGCTGCGCCGTGCCTACAATTTTCTGGCCGTTAATGTTCAGGTTATAATCGCCATCACAATAAGCATACTCGGTAGCATGAATGTCGGCACTGATATCCAGGGCGGCAAAGAACGCCAGCAAATTATCACAAAGCTGCTGATAAGCGCCTTTAACCGAATAAGACTGCGTTGCAGTTAAGGTGTACATGTGAGCAATATTCAGCATGGCAGGGCTTTGTGGCACCGGCGAACCGCCTGAGCGACGCTGCAAAATGTCCCAGCCCCGTTGAGCCAGCCACTCACTTAACGGCTCGGTTTTCTGCCACTTTCTGCCTGCCGGTAAAACGATGGCCGGCGCCGTGCAGCGCCACAATAATAAAGCCTGATTAAAGTCGCCCTGCTTTACCTGCTCCAGCAGTAGTTGTTCTTTTTCCATTGCCTTATCACAGGTAGTGGCCGGCAACCGAACTACCCGGTGCTTTTGTTTATCGCTCATCAACGTTGCAATTAACTGTAAATACCCTGGACGAATCACACCACAATCCACAGGCGCTGGCCAGCAGATTTATGTAACCCGTTTTAACCTTCTTACAAAAGCCGCCGGAGCCTAGCGCTGCGAACTGCCAAACAACGCTTTCATCTGATTAGCCAGCTCGACAAATTTCTCTTTAATGGTGCGTTTGAGTCCAATATCCACGCCGCCCATCAACACAATGCCTTCCACGGTGATAGTCGGAGCCTGCCGGTCAGCAATCGACGGGGCTTTGTTGTCGAGGCCGCCCATCAAACAAAATGCCTTGGTCACAACGTTAACGTTTTCCGGTACCTTAATGTCTATTCCGCCCATAATACACAGGGTTTTGATGGTGACATTGGGTGTAGTAAATTCGGCATCGGTGAAATCGATATCGGAGCCGCCCATGATATTAAGCACACGAATTTCAGCCGGTACTTTCCAGCGCCCTGAGCGATCCGAACCGCCCATAATGTTGATCACCGTTTCATTGTCCGGCACATCACCAGCGCTGTAATTAATATTGAGCTTTTTCTCTTTTTCGCGGGTGTAATCACCATCAACCTGCATGGTGAGATCGGCCGCTAGATCGGCTATTTCCTGATGGTCCTTGCTGGCCATCGCTTTATCCAGCCGGCGTTCAAACGCATCGGCCGAAATCACTCCATGACTGTAGTGATAAATCAGCTTATCGATGACTTCTTCCCTGACCTGTTCGATAGGACGATCTTCAAGTTTAACCATGACGGTGGCTCCCTGTATTATTCTTTGCCATTTAAACTGCGTACTTTGAAGCAATTGCCGCGCCAGTTAATAAACCATTAACTTTCAATAATTTATCGAAATAAGCATTCCGCCGAATCGACCTTTAACACTAAGTGTTGGTCAATTACACCGCTTAGTGGTCTGTCTGGCAAACCATCCATAAGGCATGTTGATTAACCGTTAAATCTGCTACATTACGGTGTTTTACGCAGAACTCTTAATCAATGATAATGCTTATGCCTTCACTTTCTTTCCCTGAAAACGCACTTCGCGCCGTGTTTTTTGCCCTGGTACTGGCTGCCACCGGCTGCAGCAGCACGCCATCGAACGTCGACAGCGAAGTTACCGTCGCCGAAGCTGATACCTTCGATGAAATTGCCCCCGTTGTGGCAAACCTCAATAGCCTGTACGGTGCCGAAAATGTCCTTATCGTTGCCGATATCGATAATACCCTGCTGACCAGTGCCACCGATCTGGGCGGCGATATCTGGTACCAGTGGCAACGCGGTAAACTGGCTGTTAAGCCGACGCCGGAACAACAAGTGAGCTGTCTGTTTGAAGACACTATCAGCCTGCTCTATGAACTGGCGCCAATGAACCTTACCGAACCTCAGGTCCCGGCGTTACTCAATAATTGGCAGGAAGCCGGCAATACGCTGTTGTTACTCACTTCCCGTGCGCCGAAAAATCGTGCGGCAACTGAGCGCGAACTGTTGCGCCACGGCATTGATGTTAGCCAGGCAGCGCTAACACCGGTTGATAACACTAACCCGGTTTACCGCGAAAAGCTTGAGCGTGAAATGAGCTATAGCCGCGGCCTGATGATGACCACAGGTATGAACAAGGGCACCATGCTGGAGTGGATCTTAAACGCCACCGAGCGCCAGTTCGACGCCATCGTTTTTGTTGACGACTCGCATACCAATATCGAAAACATGGATAACGCCTGGCAGCAGCACAACACCGATATGCGGATTTTTCATTACACCCACGTAGAAGCCGAGCGCAAAAAGCTGCAGGGGCAGGTACTCACAGAGGTGCAGGCGGAGCGGATGGCCAACGATTACGCAAAGTTAATCGCCACGCTCAATAGCATTTTCCCGGCCCGTCAGAATGATGGGCAATGCCTCGGCCAATAAGGCTGTTGTTAAAGACCCGGCTGTTTGCCGGGTCATAACCACCCATCAGAGTCTTTGGTTGATGGCGCCCCGGTAAGCATCAATAGCGGGTAACAGGCTGCAAATCAGAGTTGCCAGCATTATCGCGCCAACCACCAGTGCGGTATGCAGAGTTAGCAGGTTTGCCGAAATAAACATCCCGTAGTGGCTGGCTAACCATTCTTTGGCCACGGCAAATACGCCGGATACCAGCGCTACTGCGGTAACACTTGCCGCCCCGGCCAACAGCATGGCTTCAACCAGAATTAAGCGAAATATAGTACCGGCCCCGGCACCGATAATTCGTAGTACGGCGATTTCTTTTTCACGTTGCTGCATCGACGCCAGCAACATGGTGGAGAGTCCGAACAGGGATGACAGCATAATGAGCAGGCTAATAAAACGCAGCAGGTTCTCCACGCTGGACATCATCTGCCACATTTCAGTAAGCGCTACGCCCGGTAAAATCGCCATCAGGCGATCATCGTCATAATTATTCAGCTCCCGCTGCAGGGTAAAGGTGGCAAACTTACTGGTGAGGCCCACCATCACTGCGGTAACGCTGTCGGGTTGCACTGCCGGATTAGTCAGGGTATCCGGCAGTTCTAACACGCTATCAAGCTGAGCATGCGGCAAATGCATGGCCTCAATCCCCTGCAATGAAACGTGCACGGTTTTATCCACCGGCGTGCCGGTGGGAGCCAGGATACCAGTAACGGTAAAAGGTGAGTCGTCATGATTCTGGAAACTCACTGCGCCAAGGCCGTGAGCAATCACAATGTCATCACCCAGCTTATAATTAAGCGCACTGGCCACATCAGCGCCGAGCACCGCGCCAAAGACACCTTTAAAGGATTCCCCCTGACTAAACACTAACGGTTGCTTGTTACCAAACTTATAGTGGTCAAAATACTGCTGATTGGTGCCGAGCACGCGATAACCATGATGGGCATCGCCTAAGGAGATGGGAATGGCCCAGTTTACCTGCGGGTGTTGTTGCAACATCTCATAGCTGGCATAGCTGATGTTATTGGTTGGACTGCCCATGCGGAAAACCGTGTAGAGCATCAGGTTTAACTGGCCGCTTGGCGCACCGACGATAAGGTCGACATCCGATACTGTGCGGTTAAAGCTCTCCTGGGCCTGTAATCTCACGTGTTCCACGCTCAGCAAAACACTTACGCTAATCAACAGCGCCAAAAAAGTAAGTGCCAGGGATTTACCGCGACTACGCAAGCTGCTTAAGGCAAAAGACATCAGCATGATGAAGCCTCCGCAGCAGTGGTAATTGCGCTTAAAGCCACACTTTTATCCAGATACTGACTCAGACTCTGATCGTGACTAACAAAAATCAAAGTGGTGTGATGCTGCTCGCACAACTCGGTTAGCAGTCGCATAAACGCATCCCGCGCATCGGCATCCAGCGCCGAGGTAGGCTCGTCCACCAGCAGGATCTCCGGCTGATTAATTAACGCTCTGGCAATAGCCACTCGCTGTTGCTGCCCCACACTTAACTGACTGGCCTGCTTGATTAACACCTCTGCCGGCAACTGTAACGCGTGGATAAGCGCGACAAGTTGCTCGCGGCCCGGCTGACTGCCGCCGGCAAAATGCGCCGCCAGGGCGATGTTCTGTGCCACGGTTAAATGGCTCACCAGATTAAACTGCTGAAAAACTACGCCAATGTGGCGGGCCCGGAATTTATCACGCTTGCCTTCGCTCAGACCTGAAAACGGCTTACCCAACAACTCTACGCTGCCCGTATCAGGGGTCAGGATCCCGGCCAGCAGGTTTAGCAAAGTTGTTTTCCCCGAGCCTGAGGGCCCATATAAAAACAGACGTTCGCCCTGCGCGACCTGCCATTGAGGAAAGCTCAGTCGGGAGGTGCTTTTGGGATACTGATAGGTCACATTTTCGAGGCTAATCGCCTGCTCTGGTTTTATTTCTGGCAATGTCAATTTTCACTACACCTTATTGTTATGTCCAGATTATACCCTTCGCCAATGAATTGAAACGGTCACTCACCCTGCCGTAGCGACAAAGAAACGAGGAGCCCCTCACACCGGAAAAATAAATGTTATAACATAACAAAAACAATAAAACGGACCGTTTTTCATGACAACCACTTCCATTCCTGATAGCCGACTGAGCAAAGCAACGGGTATTAAGGCGCGGATTACTTTAGTCGTTATTACGGCATTCTGCCTTATTACATTTGCCTCCAGCGCGGCTGCGCAATACCGGGAAGTCGAATGGACTGAGCTGATGCCCAAAGAAGATTTAGGCACCTCTGCCTATACCCTGCATGTCGACAACTACCAACTTTACGAGTAACCACCATGAAAGAATCTTTGCTAGTACCTCGACACAATGAAAATGATCGATTGAATTTACTCAAGTTCAGGGAGCTTATCTGTTGATACGAGGACCGAAATACTTCGGGCTGTTCGTGGTTGCTTTTGGATCAACCCTTTCTTCTCCAGAGTCACTATCATTTGGTTTACTGAGGGTGGCGTCACTTTAAAGTAGGCTTGTAAATCTGTGTGGGCAGGTGGGTAGCCATTCAGCTTTGTGTAGTAATGAATATAGGCCAGGTATTGGCCTTGCTTTTTGGTAAATGAAAAATTTTCCTGCGCTGGGATCGACATATTCCGCTCACTGTGATCAATTATGGTAATTACTTATACACCAAATAATGCCATGAACATTAAATATGTAGTAGAACTCAGTGAAAATGAAAGAAGCCAGTTGATGGAGTTGGTTTCAAAGGGAAAGTCATCCGCCCGACAGTTAAAAAGAGCCAATATCCTGTTGATGGCTGACGTTATGAAGCCGCATCAGGATAAAGACATTTCGGACGCACTCAACGTTGGTACATCCACCATTTACCGGACGAAAAAGCGATTTGTAGAAGACGGATTGTCCGAGGCACTAAGTGAAGGTGCTCGGCCGGGTATGCCGCGAAAACTGGATGCTAATCAGGACGCACTACTGATTGCGCTGGCATGCAGTCAGCCACCTCAAGGGCTTTGTCGCTGGACGTTAACATTGCTGGCAGACAAACTGGTTTCGTTAAGTGATGTAGAAACTATCTCAAAAGCGTCTCGTGTGGACTATGAATATAAGCGTGTAAGTGTGGCAAATATCTTCATGTTTTTTGACCGACATAAAGGCTGGCGAAAAGCCAAGGTTACGCCAGCAAAGAAGGCTGAAGACTTCGCCCAATGTATGAAAGAGCTGGTTGATGAGCATTATCCGGATGCTGATAAAATCCATGTGGTGATGGACAATTACAGCACGCACAAGGCTGGCTCGCTGTATAAGGCCTTCAAACCAGAAGAAGCATTGCGGATATTGAACCGGCTAGAGTTTCATTACACACCAAAGCATGCCAGTTGGCTAAACATGGTAGAAATCGAAATTGGCAATATGAACCAGCAATGCCTGGATCGTCGCATCCCGACTTGGGACAAGCTCCAATCAGAGCTGGTCGCTTGGGAAAAGCTTCGCAATGAAGCAAGAGCAACCATCAAATGGATGTTCAATGTTGATGCGGCACGCAAAAAATTAACGCGTGCCTATGAAAAACTCAATCAATCATAATTAATGTGTTGAGGTACTAGTACAAATTAAACCATATCGCTCAAACTAATTTTCTTTCTCAACACCAATTTCGTAGAGTTCGATATTGGCTTCTTCAATCTCACCGGTTGCGGCATTGACGTCTACTTTTACTTCATAACCGTGGATGGATTGAATATCAAATTCATAGGTTGCATCACCTTCAAAGCTTATTTCTCGCTCAGAACTAACCACTTTACCCGGATGAAAGGCCAGTGCGGTTTCTTCGGCTTCGGCGTAAGAGATTTTTGCCAACTTTTTAAATAGGGGATCGTCTTTACTGACTTCCCGCTCGATTTCTGTAATAAAGCCTTCCTCGGCATTGCATTCCACATTGTAGGTTTCGCCATCGGCATTGGCTTCAATATCAAACTCATAAATCGGGTCATCACCTTCCATTTTGAGCTCTAACTTTCTGGCATGGCCGGGGATTGTGTCCAGTGCAGCATCCAGGCAGGTTTCCATTTTAACCATAGGCCAGTCGCGGATATCATCCAAATCCGCGTTGTCATCAGCAGCAATTGCCAAACCCGAAACCGCAAGAAGTGACAGTGTTACCCCGTAAATAGACTTCATATGTTTATCCTCTCTCATACTTCGTTTCCAGGGAATATTCCCAACTGATTTCGGGAACTTTTCCGTGGCGAAAAAAACCAATGGAGCGCATTCTTAGCATTACTGTTTCGGGGTATTGTAACCCCCCCGTTAGAGTACAACTCCAGTGGTGAGTCTCATCAACTCACTCGAAGGGTCAACGTCATCAGGTTGACCCTTTCTTTTTCTGTCCTACTCTGAATTTATCTCAATTATTCATCTTTTGTCACCACAAAACTCCGATATTTTCACTTAAAGATCTTCGCTGTTGATGCGGGTCAAAATATAACCATTAAGGGCTTTACCGGTTTCAGCCTAAAGCACCTACTCCTTAAGTAGTAGAGCAATAACACCATGGTTTAATATCATTTCATTTCAGCAACTTAATTGCATGAATAAATGAAAAAGCATGACATTTTCCCGGCTAAAACCGGGCAATAATCCCTGTTATTCCGATCGCTTTAGCATCGATACTTTTAACACCTGATACACATATTATTAAAAAGGTGTGAACATGAAGCGAAACCCACTACTCTGCAAAACCTCTCTTACGGCTCTGGCATTTGCCTTGTCGTCAACCTTGCTAACCAGCAACGCCACAGCAAAAGGCGTTACCTGGGAAGATATTAAAAATGATGCCACAACCACTGAAGACGTTTTGATGTACGGCATGGGACCAAAAGCTCAACGCTTTAGTCCACTTGATCAAGTTAATAAGTCCAATGTCCATACCTTAACGCCAGCATGGATGATGAGTTTCGGCGATGAAAAACAACGCGGGCAAGAGTCTCAGGCACTGGTCTATGATGGCATCATCTATGTTACTGCCAGTTATTCACGTATTTTTGCCATGGATGCACGCACCGGCGAAAAACTGTGGACCTACTCCCACCGTCTTCCAGAAGGCATCCGCCCTTGTTGCGACGTGGTTAATCGCGGCGCCGCGATTTTTGGCGACAAAGTGTTCTTCGGAACACTGGATGCGGGGATTGTGGCGCTGGATCGAATCACCGGTAAAGTGGTCTGGAAAAAACGCTTTGAAGACTATAAAGCGGGTTACACCATGACCGGCGCGCCTACACTCATTAAAGACCAACGCACTGGTAAAGTCCTGTTGATTCATGGCTCCTCAGGCGATGAGTTTGGTGTAGTAGGTAAACTGTTTGCCCGCGATCCGGATACCGGCGAAGAAGTCTGGATGCGCCCCTTTGTGGAAGGGCACATGGGCCGTTTGGATGGCGAAGAAAGCACCCCAACCGGCGGCTCTCGTGAACCCAAAACCTGGCCCCGCGATGAAAACGGCGAGTTAGTAGAAGCCTGGCATCATGGCGGCGGAGCCCCCTGGCAAAGTGCCAGCTTTGATATGGAAACCAATACGATCATTATTGGTGCGGGCAACCCTGCCCCCTGGAATACCTGGAAACGGACTGCCAAAGGTGACGATCCACGAAACTGGGATAACCTGTATACCTCGGGTCAGGTTGGCGTAGACCCGTCCACCGGTGAAGTGAAATGGTTCTATCAGCATACACCTAACGATGCGTGGGATTTCTCAGGCAACAATGAACTGGTGTTATTTGAATACCAGGACGGCGGCAAAACTGTTAAAGCCACAGGCCATGCCGACCGCAATGGTTTCTTCTATGTGGTTGACCGTGAAGACGGCGACTTCATCCGCGGCTTCCCGTTTGTGGATGGTATTACCTGGGCTACCCACATTGACCCGGATACCGGACGCCCGGTAGAAGTGGAAGGTCAGCGTCCGCCATTACCGGAGCCTGGCCAGAAATCAGGTAAACCGATTGAAGTCTCCCCACCGTTCCTGGGCGGTAAAAACTGGAATCCTATGGCGTACAGCCAGAATACCGGCTGGTTCTACATGGGGGCAAATCACTGGAAAGAAGACTACTGGACAGAAGAAGTGACCTATCAAAAAGGTAACGCTTACCTGGGCCAGGGCTTCCGTATCAAGCGTTTATATGATGATCATGTTGGCGTTTTACGGGCTATCGATCCGAAAACCGGTGATATTAAGTGGTCGCATAAAGAAAAACTACCGTTGTGGGCCGGTGTGCTGGCAACCAAAGGTGGCCTTATATTTACCGGAACCGGCGATGGCTTTATTAAAGCCTTCGATGAGGAAACCGGTCAGGAGTTATGGAAGTTCCAAACCGGCTCCGGAATTATCTCTTGCCCTATCACCTGGGAAATGGACGGTGAACAATACCTTGGCTTTGCCTCAGGCTATGGCGGTGCTGTACCGCTGTGGGGTGGTGACATGGCACAACTCACCAAGCCGGTTTCTCAGGGCGGCTCATTCTGGGTATTTAAACTGCCTAACTTCGACAAGAAAAAGTTTGCTAAAAACTAAACTTTGCTAGCGATACAGGGAGGCTGTCTGCCTCCCTCTTCTGGAGTGATTATGACTACCTTGCGAATCTCAGCCCTGCTGCTAACCCTTTTATATTTATTAACTGGCAATGCGTCTCTTGAATTTGACGATAGCATAGTAATTGTTGATGGCTGCGAGATAGTGCCCAAAACACACTGTGAGAATGCCGATCTAAGTGGGGCAAATCTGCGTAATGCCGATTTGAGTGGTGCCACGTTTATCAATGTTACCTTTAACGAAACCGACTTACGGCATGCAAATTTGAGTTTTGCGACCTTTAAGCGCAGCAAACTTGATCATGCCAATTTAGCCATGGCTAACCTGTATCATGCAGACCTTCGCTCTTCCACTGTATTAAATGCCAACCTCGAAGGCGTATCCGCCGGAGCGATTTTTGCTCAGGGGGTTAATTTTAGTGGCAGCAATTTAACCGGCGCAAATTTTGATCAGGGTCGCATGAGCGCCGCCAAGCTGATTAATACAACGCTACGCGCCAGCCGGCTTGAGCGGGTATGGATGAACAAGGCCAACCTCAACGGTGCCGACCTCACTAACGCGAATATTCAGGAAGCCAAACTGAATGGCGCCAACCTGAGTGAGGCGATTTTTACCGGTACACGAATTCACTATGCCACCTTTCAGGGGGCATTTATGCAAGGTTGCACTGACTGTCCTTTCGACTGGTAATGAAGCCAATTTTTAACCTTGCCTGAATAACATTACTACTTTAGCACTAAATCGCTAATTACTTGGTCTGTAGCGAAAGTCGCAGGGGCTAAAACCGGGAACTTTTCCCGGTTATATACGGGAATAGCTCCCTTGGATAGCCGCCCTTCTCTTCCCATACTTACGTCGTCTTAACCACTTTATTACACAAAAAATACAAGCTCTGGTATTACCCACCAGCAGCGTAATGTATCGATTAAAACGGACTGGAAGTAACGCAATGAAAAAAACCTCTTATCTCTACCTTGCAGCCTGTATCGCAGGCAGTTTTCAGGTGCAGGCTCAGGACAATCAGGCTGATGTCGAAAAAGTCACCGTGTATGGACAGTCACCCCTGAGTTTTGTTTCCGGCTTAACTGAATACTCTCCGGCCAGCCAGACGATTGATGCGGATGCACTGGATGTGGACAACGGTAACTCGCTGGCGCGGATCCTGGATAACCAGTTGGTCAGCGTGTCGATTAACGATGTGCAAAACAACCCGTTCCAGGCTGATTTACAATACCGCGGCTTTACGGCTTCACCACTGCTGGGCTTACCTCAGGGCCTAGCGGTGTATTTTAATGGTACCCGTTTCAACGAGCCTTTCGGTGATACGGTAAACTGGGACCTGATCCCGCCTTCGGCGCTGGAATCTGTGACGCTGGTCTCCGGCGCTAACCCGGTTTTCGGTCAGAATACACTGGGTGGCGCACTGATATTAAACAGTAAAGACGGCTTTAGCTTCCCGCATCACAAAGTCACCGTGATGGGCGGCGACTTTGGTCAGCAGGGTATTAACCTGGAATCCGGCGGCAACAACGGTGAATGGGGTTACTACATTAATGTAAACAAATACGAAGAAGACGGCTGGCGTGACTATTCACCCAGCGATATTCAACAAGGTCTGGCTAACATTACCCATAAAGGGAAAGACTCAGCCACTCGTATCACCCTGGCCGCTAATGATAACGATCTGATTGGTAACGGTGCTATTCCGGTTGATCTCATCCCTTATGAAGGCCGCGATGCGATTTATACCCGCCCGGACCAAACCTTTACCAGCCTGCGCTTTATTAACCTCAATCACGAATGGCAACTCGACAACGATTTAGTGGTGCGTGTTAATGCTTACTTCCGCGAAAATGAAATCGAAACCTATAATGGTGACGACAGTGACTACGAGGAATGTGACGTAGGCTATGGTGAAACATTGTGTGAAGAAGATGAAGAAGCCGAATTACTCGAAGATGACGACGATGATGACGACATCGACGAGGATGACATGGATATGGACGATGACGACGATGATGACGAAGAGTTTGACGAAGACGACGCTGTTCAGTTCGTAGGTTTCGACCCTCTTGTACCACTTGAGTCAATTTCTGCCGTCGATCCTGATACTCTGGACGGTACTGCCAATACCAGCTTAACCGAGCAGGAAAGCTATGGTTTTAGTGCTGAGCTTGCAGGCGTAACACAATCTGGCTCGTTAACTCACAACTGGGTAGTTGGTCTGGGTATTGATACCGCTGACATCTCGTTTCGCAGCGATACCGAATTTGCCGTGCTCGACAACGATACCCCTCAAGATAGCCGAGGCGTAACCGGCATTGGCGTATTCGACGAAGGCTCACGGGTGCGCCTGGATACCGATGTAAAACACACTTACCTGTTTGTCAGTGACGTGATTGAGTTAAACCCGCACTGGCAACTGGCTCTTGCCGGCCGTTATAACAAGTCCACTATCGATATGGTCGATGGTGTGGAAGTGGGCGAAGGTTCACTGAACGGCAATCATGAGTTCAGCCGTTTCAACCCGTCAGCCACTGTGCATTACCGCAAGGATGGCTACCATGCTTATGCGTCTTACAGCCAGTCCTCACGCACACCGAGCCCGGCAGAACTTAGCTGCGCCGACGAAGACGATCCGTGTAAACTACCTAACGGATTTGTGGCCGATCCGCCGCTTGATCAGGTACGTACGGATACCCTGGAGGTAGGCGTAAACTACTCGCTGGAGAACGGCTTATTGCACGCCGCGCTATTCCGCAGCGAAAGTAAAGACGACATTATATTCCAGCAAGCGGGCGACCGTGCCTCAGTGGGCTATTTTGTGAACGTGGATAAAACCCGTCGTCAGGGCGCCGAATTCAGCCTGTTGCAGCAATATGAAGATCTGGAGATTTCAGCCAATGTGAGCTATTTGCAGGCCACGTTTGAAACCCCATTTGTTTCATTCAGTCCACAAAACCCGCTGGGGCCGGGACGTCAGGTAATGCCGGGGGATAATATTCCGGGCCAGCCTGAATGGCAGGCCGGGTTTGAGGTAACCTACCCTGTGATTGAAAATCTGTATATCAGCGCCGATGTGGATTACGCCTCTGGTCAGTATTTTCGTGGCGACGAAGCCAACGAAAACCGCGAACTGGATGGCTATACCCTGGTTAACCTCAGCGCCACCTATGCTCACAGCAGTGGCATTACGGTGGGGCTGCGCCTGGAAAACGTGTTTGATACCGAGTTTGAAACCTTTGGTACCTACGGCGAGGCAGATGAAGTTCTGGAAGATATCTATGACGACATCGATTCCACAGAGTTTGTTGGTCCTGGCCAGCCCAGAACCCTGCGCTTGTTCGCCTCTTACCAATTTTAATCTTTAATCTGCTCCAGTGTGTGCAGCTCATCACTGCACATTCTTAGAGGCGTGTGATCTGCACGCCTTTATTCTACTCCGCTCCCCTGATCCGAACGACTTTTTCTGGACATAAAACAGTCAAAACAAATTATTCCATCGTAATAATGACGTTAATATAAAAAAAGCTACCTCACTGTAATTTAAAGTTGCCAGGCAACTCTATGTAAACCATTGATAAATAATATAATTAAGTCGAAGGCAAGGAGAAATCGAAAAAGTTCCATTTATTTGACACCAGAATGTTTTTTATTTAACTTTCAGTATGTCAATTTCTCTAATTTAGTTGACAGGCAAAGCCATCGCAGTAACAACGTCAAATCGCGTTTGTTGGTGGGGTTGTTTAAACATAAATAATTATAGTTGCATACAGATGTGTTATCGATGATTACACGTTTGATATGCAATGATGCGACAGGAGCAGGAATTAACATGGATGTAGAAATAATTAATCCATGTTTTTCTAATGAGGTTTAAGCTTAAAAATCTGCCGAATGTTTCCGCAATCTGCAGGTCGCGGTAAGGATAAGCCCCATTGTAAGTTTGAGAATCGGGAATATGTCGATTCTCATAACTCTCCGTTCGACATCAATACTATAAAACTACGGGATAATCTGGCCTGAAATAGTCTGGATCTCGACAATAATAAAACTCATCCAGGGGTACATAAATGATAAAAACCAACAAGCTAAGCAATGCTATTAGGTATGCACTGCTCACCAGCATAGCTTCTCTAACGACAAACGTTGCGTTTGCTCAAGAAACGCAGGAAGTTGAAGTTTCAGCTAATCAGAGTTCTGATGTGCTGATTGAAGACTCACTTGCAGAAGATTCATTGGAAGAAGTTACTGAGCGAATTCAGGTAACTGGTTCACGAATTCGCCGTTCAGAGTTCTCTAATGCATCACCAATTCAGGTGATCAGTGGTGACTTTGCACGTGAAATGGGCTTGTTCGACGCCGGTCAGATGCTGCAAAACACCAACCAGGCATCAGGTACTCAGATTGATAACACCTTTGGTGGTTATGTTCTGGATAACGGCCCGGGCTCTGCAACTATCGGTTTCCGTGGCCTTGGAGCAGAACGTACCCTGGTACTGGTTAACGGCCGTCGTATGGCACCAGCCGGTGTAGGTGGCGCACCAACGGCACCTGATTTAAACCTGATCCCGGGTGTAATGATTCAGCGCGTTGAAAACTTATTTGATGGTGCTTCTACGGTTTACGGTTCTGACGCGGTAGCGGGTGTATCAAACGTTATTCTACGTAAAGACCTGGAAGGCTTTGAGGTTCAGGGCTCTTATCTTCAGCCTAAAGGTGATGGTGGCGAAGAAACCGTATTGTCTGCTATGTGGGGTAAAACATTTGATAACGGATTCGTGTCTATTGGTGCAGAATACATGGATCGCAAGGCTCAGTCTTATGGCGGCAACCCATTCGTTAAAGGCTGTGAGGAGCGTATCTGGGAAACTGAAGAAGGCGATATCATTCGTCGTTACAGTGGTGATGGCCCGCTTCCACGCGCTGATGACAGCTGTGATATCTTCCCGCTAACAAACCGTATGAGTATCCCGTTCTGGGGTAGTGTTTATCGCACAAATGGCTTTACCAACGTTGGTATTCCAGGCTGGTCAGAAACAGCTGACCCTACCGGCGGTGCACTAGGGCCGGATTATGGTATACCGGGTTGGGTCAATGGTGACTCCGATGGTGACGGCATTGCCGATGTATGGTTCCCTGACGGCAACGGTGACGGTTACCGAGACGTTGACTTCCAGGATCCTATGTATGCTTACGAACAATCTGATTATTTTAAAAGTGGTGACTACAGATCACGTAACAAACGGTATTCACTGCTGTTAAACGGTGAATATGCGTTAAATGATGATAGTGATACGCTGTTCTACTACGAAGGCTTATATGCCAAGCGTGAGTCACCAATTTTTAACCCTGGTGCGCAAATTTTTGAAGTAGTACCAGCATCAAACCCGTTCAACCCTTGTGGTGACTATGGCATCGATTGTCGTGCAGGCATTGGTTTCCCTTATGGTCCGCAGGATGTTCAGCCAATTCTGAATATTCGTGGTGACCGCGATCGCTTCGATATAGAAGTTGAACAGTATCGTTTGGTGGGCGGTGTAACTGGTAACCTGCTATCGTTTGAGAATATCGGCCTGAACAACTGGTATTACGACTTTTACGTTTCCTACAGCGCATCAGAAGGTACCGACTCGCGTCCTGGTATTAGTGAAGAGCGCCTGTTAAATTCACTGTACAATACAGTAGTTAACGATGACGGCACTGTATCGTGCGGCGACGGATGCGTGCCTGTAAACCTTTTCTCTGACAATATTTATCAGCCAGGTGGCGGTACACTTACACCAGAAGAACAAGCGTATCTGATGGTAGATCGTACTATTGGCACAGAAGTTAGCCAGTTCGTGGCAAATGGTTTTATTGGTGGTGACTTAACGACATTACCGTGGAATGATGAAGTTGTTAGTGGTGTATTTGGTTTGGAATATCGCCGCGACGAAATTAAATCAGATCCAAATGACGTTGCCGCTGATGGTTTACTGTGGGGATATTTTTCTGACCAGGGGGCTGATGGTGCCCGTAATCTAAAAGAAGTCTTTGCTGAGATAGAATTACCTCTGGTTCGTGGCGCTGAATTTGCTGAAGAGCTGACGTTAACTATGTCTGGCCGTATTTCTGATGAAAGCTTTTACGATCCGGAAAGTACTTATAGCCTGAAAGCGATTTACCGCCCGGTAGACTGGTTTACTATTCGAGGCACTAAAGGTACTTCCTACCGCGCTCCTAATTTACGTGAAAGATTCCTTAACGGTACTTCAGGTTTCGCAAGTTTAAGTGATCCCTGTGTTGTCCCTGAAAACGCACGGGTAACCGATCCGTTAGATCCAGACTCTCCCATTACCTACAACCCAGCTGAAGACACTCGGGATCAAGGCGTATTGGACGCTTGTTCAGCCGCAGGAGTTGATCCTACAACGCTGGGTATAGGCGACACTGAAGAAACCCAATTCACTAACTTTGTTAGTGCAGAGGTAGTAAGCGGGGGTTCTGAAGAGCTGGTGCCTGAAACATCATTAGCGAAAACGTATGGTTTCATCGTTGAACAGCCATTCAGTGACGATTTAGATCTGACCTTCTCATTAACCCGCTTCAATATTGAAGTGACTAACAGTATTGCAGAGCCAAGTGCTGGGTACAGTATCGGACAGTGTTACTCTGCATCAGGTAACCCTGCATTCTGTGGACGTATAAACCGGGACGAGAACCAGCAAATCAGCTTCGTAGACTCAAGCTTTATCAACATAGGTTTGTTAACGTCTAAAGGGTTTGACTACAACATTTACTACTCGCAAGAATTTGTTATTGGCGAACAAAACGTTGATGTCAGCCTGGACTTACAGGCAACTCGCATGACCGAATCATTATACGATGTATTAGGGACTGTAGATGATGATAAAGGTGAGCCTGCTGTACCAGAATGGCGTGGTAGTGCGAGATTTCGCGTAGCCGTCTCTGACTTTACTTTTAACTGGGAAACCCGCTTTATTGGTAAAGGTGAAGAAGACGACTTAGGTGAGTTCGAAGAAGGTACCACTGGTTGTCGTGGCTTGCTTAATTCTGCAGGCACTCCATTACTGTGTCGTCCGGTTGCCTTTACCGAGGATTACTTTGTTCACAATATGAGTATTTCCTATGAGTTTGACACCATTCAGATCAATGCAGGTATTCGTAACGTGTTTAACGAAGCGCCTCCAGCAGTTGATCCAGGTGGTTCATTCTCTAATACCAACATTCCTCTAGGGGTTGGTTATGATACTGATGGTAGAACGCCATTTATTAATTTCCGGGCTGCCTTTTAATCTAGGTCATTAAGCAGTTTTTTAATTTCAAGGGCTTCCGCAGCAATGCCGAAGCCCTTTTATTTAAGGAAATAGTCATGAAAAAAATACTACAACAAAGCATTGTAGTGGCAGGGTTAATAGCAGGAACACCGGCAAATGCCGAACAGGAAATCTCCGTTGTTGAGAGCTTTGCCATTCAACCCGCTATTCGAAGCGTACAATTGTCACCAGATGGTAAACAACTGGCGCTGGTAAGGGCCACCAGTAAGGATGGCGATTACATTATAGAGATTCATCAGACCAACAGTCTGGCCAAAGAGCCGGTAACGTTGGGCGCAGATAAAATGCGTGTGTCGGGTGTTAGCTGGTTAAATAACGAAAAAATCGGCGTTAGCTTCCGTCAATTGCTTGAGGATCGCGGAAGAAAATACTGGGTAACGAAGTTTGCCGTTACGGATGCCGATGGCAAAGGAGACTGGCTTATCCCATTCAGGGATAAAGGTAATGTCAACTTTTCTTTAATCGATAGGCTGGCAAATGACGATGACAGCGTACTGGTAGAAATTGATATAAACGACAACTGGATCCCGGATGTCGTGAAATTGAATATTAATAACGGTCGTACCAACACCGTATTGCGTGGTTCCACAAAAGTCAGTAACAGTTTTGGGGTTGATAAAGATGGCGAAGTTCGAATCGGTCAGGGCTGGAACAGAAGCGAACAAGCCATAGAGACCTACGTCAGAGCCAAGGGAAGTGACGAATGGATATTGTTGCATTCGGCCAGTGGCGAGGATCGGTCTAACTTTACTGTTGCAGGGTTTAGCAGCAAGGATCCAAATAAAATTCATGTTATTACTAACCACGGTGAAGACACCACGGGCGTGTATCTGTTGGATATTAAAAGCGGCGAATACAGTGAGCGCTTATTCGGGCTGAAGGGCCTGGATGTTGATGGGATCCGCTACGCAAATGACGGCCATGTTATAGGCTATACCTATACCGCCAAATTCTATCAGACGTTTTATGAAGATGCCGAGTGGCAGGCGATACAAGACAGTATCAATGGCTTAAGCCCCAAAGGGCGGGTCTCTGTAACCAGTACTTCCGATGATCACAATCAGATGGTGGTATTAACCCAGGCGTCAGATGATCCCGCTAGTTACTATTTACTCAGTAATAAAAAAGATCTGGTTAAACTCGGTGAGCGAATGCCATTTATCGACAAATCAAAGCTCGGTAAAAATCTATATATCTCTTATAAAGCGCGCGACGGGCGAAAAATTAACGCCTATGTCACACGTCCGACAGTGGGTAAAGCCCCCTATCCAACCGTTGTCTTACCCCATGGTGGGCCCTGGGCACGTGATTCAGCCATCTTCGATGACTGGGCACAATTACTGGCCTCACATGGTTACCTGGTCATTCAGCCAAACTTTCGCGGATCAACCGGATACGGCCTGGCACATTGGAAGGCTGGCGATAAGAACTGGGGCTTAGCTATGCAGGATGACCTTGACGATGCCGCTAATTTTCTGGTGTCCAAAGGGCTTGCAGATAAAAGTAAACTGGCAATGTTCGGCTGGAGTTATGGCGGGTATGCAGCTTTCGCTGCAACATTGCGGGAGCCGAATATTTATCAGTGTACAGTAGCCGGCGCCGGGGTAAGTGATTTATCCAGAATTAACGCAACGCTGAACGACAGCCCGCTATTATCCAAGCTGCAAAAACCTACTATTGATGGGGTAAACCCGGTGGAAAATGTGGCAAAAGCCAATGTCCCGATTCTGGTTATCCACGGTGATATTGACCAACGAGTGCCCATTGAACACAGCGATAGCTTTGTTGCCGAGTTAAAAAGGCTCAACAAGGATCACAAATACGTGGTGCTTGAAGGGGCTGATCACTTTAGCGACACGCTCTTTTACGATCATAAAATGCAATTTTATGGTGAGCTTATCGACTGGCTCGACAACAAATGTGGCATGGCACCGCAATAATTAAAGGCCAGAGGTAGTTAAACAAGGCGGGGTTCATCCCGCCTTTTCAATTTACAAAGCATCTTATTCTTTACGCTTGTCTGATTAATATCTTCCTTTATAACAGCGTTACCGGGCAGGTATTTTACCAGTGACGGTTTTCTGATTTACTAAGTTACGGAAAAAAATTGTCTGAAGTCTGCTGACTGTAACCATTGATGGAATCCTTAACCTTAGAATGGAAGCTATATGAAAAAGCGTAAAATTGTGCACAAGGATGTTTTAAAGACCGCTGTAATGAGTCTTATTGTCTCTGCTGGTTTAACCGGATGTGGTTCGGACAAAAGCGACGACAACCCGCCGGCTGTTGCACCGCCTGTCAATAATCCTCCTGCCGCTGATTATCAACCTCTTAATGAGTTTTCTATCGGCAACGCTGTTGCACCAATCAATAGCTGGATGACCGCCTGGACGTTAAACGACCTGATCAAAACCACGGGCTTTGAAAACGACGAAACCTCGGCTGATGCGGTTTCGTGGCAATACACGATAGATGGTAACTGGTATATGGGTGATGCCGGGCAAATAGTCACTGATGAATCAGGCTGGCCGACACAAATGATGTTGCGCAATGGTACCCGACCAACCAGCTTTGTGACCATTGTTTTAGGTGCTGATATTGCTAACGCCTATGCGCCAGGGGAATATCATCTGAGCTATGAGGGACAAGGTAATTTAGCGATCACCAATGCCGAAATTACCGCTCAATCTGACGGAGCCATGACCTTACTTTACGATGGTGATGGCAGCATTTTTATAGAGATTACCGATACCGATCCGGATGGAACCGGAAATCATTTACGCAATATACAGCTACTGCGCCCTGACAGTCTGCCCAGCGAACGTTTTCACGCTGATTACCTGAACTATGTAACGCCGTTCTCTACCATCAGACCTCTTCATATGAGCGGTGAGGAACCGGTGTATGCGTTTCCTGATGCTGATGGCGGGTACAGCTATTATCAGGGTGCCGGCGCCTGGGACCGCCGTAAACAAATTAGTGATGCTGGCTGGGGCGGCGCCATGGGCGCCCCTTATGAAGTAATGGTAGATTTAGCCAATCAGACTGACTCCGACCTCTGGCTTAACCTGCCACTGGCTGCAGATGACGACTACCTGTCTCAACTAGCCACTTTGATACTGGCGGAACTGGATGAAGACAGACAACTTATTATCGAATTAGGCAACGAACTGTGGAACTGGTCTTATCCCTATGCCTTTGGCCGGTCATATGCGTTTGAGGCTGCTCAGCAACGCTGGCCAGGCCTGTTAGGAACCACACCGCCTTACATGCAAAATCCCATTGACGAGAACACCATGATCTTTAGTTGGCAGGCAGCCAGAACTATTGAAGCTGCCCGTGTTTTCAAACAAACCTGGGGAGATGAGCAAAACCGCATCAAAGTGATTTTAGCCGGTCAGTTTGGCGCATCAACACCCGAATGGGACCTAAACCGCTTGATTCTTGAAGCGCCGGTTTACGTAAATGAAGAAAGTGCGACAATCCCTGCACTGGAAGTTGATGCGCTGGCCGTGGGCGCTTACGTTAACGATCCATATCAGGAAGGGGCAACCATATTGCCCGGCGGCTTTGACCGCAGTAGCCCGGAAGCCTTTATTACCGACGCCATAAGTTACGTAAACGGCGTAAACCAGTTTACTGAACGCGCTGAGGAACCCGGAATGCGCTTTGCCGTGCGTTCTGATGTGGCATTAGCCGCTGAGTATAGCTTACCGCTCGTTGCCTACGAGGGAGGGCATCATTTTATCGGTAGCAGATTTACCCGGGATGAGGTTGTCCCCCACGAACTGATGTATGAGGTATATCAGGCTCTTTTCACCATGTGGCAGGAAGAGGGCGCGGGGTTATTTGTTCATTTGCACGGCATTTTACCTCGCGGTCAGAATGAAGACGGTCAGGAGCCTGGCTTTTTTGAAAGTGAAAATTTTGGTATTAAAGAAACCCAACAACAGACCGAAAGTGAAGCCCCGCGCTACCGCGCTGTCATGGACGTTATACGCTCCCTGGAATAAGCCTTTTTGTGGGTAATGGTTAATAAAAAGCCGCGCTGGCAGTTTGTCAGCGCGGCTTTATTTAGCCCTATCGTCAATTAAAGCGCAGCAATTGTCTCGTGCTGAGCTTTCAGCTTAGCCAGCTGTGACTCAGAATCAGCCAGCTTGGCTTTTTCTTTTTCAATCACGGCTTTCGGCGCATTGCTAACAAACTTCTCGTTAGACAGCTTACCTTTAAAGCGGGCTACATCTTGTTCCAGTTTGCCCATGGCTTTGCCAATACGAGCAAGTTCGGCTTCTTTATCAATCAGACCCGCCATGGGGATAAGAATTTCCATCTCACCTACAACTGCTGCCGCACTGGCTGGTGCTTCTTCGCCTTCCTTAAGCAGCGTAATGGACTCAAGACGCGCAAGGCGGTCGATAAAGGTGCGGGAAATACCTAAACGGCGCTCGTCTTCGCTGCTAACGTTACGCAGCAGTGCAGGAAGTGGCTTGCTCGGCGCAATGTCCATTTCACCACGAATGTTACGAATACCTACGATAAAGCGCTTAACCCATTCGATGTCGGCCAGTACCTGCTCATCCTGCTTAGCGGCATCTACCGCCGGGAAAGGCTGAACCATGATGCTGTCGCCAGCGTTAAAATCCAACGCACTAAGCGGTGCCACACGTTCCCAGATGGTTTCAGTAATAAACGGCATTAACGGGTGCAGTAAGCGCAGCAGGCTCTCAAGCACATTGATTAACGTATGACGGGTACCGCGTTTTTCAGCGTCGCTTGACTCATCGTTATTCAGTACCGGTTTGGTAAGCTCCAGATACCAGTCGCAGAACTGGTTCCAGGTAAACTCGTAAACCGTTTGCGCAGCAATATCAAAGCGGTAATCAGAAAGCGCTTTTTCAAATTCCACCAGGGTTTGCTGGAACTGCGCCCAAATCCACTTATCGGCCAGGCTCAGTACTAACTCGCCACCGTCACGACCGGTATCTTCGGTTTCGGTGTTCATCAGCACAAAGCGCGAGGCATTCCAGATTTTGTTGCAGAAGTTACGGTAGCCCTCTACCCGGCCCATATCAAAGTTGATATCACGACTGGTTGACGCCATGGCTGCAAAAGTAAAGCGCAGCGCATCAGTACCGTAGGCATGAATACCTTCAGGGAACTGCTTGCGGGTGCGTTTTTCAATTTTAGCCGCCAGTTGTGGCTGCATCATGCCAGTGGTGCGTTTAGTAACGAGTGATTCCAGGTCGATACCGTCGATCAGATCGATAGGATCCAGCACGTTACCTTTCGACTTCGACATTTTGTCACCGCTTTCGTCGCGGATAAGGCCGGTAATGTAGATATCCTTAAACGGGATTTTGCCGGTAAAGCGCTTGGTCATCATGATCATGCGCGCCACCCAGAAAAAGATAATATCGAAACCGGTAACCAGCACCGACGACGGCACAAAAGTTTCCAGCTCTGGGGTTTCTTCCGGCCAGCCCATGGTGGCAAACGGCCATAATGCAGAAGAGAACCAGGTATCCAGCACGTCTTCGTCCTGGTTCAGCTGGACGCCCGCTTCAAGGTGGTACTTGTTGCGTACCTCGTCTTCTGTACGACCAACGTAAACGTTGCCCTCATTGTCGTACCAGGCTGGAATGCGGTGACCCCACCACAGCTGACGGGAAATACACCAGTCCTGAATATTGTTCATCCACTGGTAGTAGGTTTTATTCCAGTTCTCTGGTACAAAACGAATTTCGCCGCTTTCTACCGCTTCGATAGCCGGCTTAGCCAGCTCTTCGATTGCCACGTACCACTGATCGGTGAGGTATGGTTCGATAACCGCCCCCGTGCGATCGCCACGAGGTACTTTAAGTTTGTGATCGTCAATTTTAACCAGTACACCGTCTTCTTCGAGCTGCGCTACAATAGCTTTACGCGCATCAAAGCGGTCCAGCCCCTGATAGGCTTCCGGGGCTTCGTCGTTAACTTTGGCATCCGGCGTGAAGATATTGATCATCGGCAAGCCGTGACGCTTACCCATGTCGTAATCGTTGAAATCATGCGCAGGCGTAATCTTAACGCAGCCGGTACCAAATTCCGGATCCACATAATCATCAGCAATGATAGGGATTAAACGGCCGGTGATCGGCAGGCGGATCTCTTTGCCAATGTAGTCCTGATAACGCTCATCTTCCGGGTGTACCGCCACAGCGGTGTCGCCCAGCATGGTTTCAGGTCGGGTAGTGGCAACCACAATACTGCCGCTGCCGTCGGCCAGCGGATAGCGCATGTGCCACATGTGTCCGGCTTCTTCTTCGTTGAGTACTTCGAGGTCGGAAACCGCAGTGTGTAGCACCGGATCCCAGTTAACCAAACGCTTACCGCGATAGATCAGGCCGTCATCGTGTAATCGTACAAAGACTTCGGTTACCGCTTTGGACAGGTTATCGTCCATGGTAAATACTTCACGGTCCCAGTCTGGCGAGGTGCCTAAACGGCGCATCTGGCTGGTGATAGTGCCACCTGAGTGCTCTTTCCACTCCCAGATTTTGTCGATAAACGCTTCGCGTCCCAGATCGTGACGGGTTTTACCTTCGGCATTTAACTGACGCTCAACCACCATTTGGGTGGCAATACCAGCGTGGTCGGTTCCCACCTGCCACAGCGTATTATCGCCTTTCATACGGTGATAACGGGTCAGCACGTCCATAATGGTTTGCTGGAAGCCGTGGCCCATATGCAGGCTGCCGGTAACATTAGGAGGCGGCAGTAAAATACAGTAAGGGTTCCCCGTTGGCGCTTCATCGCCCTTGGCTTTGAATAAGCCTTCGCTTTCCCAGCGCTGATAACACTGTTTTTCGATCGATTGGGGTTCGTAGGTTTTGTCCATGGAGTGTCTCGAAAAGTCTCTTTTTAGGCCGGCAGGAATTGCATCTGGCAACCGGCTTGTTGAAATTGTTTGTAACGTTCGCGGGCTCGCTGCTTGGCCGTTTCTTCTACCGGCACAAAATCAATAATTTGCTGAAACTGGTTGAAGTTATCCACCATTTTTCCGCTAACGTTAATCAGACATTGTTTGCGTGGCAGCGACTGAGGCTGCCAGACGATTTCTACCGGTGCGCCGCCATTGGGGCCCTCACCGGCAAGGTTGTGCGGCACAAATCGCGCCGCTGGCAATTGCCATAAAAGCTGATCGACAGCTTCGGCCTGAGCCTGGTCTGCGCACAGTACCACACTCTTTTTCTTCTGCGAATAGAGTTCGGCGGTGAGTTCGCAGGCTTTGGCGCACACCGCAGGTACACTCTCGTGCCCTGCGGGAGAAACAGACGCCTCAGCCAGTGCGTAAAATCGAACGGCAGGCATTAACCTTTAATCCTCTGCGCCTAAACCAGCACGGTTCATCAGGAACTGCGCCAGCATAGGCACCGGACGACCGGTTGCGCCTTTATTCTTACCACTGTTCCACGCAGTACCTGCGATATCCAGGTGCGCCCAGTTGTATTTCTTGGTAAAGCGCGACAGGAAGCAGCCAGCAGTAATTGAACCCGCCGGACGACCGCCAATGTTAGCCATATCGGCAAACGGGCTTTCAAGTTGCTCCTGATAGTCATCCCACAGCGGTAAACGCCAGGCACGGTCTGATGCCTGCTCAGAGGCATTCAGCAGCTCGTGAGCCAGTGGGTTATGCGTGCTCATCAGGCCAGTAGCATGTTTACCCAACGCGATGATACAGGCACCAGTTAAGGTGGCTACATCAACCACGGTTTCCGGATCGAAACGCTCAACATAGGTAAGTGCATCACACAGTACCAAACGGCCTTCAGCATCAGTGTTTAACACTTCAACCGTCTGGCCCGACATGGTAGTTAAGATATCACCAGGGCGATAAGCGTTAGCATCCGGCATGTTTTCACAACCGGCCAGTACGCCAATTACGTTAATTGGCAGATTGAGCGCCGCCACTGTATGCATAACACCCAGTACGGAGGCTGCGCCGCCCATGTCGTACTTCATTTCGTCCATGCCATCGCCTGGCTTTAATGAGATACCGCCTGAGTCAAAGGTAAGGCCCTTACCCACCAGCACCAGTGGTGCCTGATCATCAGCGCCGCCTTTATGATGAATAATACTCATTAGCGATTCATTCTCAGAGCCACGGCCCACGGCCAGGTAAGAATTCATCCCCAAATCTTTCATGTTGGCTTCGTTAACGACTTCCACGTTAACGCTGCCATATTCTTCAGCCATTTGCTGAGCCTGCTCCCACAGATAAGCCGGGTTACAGATGTTTGGTGGCATGTTGGCCACGTCTTTAGTCACCTTAACGCCCTTGGCAATGGCCAGGCCGTGCTCAACCGCTTTTTCACCCACGGTGAGTTCGCGACGGGTTGGCACATTGAAAACAATTTTACGCAGCGGACGACGCGGTTCGCCTTTCTTGGTCTTCAGTTGCAGGAAGGTGTACAGGGTGTCCTGTGAGGTTTCTACCGCCTGGCGTACTTTCCAGTAGGTATCACGACCCTTAACGTGTAGCTCGGTTAAGAAGCACACAGCTTCCATTGAACCGGTTTCGTTGAGGGTTTGAATGGTTTTAGCGATGATCTGTTTGTACTGGCGCTCGTCCAGCTCGCGTTCTTTTCCACAACCAACCAGCAGCACCCGCTCGCTTAATACATTGGGTACGTGGTGGAGCAGCAACATCTGACCGGCTTTCCCCTCGAGGTCGCCGCGGCGCAGCAGATTGCTGATGTATCCTTCACTAATTGCGTCCAGTTGTTCGGCAACGCCGGACAAACGTCGCGGCTCATAAACGCCCACCACAATACATGCACTGCGTTGTTTCTCTGGACTGCCGCTCTTTACGTTAAACTCCACTGTATCACCTCTTTTTGTTCTGTCTGGTTGGCCCGGAACAATTTTACATGCCGTTTTGCCTTGCTTTATGGTTTAATACGCACGAATTCAATCCTGCGTAGGGCGCGTCAACGTGATAATTCACGGTTCAGGCAAACGCGCCTTCCGGAACCAACGGTTAGTTATTACTGGCAAAACTTGTAAAAATGGTAAGTTTACTCAAAATTATAGCCGCTTTCACTAAAATTCCGACTTTTTGCACAGGCCAGATATGCTGATATTCCGCTATCTGCTTAAGGAAACGCTTAAATCGCAAATTGCCATATTTTTAATATTGATGGCAATTTTCATTACCCTGCGATTTGTCCGTGTTTTGGGAGACGCCTCAGAGGGTGACATCCCGGCCAGTCTGGTGCTCGGCTTCCTGTCTTTATATGCTCCGGTACTCGCTTCGCTGGTTATTCCTATCAGCGCTTTTTTGGGGATTATGATGGCTTACGGCAGGCTGTATGTAGACAGCGAAATGACCGTAATGCGCGCCTGCGGGATCAGCGAATGGTATGTTACCCGCGTAATGTTATTTTTGTCGTTCATCATTATGTTAGTGACTGGCGTTGTTACCCTGTACCTGGCGCCGCTGGCCGCAGAGAGTGAATATAACCTGCGCGAGCAAGCCAAGGCAGAAGCCGGTTTCAGTGCCATTATTCCTGGCAGATTCCAACAAACCGGCAACCAGGAAGCCGTAATATTCGTACATGATATTGGTAGTGATAACTCACTTCAGAAAGTCTTTCTGGCGCAGCAAAAAAATGAAGGTGACGAGCAGGTTCGGGTAGTTTATGCCGAACAAGGCACGGTTAACAAAGAGCCGGACGGCACCCGTCAATTGATACTGAACAACGGTAATCAGTACGAAGGCGAGCAGCGTCGCCTCGATTTTCGGGTAGTGGCTTTCGATGAATATCAAATTCAGATTGACGACCCGGAGCAGCAGCAAAAGCGCAAAAAGGTGTCGGTTATCCCCACCATGGAATTACTTGAAGATGGCTCCACAGAAGCGCTGGCTGAACTGCAATGGCGGCTGGCCATTCCGTTATCGATTCCTTTTCTGGTGCTGATTGCGGTGCCGCTCAGTGCGGTGGATCCGCGCCAGGGGCGCTTTGGTAAGATGTTCCCGGCGATTTTACTGTACCTTGGTTACTTTATGCTGCTACTGGCCAGCCGACGCGTGCTGGAAGACGGCAAAATACCTATCCAGCTCGGCTTGTGGTGGGTACACGGCATTATGCTGATCATTGGCTTTACCCTGCTCGCCCGGGACCGTAAATTTGGCACCGAGATTAAAGCCATGCTGAAGCGGAGAAAGTCATGATCCGCATTCTCGACTGGTATATCGCCAGAACCTTGCTGGGTACAGTCACGGTTACCCTTTCGGTATTGATTGGTCTGAGTGCCTTGATCAAATTTGTTGAGCAGTTGCGCAAAGTTGGCGAAGGCAACTACGACATGCTGGCCGCGCTGGTGTACGTGCTGCTTAGCTTACCCCGGGATTTAGAGCAGTTTTTCCCGATGGCAGTATTGCTTGGCGGACTCATCGGTATGGGCGTGCTGGCCAGTAATAGTGAACTGGTGGTTATGCAGGCGGCAGGGCTTAGTCGCTGGAACTTAATTACCTCAGCCATGAAATCGGCCGTGGTGATGATTATTGTGGTAATGGCAGTGGGCGAATGGATCACCCCGGTGAGTGAATCCCGCGCCAAAGAACTGCGTACCGAAGCCATAACCGGCGGCTCGCTGTTTTCCTCCGATAAGTATGTGTGGGCCAAAGACGGCGATCATTTCGTGAGTATTGGCCAGGTAATGAGCCGCGATTCATTGCAGGAAGTCACCATCTACCGGTTCAATGATGGCTTACAGTTAGACAGCATCACCAATGCCAATGGCGGCTTTTACGAACAAAACGGCTGGACGCTGACTCAGGTGACACACACCTACTTTGGCGCAGACGCCATTACCGCCGATGTACAGCCAACCTGGCGTTGGGACTCGTCTTTAACGCCAGACAAACTGGGTATCGTAACTGTGAAGCCCGAGGCGTTATCAATTCAGGGTTTGCAGGAATATATAACCTACCGGGCCAATAACAAGCAGGATACCAGCCGCTACGAGCTGGCTTTATGGCGTAAAGTGCTGCAACCGGTTACCGTAAGTGTAATGCTATTAATGGCGCTGTCGTTCATATTCGGACCACTGCGAAGTGTGACTATGGGTGCGCGAATTATTATGGGTGTGCTAACCGGCTTCGGCTTTTTCATCACCAACGAAGTATTTGGCCCACTGAGCCTGGTTTATAACATACCGCCGGTACTTGGCGCGCTGCTACCGAGTATTCTCTTTGCAACCGTGGCTGCAGCACTACTCTCCAGATAAATCAAGGGGTCAGAGTACATGAACTTCATTCATGTACTCTGACCCCTTGATTTTAATTACCAGCTCTTGTGATTATTTTGCTCTTTAGTCAGTTTGAGCACTTCGGTTTGTGCCAGCCGGTCTTGCAGAGATTGCTTGTTCTTGACATCTAGCAGCACTAGCAGTGTGCCCAGTCCGCCCAGCGAGGCGATTAATCGCAGCACAAGTCGGCCCCACCCTACCGGCTCGTCGGTAGTGCTGTATATCCGTAACCGCCAGGCGCGCATCCCAAGGGTTTGACCGCCGCGCTTCCAAAACCATAAGAAAAACCCGGCAACCCACAAACCAACCCAAACCTGGATCAGCGTTTTATACATCACAGACTCGCCAAGTAATTCATTGGGTTCATTGTAACCTTGTAAATCAAGCCAGCCGTTCTTCAGTGAGACAACCAGCACCACAATCAATACCATGGCCGCACACATGCCTACTGCCGTAGCCACCAGTGCATCATAGATCATGGCAGCCAGACGCCGCACGAATCCGGCACGGGCAGATTGCTCAACCTGTTGCGATGACTGATTGATTTGTTTTGTTTTAGTGTTTTTTACTTTTTTAACCATGGCTTGCGGTGTGTATGACAGCGATGGGCGCAAGTGTGCCACAGTTCAGAGCAAAAGTAGACGGTTAGCGTAAGGACGGAAAGCGAAAGAAAGATTATCTGGAGCCAGAAACAAAACAGGCACCCGAAGGTGCCTGTTTTAAGAACAACTGTCTTACAGTACTACTACGTCAGCAGCCTGTGGACCTTTGTTACCTTGTTCGATAGTGAACTGAACGTTTTGACCTTCAGTTAAGGTGCGGAAACCGTCAGATTTGATCGCACGGAAGTGTACAAATACATCTTTGCCGCCGTCAGCCTGAGAAATAAAACCGAAACCTTTAGCTTCGTCGAACCATTTTACTGTGCCTGTAGAAGTAGACATAGATAACTCCAAAAAGTATTAAATTTAAGTGGTTGTAACAACCGGTGTTGCATTGAAGGGCTATCTGTTTTGCGGCAGGCTTGATTCAGTAATCGTATCTAATGTGAATCGCGCAAGGGACTTACAATGGATCAACGGAACGAGCAATTTTCAAATATAATAGAACCTTTCAAAGGCACACGGATCCTAGCACCGTTATTCAGTTGTGTCAGGCTATTTTTTAAACTTTTTAAAAATAATTTTAACACTGGCACATTGGCAGTGTTACCATGAGTTTATGGGTGTAGAAATAAAAACCGTTACTAACCAATAAGCTTGCAACGGCTTTCTGCCCTGCTTGTCAAAACCTGGCGCAAATCAGCATAATATTTAGCCGCTTATTGAAGAATCACTAAAAAACGCTTGTCAGCCTCTATGACATCGTTATAATTCGCAACCTGACTGTACGCAGTCACAGCACATCTATCAGTGCCAGAGTGGCGGAATTGGTAGACGCAGCGGATTCAAAATCCGCCGGGGGTAACTCTGTGCCGGTTCAAGTCCGGCCTCTGGTACCACTTTTAGATGTGAACACAAACCGACGAGAGTCGGTTTTTTTGTGCCTGAAATCAGCGTCTTTCTGTAGCTCTGCTCTACCCTGTAAACGAGGGATCAGTATTCATCCTGTTCTATTAATTTAGAATAAATCAGACGAGCAAGTTAACTTCAAACAAAAGCTTTTTCAGATCTTGTCTAGAATCAATAACCAGAAGAAGGATGATCGTCTTTGTAGACTCATCGACTCGATAAAACACCACATTATGACTATCGACAAGAAGTTGTCTGTATTCAGTTAATCCTAGTTCCAGGAGCCTGTCACTATGAGGCGCAGAATACGGATTTCCAGAGAGTTGAGACTTAACTTTTGATTTAATAGCTTGCTTGGCCTCGCTAGCAACATTCTGATTAAATTTTCTAGTTAAAAATGCATTCAGTTTTTTCAAACAAAGTTTAAAAACCGGTGTCACTTTTATGCTGTATTCAATCGTCGTCAAATGCTTCATCCAGATCAAATAGCCCATTCTGTCGCGCACTGCGTTCTGACAAATTAATGAGTTTTAATAATGCTATAGTTTGCTGCTGTTCTTCGTAGTCTTTCGCATCCTGAATAACATACTTTGGCTTGCCATTTTGCGTGACCAAAATGGGATTATCCAATTCCAGATGATTCGCATGTTCCTTCATGTAAGATACAGTTTGAGTTTTCATGACAATCTCTATTGGTCTAAATATAGACCTATTATAGACCGATAGACGAAAAACGAAACGGTTAGTTTTCCGAGTGAATCGCCATATTTTCACGATATGCCTATACCGGAACATTTATTTAATCAATTCGGCTTCAAGATTGGAAACTCTGCATGTTATGCTTCTTATATTAATTCAGTGATTCAAGACTACTTACTTGACAAAGTTTGATAAAGATTTCCCGAAATTAGAGATGCGGCTTGACGCATTTTTTGATGCCATTGATGACGAAGATTATAAACTTGCCCGACTCATTGTAAAAAAAGCGGTCGGGAAATTCCCCCGACATCCTGTTTGCTTTGCGCTTCAAGGGCTAGCAGCTGTATTTATCGATAACGATCATACCGATGGTTATTTGTTTTTTAAGCAAGCAATAAACAGTGGCTACGCACCTGCTTTTGTATACTTTAATTTTGGACTCTGTGCCGAAAAATCTGGCTCAATTGCTGAATCTTTAGCGGCTTTTCAAAATGCGCTGGACAGTGCGTCACCGGAAGAACTTCATCAATATGAACCTGCCAGACTCCATCTCCAGGCGATAAGAGAACAACTTCCCGAACACCTCACTTTAGAACAGTACCTTATAGACGCCGAAATTTTTGAAGAAGGTGTTGTATTGTTAGAAAGTCATAAGTTCAGTGAAGCGGCAAACTGCTTTACTCTACTGTTAAAAAGCCAGCCTGAGCATGTACAAAGCTGCGGCAATTTGGGAATTTGTCAGATGTATTTAGGCGATCACTTGTCTGCAAAACGTGCGTTTCATCGAGCGTTGGCAATTGATCCGGATTACCTGTTAGCTGAAAATAACCTGATATTATTAAAAGCGCTTGAAGACGGAGAGATAGAAGAGCTTCCAGGATTTGGTATTACCGATTTCTATGCAGAAAAAGAGAAAACCTCAAATCCTGCCACTGAACTCAATCAGGCAATATCACAAGCCATGGCCAACGAGCAATTTGACTCAATTGAGGATGCCCAAGCATTTGTTGAGAACTATATGAATGAGCATAACAGTTCACCGAATACTGATATGCTTAACCTCACACCAAGCCAAACTCACAAGCTACTTACTGAGCCTTTCGAATCCAGTGATTTACTTAGCTGGCAATTTTCGAATGTTACCCAATTTACATCAGCCCCTGTTTATTGGTTAGCTGTAAATTTAATAGGAGCTTTAGGGGCTGATGGAGTTAAGTGCACCGCCAATGGAAATTTGCCCCGCAATTTTTGTCGGTCGCTATTCGATAGTTATATGAAAGAGTTTGCTCCTAGCTTTATCGTTTCCAAAATAAATAGAGAAGACGATTTCATTAACCTACATGTAGTTCGCAGCATCTTGTTGATTGCCAAATTAATTCGTAAACACGGTGGGCGCTGGAAGCCTTTGAAATCAACATGGCAACTTTATGAGCGCATACAGCAAGGTGATAGCACAGCTGCGACTGAACTTTATCAAATACTGTTTAAAACGTATGCTACTGAGTACAACTGGGCGTATATTAGTGGTAATGAGAGCGATTGTGCATTCTATCAGTTCAGTATAGGTTACTCATTGTATATGCTTCGTCATCTTGGCACTGAATGGCGACATTACCGAGAATACCAGGTACTTTTTGAGCAGGCTTTCCCAGATCAAGCAGATCCGTTGTCAGAGCTTTCAAAGATAGAATTTCCCTCCCAGTATATTTTTCATTTCTGGTTCGACTTTGCATGGCAAGTAGGACTAATTGAAAAACGTGAAAGCACCGATGAAAATACAAATGGATTTTCCAAAGAAATCATAGCTACGCCTCTGTTTACCGAACTGATTTCTTGGCACATATGAATCCGGTGATAAAAAACGTCATTTACTCTAATCGAATGCGTGCGGCATCAGTAATCATAGCGTCTTCAATAAACATCAATTTATTTGTTATGGCATGGAATTTCAGATCAAAACACACCGTTTATTTGAATCTGATAGAAAGGGATTCCACCTAAACCTCATCACCTTTGTTTGGGGCTTCATGTACAGGGGGAGGGAGAATCGGGTAAAGTGGCACTAAGCATTTTCTATGCAAAAAGCTGTTAGTCATGCAAAGAATTTGCAAAGCGTCATTTTTACAGTTTAACTTGCTGATTTTAAATGATTATTTCAAACACCAACTTTTCAAAATCCGCCGGGGGTAACTCTGTGCCGGTTCAAGTCCGGCCTCTGGTACCAAACACTTCTTAGGTGTGCATCAATAAACCGACGTGAGTCGGTTTTTTTGTGTCTTATTTTCTATTCAAACGCAGATATATCATCCATTTGTCGATTGGCACCCTAATGGCGCCACCCATTTGCGGGCTAATGGAGCCACTTTAAACTGTCATTTTACCCCTCAAACAAGGTGATTATTTCTCGCTTTTTCCTCCCCGTCCAGTCTGATCATTGTGCTCACGTAATTTTCGATAGCTTTCCCCCTCCAGAATCAGTCGATAAGCATTGTGTCTGAGCCGATCAAGCGTGGCAGCGCCAAGCAGTTTATTCGGGAAGGCCTGACCCCATTCGCTGAAGTCCAGGTTGCTGGTGATGATCGTTGATTTTTGTTCATATCGTTCATCGATTAAGTCGTGTAAGTCTTCATCCTGAGGGGATTTGAGAGGCTTTAAACCGAAGTCATCAATGATG
>MDTF01013519.1_pt1 | contig 104982 bp, 92 predicted proteins | sample 811191 | NCBI WGS metagenome assembly MDTF01 (sample SAMN05326649, study PRJNA326480) | marine metagenome | isolation source: seawater | place: Southern Ocean | collected 2011 | reverse complement strand
TTTTTGTCCCCTTCGTCTAGAGGCCTAGGACACCGCCCTTTCACGGCGGTAACAGGGGTTCGAATCCCCTAGGGGACGCCATATTAAAAACCAGCCAATCGGCTGGTTTTTTTATGCGGGCTCTTCGGGATGAGAAGCACTTATTCAACCTGCTAACTCATAAGTACTTCCGGAGTTTTTTCATTTGGGGTTCGACTGCCATGTCTGGAACATGGCAGAACGCGCTTTAGCGCGGCCCGAAGGGCAGAGTGCAGGACAGCACTCTGTAATCCCCTAGGGGACGCCATATTAAAAAAACCAGCCAATCGGCTGGTTTTTTTATGCGTGGTCTTCGGACAAGAAGTCCTTACTCATTCTGTTCAGCTTTGTATAACGTGCTAAGACAATTATGCGTGCTCTGGTTACTGTGCAATTCGCCGTCACTTCACTCACTCTGCAATCATGCTACAATTCACCTGTAAATTTACTAGCAATAAGGTGATCAATGTATCCTATCGGCACACCAGGTCAGCCCTGGGGAGAAGAAGAAAAAAAACAATGGCTCGCGGCGCAATCAGTAAAGCGTAGTTACGCCGATGAAGTATTGAGTCAATTAGACGGCATGCCGGATTATTTTTCTGTTATCCAGTACGGTGCCTTGCCCTATGATGAGTCACGCTACCCACTTTATGCATTGTTACCCAGGCAGCCAATAGCAGATGCCCCCTGGGTACTGGTAACTGGCGGCGTACACGGTTACGAAACCAGTGGCGTGCAGGGCGCTTTGTTATTTGCGCGGGAATACAGTCAGGCGTATACCGATAAAATCAATCTGATAGTGGTTCCCTGCGTGAGCCCGTGGGGTTATGAAACCATTAACCGATGGGATCCGCTGGCTATCGATCCGAACCGTTCCTTTTATCCCGACTCGCCTGCGCCAGAGTCAAAACTACTCATGGACTATATTGGCGCAATGCCGCAGGATTTTTTACTGCATATCGATCTTCACGAAACTACCGATACAGATAACAGCGAGTTTCGTCCGGCATTAGCGGCCCGTGATGCCATTGAGCAAAAAGCCTGGGAGATCCCTGATGGCTTTTATCTGGTGGCCGATGCCAAAGCGCCTCATCTGCCCCTACAGCAAGCGATTATCAACGAGGTGAAAAAAGTTACCCATATTGCCCCAACGGATGAAAACGGCCTGATTATCGGCGCTGAGGTGCCCTCTGAAGGTGTAATCTGCTATGACAAGAGAAAGCTCTTCTTATGCGGCGGGTTTAATAATGCTACTTATTGTTCTACAACGGAGGTGTATCCGGACAGCCCGACAGCTACTCCGGAAATTTGTAACCGTGCTCAGGTTGCGGCTGTAGAGGGAGCTTTACAGCATTTACTTAAATAATGCGATAAACGGTCGATTATCGATGTCTGGATGTTTGGGTTTCTAGACGTCTAAATGTATACTCCTCGCTATGCTTAACGCATAGCGGGGATATCATGGTTTACGTTGCATTGTTGTATGAAGGGGTAGGGCAAAGACTGGTCAGATATGAAGCCAGTAACGAAGCCGATTTTTTTGCTAAACTCAATGCCCGGTTTGGCTGCTATGTTTGCCTGTGGTTTACCGAGGAACTGATCGCGAATAATGAAAAAGTTCACACCCAGAATCCCTGTTGAACAGGCAATTGCCACATCGCCCTGTATTGGTAACTGCTGTCTGGATGATGAGGACATTTGTCTGGGCTGTCAGCGTCATATTGATGAAATCACCGGTTGGCGCAGTGCCAATGCCACAGAGCGTCGCGCTATTTTAAATCGGTGCGAAAAACGCTTTGCGCTGTCCTCAGGGCATAAACAGCAATACTGATGCCAGCGGCCAAATGTTCTGCTAGAATCCGCCCCCCCTTATTTTTGAATACTAAAATACTATGCGAGTTTTGTTAGCGCCGATGGAAGGCGTTGTTGATCATTTAATGCGCGACATGCTTACCCGGGTAGGCGGTTTTGATTTGTGCGTAACAGAATTCGTTCGTATCGTTGACCAGAAACTCCCGCAGAAAACTTTTTACCGTCTGTGCCCTGAATTGCACGAGGGCGGTAAAACACCCAGTGGTGTGCCCGTTCGTGTGCAGCTACTGGGCCAGCATCCCCAGTGGCTGGCAGAAAATGCCTTAACCGCAGTTGAGCTGGGCTCACCGGGTGTGGATCTCAACTTTGGTTGTCCGGCCAAAACGGTCAATAAAAGCAAAGGCGGCGCGGTATTACTGCAATATACCGAGTTGCTGCACGATATCGTTAAAGCCGTGCGAGAGGCAGTGCCGGCCCATTTGCCCGTAACGGCAAAAATACGCCTCGGTTTTGAGGATAAATCGCTGGCTATTGATAACGCCGTGGCCATTGATGAAGCCGGTGCATCTGAGTTAGTTGTTCATGCCCGCACCAAAACCGAAGGCTACCGGCCACCGGCGTACTGGGACTGGATTAAAAAAATTCGCGCCAATACCCGTTTACCGGTGATTGCTAATGGTGAAATATGGACTTATGAAGATGCCAGACGCTGCCAGGAAATGTCGGGTTGCAACGATGTAATGATTGGCCGTGGCGCACTGGCGATGCCGAATCTGGCCCGTCACATTCGTGATAACGAGGCGCCGATGAGCTGGCCGGAACTGGCGCAACTGCTGATAGATTATTCCGGTTATGAAATCTATGGTGACAAGGGCCGTTACTACCCAAACCGACTGAAACAGTGGTGTGGCTACCTGAAGCGTCAATACCCTCAGGCGGAAGTCCTGTTCGACAATATTCGCCGGTTACAAAAGGCCGATGAAATTGTCGCGGTGCTACAACAATCTGCTGCTGCCGCAAAATAACCTTTCTGCTTGTGCGTTGTCTGTCTATTCGCTACCGTTAAGTTAATCCCATCGTTGTTTTGACCAAACCTTGATGGGGGGTTGCACCTAAACGACAACGATTAAAAGAAAGGTAATGCATGACAACTTCAATTAAGCAGTTAGGAATCACTGCGGCGTGTTGCTGTGCTTTGCTGCTTTCTGCCTGTGCAGAAGATAAAGCAGATAAAGCCGAGCAGTCACCGAAAGTGACCATCGATAAAAATCCATTCCCCAGCAAGTATACCCCGCTACCCGGAGCACCAACAGTGATCACTGGCGTGACGATTTTAGATGGCATCGGCAATAAAATTGATAACGGAATGGTGTATTTTACCGACGGTAAAATTGCGGCAATTGGCGAAAACCTCGATGTGCCGGCAGAAGCGACGGTTATCGACGGCACCGGTAAATGGGTAACACCGGGCATTATTGATGTACACAGCCATTTAGGCGTTTACCCTAATCCATCCACTCACTCACATTCGGATGGTAACGAAATGGTTAAGCCGGTAACCGCAAATGTGTGGGCTGAGCATTCCGTGTGGCCCCAGGATCCTGGTTTTGGCCGTGCATTGGCCGGCGGCGTTACCGCGCTGCAAATCTTACCGGGTTCTGCCAACCTGTTTGGTGGCCGTTCAGTGGTGCTGAAAAATGTGCCGGATCGCACCATGCAGGAAATGAAGTTCCCGGATGCACCATACGGGCTAAAAATGGCCTGTGGTGAAAACCCGAAGCGGGTTTATGGTAAAAAAGGCGGTCCCTCAACTCGTATGGGCAATGTGGCCGGTTATCGTCAGGCATGGGCCGATGCCGAAAATTATAGGCGCGCCTGGGAGCGTTACGAGGCCGATTATGAAGCGGGTAAAAATCCAACGCCGCCTAAGCGCGATCTAAACCTTGATACCCTTATGGGCGTGTTAAAAGATGAGATCCGCGTACATATGCATTGTTATCGCGCCGATGAAATGGCTGTGATGATGGATGTCATGAAAGAGTTCGGCTATCAGATTTACTCGTTCCAGCACGGTGTTGAAGCCTACAAAATTGGTGATCTGCTGGCCGAGAACAACGTTTGTTCAGCCATGTGGGCCGACTGGTGGGGCTTTAAAATGGAGGCTTACGACGGCATTCGTGAAAATATCCCTATGGTTCATGAAGCCGGGGCTTGTGCCATCGTTCATTCTGACAGTGACTTAGGTATTCAACGCCTTAACCAGGAAGCCGCAAAAGCCTGGTCTGATGGCCGCCGTGCTGGTATCGACATCAGTCAGGAGGAGGCATGGATCTGGCTGTCTGCTAATCCGGCTAAATCGTTGGGTATTTTTGATGAAACCGGCTCATTGGAAGTGGGTAAAAATGCCGATTTAGTGCTATGGAGCGACAACCCCTTTTCAACCTACGCCAGAGCCGACAAAGTGTATATCGATGGCGGACTGGCCTTTGATCTTAGTGATCCTGCATCGTGGCCGGTGGCAGATTTCGAATTAGGGCAAGTTGGCGAGGGAGATATCAAATGAAGTCATTATTAACGATATGCCTGTTGGCAACCATCAGCAGTACTGCCCTGGCCGATAAACTGGCCATCGTCGGCGGTAAAGTTTTTACCGGCAGCGAACAGGGCACACTGGAGAGTGCTACCGTGTTGATTAACGGTAATGAAATTGTGTCGGTCAGTGCTTCCTCAGCGGTGCCAGAGGGTTACCAGAGCATTGATGCCAGCGGTAAGTATGTCACGCCGGGGTTGATTGGTGCTTATACTCAATTGGGACTGGTTGAAGTCAGTAGCTCTGCCGGTACTGTGGATGCTTCTGTGTCATCAAATCCGGTATCTTCCACCGGTGCTGCTTATGATGTCAGCTATGCGATTAACCCGGACTCCAGCTTACTTGCGATCAGCCGTGTTGAAGGGTTTACTTCGGCCGTTAGTGGTATTTCACGCAGCGACAGTCTTTTTCATGGGCTGGGAGCTGTCATTACTTTATCCGGCACTGGCGATCCGGTACTCAAATCACGGGCATTCACCGCAGTGAATGTCGGCAATGGCGGTGCCGACAGCAATGGTGGCTCAAGAGCCGCACTGTGGGTGATGTTGGAAGAAGCCAAAAGTGAGGCCATGCAGGTAAGTACTGCAGCGCAGTTGAGTCCGTCCTCACAATGGCATGGTTTAAACAGCCGGGCGGATGTAAAAGCCTTAAAACCGGTAGTCAATGGTGAAACGCCACTATTGATGTTTGCCGACAGGGCGGCGGACATTCGCCAGGTTATCGCTTTTAAACAGCGCTACCCCAAAATTAAAGTCGTACTGGTTAAAGGCATGGAGGCCTGGCGGGTAGCAGAGGAACTTGCTGACGCTGACATTCCGGTGATCATTGATCCTGAGTTTAATTTGCCCGGTAGCTTCGAGCAGCTTGGTGCCACGCTAGCCAACGCTCAGCGTTTGGAGGCTGCCGGTGTGATGCTGGCGATAGGAATGGAAACCCACAATATCCGCCTGGCAACCCAACATGCCGGTAATGCGGTGGCATTTGGCATGTCGTGGGAAGGCGCCATGGCCGCCCTTACCGTAAATCCGGCGCGCATTTTTGGCGTACCTGATCAACTGGGCACGCTTACCAGTGGTGCCAAGGCAGATGTGGTTGTCTGGAGTGGCGATCCTCTGGAAGTAACCGAAGCGCCGGAAGTAGTGATCATCGACGGCGAGGTAATGGAGATGACATCACGGCAAATCAAGCTTCGCGACCGTTATCAACAGCGGGCTGAGTCAGGGCAAACGTCGCATTATATTCGTTAGAATGCGCAACTGATGATAAAAGCCGGTAAACTTCAACTTACCGGCTTTTTATCTGCGGAGGATTAATCGGGATCGGGTGACAGACCTTGTCCGAGGTAAATGATACGCTGCGCGGCAACATAACAGACAAGTTTAACCCCCATGGCATATAACAGCGTCAGCACAGACACTGCAAATGCCGGTCCGAAAACGGCAACGTCCTCAATGTGCGACCCCATAGCAACCCAGCCAAGCAGGGTCATCAGGGCACCCAGCCATAAGCAGGAGTTACCCAGCACATTAAACACCATAGCACTGCTTTTCACTTGTCGTAGTGAATCAACATGGCCGGAAAACAGGCACGAAAAAGCTTGTTTTACGTTGCCTGGGGAGGTCACTGCCAGGGTAAACACCAGGGCAGGTGGCAGGGTAATAATGAGTGATGGCACGTCGAAAAACATGCTGCTGCCACCAGAGAGTTCCATAGCAAAAATGGTTAATGCGGCAAAAAATAACACGCTGAATGCAAACATAATAAGCGCCTTTTGTGTTTGATTAAAAAAGTGGAATGAAGTTAACAATGCCTGGCGCCAGTACCATATCTGGCAGGCCTGTTTACTCCGGTTAATTTGAATTTGCTGATACTCCTCCTCGAGATCGCCCAGCAGGGGTTCTCTAAGATCGCCAGGAAGTACTTTCTCCAGCAAGGCCTCAGCAATGCGCGGTGGTGAGCCATTTTTCACTATTTCACCCCTACAAAAGTGAGTTTTACATCGCGCCACATGGCGTCGAGTGACTGGCGGGTTTCCTGTAACGCTTGTTTACCTTCTGCGGTTATCTCAAAGAATTTTTTGGCGCGCCCGCCACGTTTTGCTGTAGCTTCACCCATCGCCGAGCGGATAAGACCTTTATCCTCAAGCCGGGTCAGGGTGGTATAAAGTGCGCCGATACTGACATCCCGCTGAATCACATCGAGCAGTATCTGACGAATAGTCGTGCCATAAGCCTGTTCTCCCAGGCGTAAAATGGCGAGTAACACAAACTGTTCAAATTCACCTAAAAATCGAGATTTCCCCATGCAGGTCCCTGATATGGTTTGTACTACAAAATAAAAGCAACTGAGTACATAGTAATTTATTCTACAAAGTAAAACTAATAAAGATATATACGCTGGTATAAGAGTCAGGCAAAAAGACACTGTTTTTGCTAAATCGGGCCTGCCGGGCTCTTTAAATCTCGCCGGAATTACAAAAAATATCAGCAAACTACAGCAATTTGTCCTATGCTAGAGATAACTCTCTTTTGTATTTTCTTTAACCAGATTTGCCTCACCTGAGTGATGGCAGGCTAACGGTTAAATGACTTCGTTTTTTGAAATAGGATTGTCTTGCGTAGTCAAAAAAGCCCTCAACAAAAACATCGCCTTGTCTGGCTATTTTTAGGCGTATTTACTGTACTCGTCTCTGTAACCCTGGTGGCTGATTTTCTGGCCAGTAAGTGGCAACGGGAAGAGCAGATTAATGGCGTTAGACAAAGGCTTGGAATGCTTCGTTCCAATCTGGAATTTGAACTCTACACCAATATCGAACTCATCCGCGGTGCTGCGGCGTATATCTCACTTAACCCGGAAATTGATCAGGCAGGTTTTAGCCGCTACATGAGCCGTTTGTTAGAACAGCGCAACAATATTATTAATATTGCCGGCGCGCGTGGTTTTGTAGTGAATCTGATATACCCGGTAGCCGGAAATGAAAAAGCGATAGGCCTCGATTACCGGGTTAACGAAGAGCAGCGGGAGTCTGCAATCACTGCCGCGGATACCGGCTCGCCGGTACTGGATGGACCGATAAACCTGGTTCAGGGAGGCGTAGGTTTTATTGCTCGTTTACCGGTCATCAATGATAACGGCGTATGGGGCATCATTTCGGTAGTGCTCGATTATCGCGGGGTGCTGAGCGACGCAGGCTTTATCGGTGATACCGAACTTGACCTGCTTATTACCGGAAGGAATGAATTTGGTAATCTGGCCGATATCTACCGCAGCCACGATGGCGCCTCAATGGTTAATCCGGTGCTATTATCAATTCAGTTACCCTATGGTGAATGGCACCTTTCTGCGCAACCTGCTGAAGGCTGGGTCACATTCCATTTTCATCCTTTGTTCTGGGTTCTCGCATTCATTATTAATGCGATTGCCTTTTATATCATCCAGCTCAGATATAATAACCGGTTACTGGAACAGGAAAAAATTGAGGCGTTAACCACGTCAGAAGAAAAATTCCGGCAATTTTTCTCAGCTCACGCGGTGGTCATGCTAATAGTCGATGATAGCGGCAACATCGTTGACGCTAACGATGCTGCTCTCAAATATTATGGCTACAGCGCTCAGCAATTCGCCAATATGACCGTCTTTGATTTACAGGCGCTGGAAAACACCTCGGTTATGTCGAAGGTTAAACAGGCACTGTTACAGCGGTCGACTACTTTTAATGTAAAGCATCGCCTGGCATCGGGAGAAGTGCGCGATGTGGAGGTCTTTAATACTCCGGTAGACAGCGCCGGTCAGCGCTTACTTTACTCACTGGTCATCGATATCACCGAACAACTGGAATATCAAAAGCGCTGGGAGCTGAGTCAACAGGTCTTTAATCACAGCCTGGAAGGGATTGTGGTAACCGATGTTGAATACAAAATTGTCTCGGTTAACCCGGCATTTTCTGACATTACCGGTTACACATAGTCGGAAGTTCTTGGTCGCTCTCCTTTCTTTCTGGGTGAAGGAGTGGTGGATGAGGAGTTTATGGAGGCCATGCTGGATACCCTGATTAAAACTGGTTTCTGGCGGGGCGAAATATTAAACCGGCGAAAGGACGGCTCGGTGTTTCCGGAGTTACTCAGCGTTTCGGTCGTAAAGAACGACCAGGGTGAAGTCATTAATTACCTCGGCGTGTTCTCAGATATCACTAATTTAAAACAGTCAGAAGAGAAGCTTGAACATCTCGCGCATTACGATTCTTTAACCGGCTTACCCAACCGTGTTCAGTTTCAGTTGCACCTTCAGCATGCAGTGTCACGCAGTGAACGCTCTAACCAGAAGTGCGCTTTGCTCTATCTTGACCTGGATCGTTTCAAGGTGGTGAATGACAGCCTTGGTCATGTGGCCGGGGATGACCTGCTAAAAATGGTTACTGAACGTTTGCTCTCGCGGTTACGGGCGTCTGATATTCTGGCCCGCATGGGTGGCGATGAGTTTGTTCTGCTGGTTGAGGAATACAAGCAGCGGGAGGAACTTGAAGTGCTGGCCCGTAAACTCATTGCTGAAATGAATCAGCCGTTTTATCTGGCGGGGGAGCAGGAGGTGAATGTTGGCGGCTCCGTGGGTATAGCCTGCTTCCCGGAAGACGCGCTGAGTAGCGAAGATTTACTGGTACGGGCCGATGCAGCCATGTACAAAGCCAAACAAGCCGGCGGCGCCTCACTGGCGTTCTTTACCCAGGATATTCTGGTGGAGGCCAGCTCCCGGTTAACCATTGCCGCCGAACTAAAACGGGCAATAGCAGATAATGAACTGGAGTTATACCTGCAACCTCAACTCGACAGCGCCAGTGGCGAGGTCGTTGGCGCAGAAGCATTATTGCGCTGGAATCATCCGGTAAAAGGCTTTCTGACCCCAGCGGCGTTTATTGACGTCGCAGAACAAACCCGGGCCATTCGACTGGTTACCGGCTGGCTGGTAAAAGAGTCCTTTGGCATCATTAAACGCTGGGAACAGGCAGGCCGGGACTTATTCCTGTCATTCAATATTTCTGCGCTGGATTTGGCCGATAATGAATTGTTGTTGAGAATGTCCGAAGAACTTCAGCACCAGCAGATCAAACCGGCGAATATAGAGCTGGAAATCGTCGAAAGTGCGATCATCGAAAATTTTCAGTCGGCCAGTGCTATTTTGTCAAGACTGCGTGAATTAGGCTTCCAAGTGGCCATTGATGATTTTGGCACCGGCTATTCGTCCCTGGCATATCTGGACAAACTGCCCGTGGATAAACTTAAGATCGACCGCGAATTCACCTCCAAACTCGAGCTTGGCGAGGGCGCGGGCATAGTAAAATCGATTGTTGATCTGGCATCAAACTTCGACCTGCGGGTGCTGGCCGAAGGCGTTGAAACCCTGGAACAGGAACAGTTACTCAAACAGCTCGGTTGTCACCGGGTTCAGGGGTTCTATTACAGCAAACCCATACCGCTGGCGGAGTTTGAGCAAAAGTATCTGCTGCCTCAGGCGTAAGTATCGATATTTCGACCTACTGAGCCGGTGGTAGCTGTAGGCTGAGAGCTTGATTGCGTAGTTGGCGACGGAGCATCGCTCTGATTGCTTTCAAGGCGTTCCTGACGCGGCGCCTCATTGCGCTCTGCGGGCGTTGGTGTCGGTCGCGAGTACGCACTGTCTACGGGTGACTGTCCAATTTCCATCGTTTCCCCCTTAAAATATCAACACAGGTTAATACCAGATTATAAGATCAATTAGCCAAAATGCGACTATTCGCTCGCTTCGGTAAAGATGAAAGGCGAGAGTTGCCGATACATAAAGTCGGCGATAAGTGGCTGGCCGTCAGCATTCGGGTGAATACCGTCGCGCTGCATCAACTCTTCATTAAGAGCAATGTCCTGTAAAAAGAACGGGATCAGCGGGATAGCTTCGGCATCCGCTACCTGCTCAAAAGTGTTGCTGAACATCTGATTATAACGCCGGCCATAGTTGGTCGGAATTTCCATATCCTGCAGGTACACCTTGGCACCGTAGTCTTTTACCAGTTGCACCATTTGCGTGAGGTTATCATGCAACTTACTCACGCTATGGCCCTGCAAGCCATCGTTGCCACCTAGCTCTATTAATACGTGGGTTGGCTGATGCTGCTCAAGCAAACGGGGTAGCCTGGCCAGCCCGCCATCGGTGGTTTCGCCGCTAATCGCAGCATTTATCACATCAATCCCGCGCTGCTCGTCGTGCCAGATATTTTGTAACAAACTAACCCAACTTTGTGCTTGCAATAGTCCATAGCCGGCACTTAGGCTATCACCAAGGATAAGCAGACGGGTATCTGATGCCGCAGAACTGCTTTGCTGGCTAACCGGTTGAGAAGCAGCCGATTGGGCCAGAAGGTGATCTGAAAACAGCATAAACGGTATTAATAATACCAGTGTTTTTATCCACTTAAGGGTGGGTCCACGACGGAATAAAGAATGACAAATCAAAACGACAATAGCTCCCATATGATTCAAACCAAAGACATCACTAAGACAGTCTCTACGAGTGAAGGTTCGCTTCAGATCCTTCAGCCTATTTCCTTTGAAGTCAAGGCCGGAGAGTCTATCGCTATTGTCGGCGCTTCAGGTTCCGGTAAATCCACGCTGCTTAGCTTGCTGGCCGGACTGGATGAAGTCAGCAGTGGCGAAATATTTCTCGATGCGGCACCGCTACACACCATGGACGAAGAGCAGCGAGCCCGTTTACGTGGCGAAAAAGTGGGCTTTATTTTCCAGAGTTTTATGCTGGTACAAAGTCTTACAGCGATTGAAAACGTGATGTTACCCGCAGAGATTGCAGGTTTGGCCGATGCCCACAAACGTGCCCAGGCCATTCTGGAGCAGGTGGGATTAAGTCATCGTGCCCATCATTATCCCAATCAGTTGTCTGGTGGTGAGCAACAGCGGGTAGCCATTGCACGGGCCTTTATCGGCCAGCCTAAAATTCTGTTTGCCGATGAGCCGACCGGTAATCTGGATGCCGCCAATAGCGTGAGAGTGGAGGATTTGTTGTTTAATCTCAACCGCGAAATCGGCACCACCCTGGTGCTGGTGACCCACGATAACGAGCTGGCCAAAAAATGTGAACGACAGTTACAAATGCAAGCTGGCGAACTAACGGAAATCACCGTATCTCCGGCGGCTGCTGAGAATAAGGATCTCGCATATGGTAGCTAATCTTGCCTGGCGGTTATTCAAGCATGAGGCCCGGCGGGGCGAACTTACCATCATACTGTTTGCGATCATACTGTCGGTAGCGGCAGTGCTGTCGTTGTCGTTATTCAGTGAGCGGCTTCAGGGCGCCCTGGTAGAGCGCTCATCACAGTTTATTGCTGCCGACAGCCAACTGCGTTCACGTAAACCCATAAGTGATGAGTGGATGCGTCAGGCGGAGGCGGAAGGGCTGGCCACCGCCGAGCAGGTCAGCACCCGCTCAATGGCTTTTGGCGAACAGAAAATGTCACTGGTTGACTTACGCGCCGTGAGCCCCCAGTACCCGCTAAAGGGTGAGATCCAGCTTGCCGACAAGCCTTTTGGCACAACAACCGCTACTGATAAATTGCCCGCAGCGGGGGAAATCTGGATCGATTCAAGACTGTTTCAGCTCCTCGATGTGGAGATTGGTGAGACGGTTTATATCGGCGACGGTGAATTTACCGTGGGCCAGGTGCTGTCAGAAATCCCAGACCAGGGCTTTAGTGTGTTCAATACCGATCCTATGGTGCTTATTGCGCTTGAAGATCTGGCACGAACCAACATCACCGGGCCCGGTAGTAGGGTTACCTATAAAGCTTATTTCACCGGTGAAGACTCGCTGATTGAAGCCTATTACGACTGGCTGAGACCGAACCTTGACGATGAATTACACCGTTGGCAACGGGTCGGGGATGACGAATCGGCCATAGGTCGTTCCATTGCCCGTGCTGAACGATACTTTTTGCTGGCTAGCCTGTTAGCCATCGTGCTGGCGGCGGTGGCCATTGCCGTGGCGGCGCAGCGTTACAGCCAGCGCCACTTCGATCCGGTCGCAATTTTTAAAACCCTCGGCGCCACTAAGCAAATGATCCGCCGGGTGTACGTACTGCAAATCCTGTTTATCACGGTACTGGGTATCATCATTGGCATTGTCGCCGGCGTGATTATTCAGCAACTGGTGGTTACGGCTCTGGCCGGACAGGTAGATGTGTCGCTGGATGTGTGGCACTGGCGGCCATTGTTTATAGCCGTACTGACTGGCTCTATCTGTGCCATCTTGTTTTCACTGTATCCGTTGTTGCGACTGTTTTCGGTGCCTCCGCTACGGGTGCTGCGCCGGGATATGGACGCTGGTTTAAGCTCTCGCGGATTGCAGTTTGGCGCCTCAGGCGGCGCCATATTCCTGCTAATGTGGGTGTACAGCCGGGATCTGGAAATCAGCGCGATATTGTTTGGCTCTGGCGTGCTGCTGGTGGTTGCCTTGTTGGGGGTAACCTTTGGCCTGATTGCCATTGGCCGACGGCTCGGACAAGGCGCAATGGGGGTCTGGCAATTAGCCTGGGCGCGAATTCGCCGGCGCGCCATGGATAACAGCGTGCAACTCATTAGCTTCTCAGTAACCATTATGTTGTTGCTGGTGGTACTGGTTATGCGCAACGATATGATAGCCCAGTGGCGGGCGCAGTTACCGGTGGATACGCCTAACTATTTCATGGCTAATATTACCGAGGCACAAAAAACACCGCTGGAGAACCACTTCGCGGAAAATCAGGTCACGGTAGATGAGTTTTATCCGGTAGTTCGTGGCCGTTTTGTGGCAGTTAACGACGAGCGGGTAAATACCGAAGTCACCAAAGAAGAGGATCCGGAGCAAAGCGAAGGACGCCGGGGGCTTGGCCGGGAAGCTAACCTGAGCTGGAGCGACAAGCTACAGCGCGAAAACACAGTTGTTCAGGGCCAATGGCATGAGAATTGGGAGCCTGCGGGGAACGATCTTACTGCAGAAGGACAGCAGGTTTATCCGGTATCAGTAGAAGAGGGTGTAGCCCAACGGCTTAATATCGCGCTGGATGATTTACTTACGTTCAACGTTGGCAGTGAGATTGTAGTAACCCGGGTTACCAGTATTCGCGAAGTGAACTGGCAAACCATGCAGCCTAATTTTTTCTTTGTGCTACACCCGGCAGCAATGCAGGAGTTTAGCGCCACCTACATTACCAGCTTCCACTTAGATGGCGCGCGTAAGGCGGATATTACTGCGTTGATGCAACCTTTCAGTTCGGTAACGTTGTTTGACGTGGATGCCAGAATTAATCAGGTCAGGGAGATTATCGATCAGGTATCACTGGCGGTTGAGTTCATCCTGGTACTGGTATTGATTGCCGGCTCACTGGTGCTGTTTGCCCAGGTGCAGGCGAGCATGGATGAGCGTCAACAGGAACTGGCTATTCTGCGTACTCTCGGCGCCAGAGGGAGCCTTATCCGCTTCAGCGTGATTAATGAGTTTTTGATTATTGGAACGGTAGCGGGACTAATGGCGGCGATGGCCAATGAAGTCAGTTTATATTTATTGCAAAGCCGTATTTTCGATATGCAGGGCTCTATGCACTTTGAATACTGGATTATTGCACCGTTGGTTGGCGCGTTGGTTGTGGGCGTGTTAGGCGGCATAGGTTGTTATCGCCTGTTACGACTCAACACAGGGCAACTATTACGTAAGATGGTGTAAAACAGGATTAGCCCGAAGCCACGGCTTCGGGCATTTGATAAGGAATCATTGGTTGTTAAGTTTTACCCAGGTCAGCCACCGTTTTGGAACCAGAACCCTATTCAGCGAGTTAACCCTTTCATTGCCCGAGTCCCGTGTTGTGCTTACCGGCGCGAATGGTTCGGGGAAAACGACGTTGTTGTTAATTGCCGCCGGCATCCTGTCGCCCAGTCAGGGCGTGGTGAGTTTTAATCAGCAAAATGTTGCCGACATTGCCCTGCGCAACCAGATTGGCATTAGCGCCAGCAAAGTAAACTTACCAGGCTTTTTTACGGCAACCGACATGCTTGCCTTTCACGGACGACAGTTTAACTGCAAGCCGGATTGCCACTGGGCGGACTACCGTTGGGTGAATGCTTTTGGCTTAACTCCGTTTCTCAACACCAGGGTGGATGACCTTTCCCTCGGCAATTACAAAAAGCTCAGCCTGATCCTGGCCCTGATGCACTCGCCTGAGTTGCTGTTACTGGATGAGCCTACCAACGGGCTCGACGACAAAACCCGCAGTGTGCTTGAAGATTGCTTCGAAACTTATGCCGGGCAGTTAATCATTGCCAGCCACGAGCCGCAGGTATTTGCCAGCAATAGTGGTGTGCGCCATTTGCATCTGGATGCCAGCGGAGTGCATGACAGGTGAATTACTGGCAGTTTCGACGCCAGCTCTACCAGCAGGCCCTGAAGCAGTGGCTGGAAAGTCTGACCCAGGTAAGTACGGGGATTGTTGCGCTGTTTCCTATGGCGCTTTATGCCTTGTTACTTTTACCTTTACTCGCTTTAGGCGTGCTGGCAGATAAAGACTCCCAGGGAGAAAGTTTCTTATATACATTGTGGGGGTATCTGTTACTGGCTTATTGCTGGATCGCCATGCAGAAAGAGGCGTTGGCGGCGGCAGATTATACCCTGTATGACCGTTCGCTACCTGTGCCAGTATGGCAACGAGGTGCTACCGAGCTGGGATTACTGCTTTATGCAGCTAACGTATTTGTTATCGGACCCGCCGCAGTACTGGTGGCCATGGTTTATGGCCATTTTGCTGAGTTAGTCGGCGGCGAGCTGTGGGTATCGGTGACACAGCTTTATCCGGTGAGTGGTTTACTGGTGCTAACGCTGTACTATTGCCAGAGTGCTATGGGGCGCGTAAAACCTTGGCTGAGCCTCGGCTTGCTGCCATTAGTTGCTATGCCCTGGGCCGCCTTAATGCATTCTCCCTGGCTTTGTTTGCTGGCACTGGCAGTAGCCATTTTGATTGAACGTACGGTCCGCTTGCCGGCCCCATCCATTGCTGGCCTGCCGCAAGGCTTCTGGCGCCTGTTTTTACAGCACGACTTAAACCAGACCAAACCCACATTGCTTCGGGCAGTGGTGGTTTTACTACTCCTCGTTATTGGCGCCGCCTTTGTAAGACAAGTAGATGTCACCGCTAAAGCGCCAGCAAGTCTGTTTCTGGCTTTTGTTCTGGGAGTGGTTGCCGCGACAAAACTTCTGGAGTTACAAAAGTTAAGAGAACGATACACATGTTATATCGCATCTCTACCAAAAGGGCGCTACCAGGTCACTTTACAGGCAATGAGTTATTGCCTGATATTTTCGCTGCCATATGTTGCACTTATTGTTCTTTTCAACCTATTTGGGTTGTTGCAATGGGCGCTTTTCACGGTAACTTATGTGACAACCCAGGCGGGGATCCTCGTGAGACCTGGTTACTATCTGGTGTTTCCTTTATTGACCGGCGTGCTGATTATAGCCATCAGCCTGCTTGTCTAACTCTCGGTCGCCGCGAACGCTTTATCAACGCTGTCGAATTTAAATTCAAAGCCTGCATCGAGTAGCTTTTGCGGAATAACCCGTTGACCGGTAAGTAACATATCTGCTGCTTCACCCATAATTACTTTTAAAGCAAATCCTGGCATAGGCATAAAGGCGGGGCGATTAAGAGCATTAGCAAAAGCGCTGACAAATGCCTTGTTGGTGACGGGCTGCGGTGCGGTTAAATTAAACGGACCACTGCACTGGGAGTGGTCCATTAAAAAGCATATGCCTTCTACCATATCGTCGAGGTGGATCCAGGACATATACTGCTCACCGCTGCCAATGGGGCCGCCAAGACCAAGCTTAAAAGGCAGCCGCATCTTTTCCAGCGCGCCGCCCTCAGCTGCGAGTACCACACCAGTGCGAAGCAGGCATACCCGGCAGTTTTGCTTAACTGTTTCGGCTATCTGTTCCCAGCGCTGGCAGACTTCATGGGTAAATTCCTGATGAGGTTCTGTATTATTTTCAGTTACCGGTTTGTCGCCTTGCCGGCCATAGTAGCCAATTGCGGAGCCCGAAATAAACGTATGCGGCGGGGTGGCTGATGCATTGATTTTGGTGACCAGCGCGGTAGTAATTTGCCAACGGCTTTGGCAAATCTGATGTTTTTGCTGACTGGTCCAGCGCTTATCTGCAATGGGTTCGCCAGCAAGGTTAATAATCACATCATAGTCATCAAAGTTTGCTATGGAGTCCAGGTTTTCTATAACTGTTACTGCAGCAGGCAGTGCAGCACGCGCTTTTGACTCTGAGCGGCTGAGTACCGTGATGTCATGTTCAGGTGCCAGTCTGGTTATCAGATGCTTGCCGATTAGCCCTGTACCGCCGGTAATAAAAATTTGCATACACGCTCCGTTACACTAATTACACCTGGCCTTTGCTTCCAGGACTACCTAATTCAGGTTAAATCTGGTAGCGTGACATTTTGCCTGCGAAACCAGTATTTTATGTCAACTCTGTCGCCAACCGCTAAAGCCTTGCTGATTTTTGCCAGCCTGATAGTCATTCTGGCCGGTATTAAAGCCGCCAGTACCATTATGGTGCCGTTCTTTTTGTCCGGCTTTATTGCTATTGCCTGTGGCCCTTTGATTCTGTGGATGTCGAAATACCGCATCCCACGTTGGCTTTCTATTACTCTGGTTATACTGTTAATTGTGGTATTTGGTTTCATGCTGGCGGGGTTAGTGGGGCAATCACTGGCAGAATTCCGCGAAAATATGCCGCAGTACCGCGAGAAGCTCTCCGGCGAATTCACCTGGGTGGTAAATCAGCTCGCGCGATTTAATATCCACGTGGATAAAGATTTGATTGTGTCATATCTCGATCCGGGGATGGCCATGTCTATGGTGACCAACTTTTTAAGCGGCATGGGCGGCGTGTTGTCTAATCTGTTTCTGATTTTATTAACCGTTATTTTTATGCTGTTTGAGGCAGAGGGCATTCCCAGACGGTTGCACATTGCGCTTTCCGATCCGCAAATGAAAATGCACCACATCGACCGCTTTATTCAGTCGGTTAACAGCTATCTGGCGATTAAAACCGTGGTGAGCCTGGTTACGGGTCTGCTTGCCGGTACCTGGTTGTATATTCTGGGCGTTGATCATTTTCTGCTTTGGGGCGTGCTGGCTTTCCTGTTTAACTATATTCCCAATATCGGTTCTATTATTGCTGCGGTGCCTGCAGTATTAATGGCGCTGGTGCAGTACGGTGGTGGAGAAGCCGGGCTGGTGGCGTTAGGTTTCGTAGTCATAAATACCGTGATGGGTAATGTGGTGGAACCGCGGTTTATGGGCCGTGGCTTAGGACTTTCAACGCTGGTGGTGTTTCTGTCGTTAATTTTCTGGGGTTGGTTATTGGGCAGTGTAGGCATGCTGCTATCAGTGCCACTCACCATGATTGTGAAGATTGCGCTGGAGTCACGGGAAGAAAGTCGCTGGCTGGCTATTTTACTCTCCAGCGATGGTGAAGCGGTACTCGATGAGGCAAATGGTCAGTCTGCTAACGAGGGGACGGCAAAGTAATCTTAACGCTGGCACCGCCGAGCGTAGCGCGGTTAATGGTCAGCTTGCCCTCGTAGGCGGTCAGTAAGTCGGTCACCACGGCCATCCCTATGCCCTGGCCATCGGTGTAGGCATCGAGTCGTTGCCCGCGGTTTAGCAGTCGCTCGACTTGCTCTGCGGGGATCCCTGGGCCGTCATCATCGATGTGGAGTTCTGTCTGACGGGACAGTTGCCTGACAGAAACCACCACCTCACTGCGAGCAGCCTTACAGGCGTTATCCATCAGATTACCGAGAATTTCCATTAAATCGGTTTTATCACCAAAAAACAGTCCCTCATCGCCGCTGGCGCTGAGCGTTAAGTTTTTGTCGCGATAGACCTTGTTCAGTGCGGCGATTAATTGCTGTACCACCGGCATTACCGGTTCGCCCTGGCTCCAGGCAGATGCGCCGGCAGACGCACGTTTTAACTGGCGCTTAATTAATGTGTCAATTTGCTGCAACGGTTCTTTAGCAGAGTCGGGCAGGGCCGCTGTACCAAGTGCTACCGCCAGGGGCGTTTTCAGGCTGTGGGCCAAATCTCCCAGACTGTTCTTATAACGCTCCCGTTGTTCAGCTTCGCCGGCCAGTAACTGGTTAATGCTCTGCTTGAGCGGGGTAAACTCCGGTGGATAATCTTCGGTTAGTTGGGTCTGATTGCCGCCACTGGCTTGTTGTATTTCACCAATAAGTAAGCGTACCGGCTTGAGTAAGGTATTCATGCCAATTATTAGTACCACAAGCAGGCCAGCGCCCAGCGCGCCAAGGTATTGCCAGACCGAGCGCAGAAAGGCATCGCGTTCGTGCAGAAAATCGCGTCGGTCGTTAAATACATAAAAGCTGACCGGGATGTACTGGTCGCCATTATCGAACTCGGCGGTAAAGGCGTAGGCAAAATACTCACTGCCAGAGTCGTCCAGGGCATACTGAGGAACAAATACCTCGTCACCGATAGCCGGTGTTGTCATCAGTGAGTCAAAAACGGTGTAAACGCTGGAAGCGGATTGCCACACCAATTGATTATTAACGCTAATAGCACCTACATATCCAGAGTCGGGCAGGTTCAACTGCTCATCATAGAGCATTTGTGGCATCAGGCTCTCACCGTCCTCAAACTCAAATACCGAAATCATCGCCAGGTTCATCAGCTTCAGTTCGTTATATTTGGCCTGCAACAAACTGGAGGTATACGCTTTGGAAAGCGTTAAAACGGTAACGGGTATAAAAATGCCCAGGGCAAGTATGGCAATAAGCAAACTGCGCAGCCGCAGCGACAAATTGGGCATCGGTTAGCTGCCGCTGGTATCCTGAGCCAGTTCACGACTGATTCGGTAGCCTCTGCCTCTGAGCGTTTCGATAGGCTTGAGTGTGCCTTCGGGGTCGAGCTTGCGACGTAAGCGACCGACGAAGACTTCAATCACATTACTGTCGAGATCGAAGTCCTGATCGTAAATATGCTCGGTGAGTTCGGTTTTGGATATCACCTTTTGTGGATGGAGCATAAGGTACTCCATCACTTTGTATTCATAGGCTGTGAGGTCCAAAGCGCGGGCATTTACGCGGATCTCTTTGGCCTGCATATCCAGTACCACCGGGCCGAACTCTATGGTTGAGCTGGCCTGGCCGGAAGCTCTGCGAATGAGGGCCTTGACCCGGGCGAGTAATTCTTCGTTATGGAAGGGTTTGGTCAGGTAATCGTCGGCGCCGGCATCCAGGCCTTCAACCTTTTCCTGCCAGCGGTCGCGGGCAGTAAGGATCAGCACCGGGGTGCTGACATCGCTGCTGCGAGCCTGACGAATAACGTCGAATCCGTCGAGTTTAGGCAGACCAATATCAATAACTGCCAGGTCGTAATTGACTTCTTTTAGCTGGAATAGCGCTTTTTCACCATCATCGGCTAAATCGATGCTAAATCCTTGTTGTTGGAACAAACTATCTAACTGCATCAGCAGACGGCTATCGTCTTCTGCGACTAATATTCTCACTAATTATCATCCTTGCGCTTGCTGGGTTTAACTTTACCTGACCGTTTGTCCACATCGAGAGAGACAACGCGGCCTGATTTTTTAAGCATTTTTACCCGGTAGGAGCTCTTTTTAGGGTCGACTTTCAATACCCGGCCCTCAACATGACGTTTGGCCTGTTGTGCCGCCTGAGTTGAATTTTTCACGGGTTTTTCATTGTCTTGCCGGGCCATTGCGCCAGGAGCACAGAGGGTCAGCATCACAAGCAATACACCGGTAACAACGCTTTTGAACATGTCACTCCACTCGTTGGGTACTACCCAATCACTAGTTATTATCAGCAGGATAACCCGGTCAGGCTGAATATTGTCTGAATTGTGCTGCGGCTCATCCAGAGCGCCAGGGCACAACTTAAAGTCGGGTTAGTGTAATTATAGTACCACCGGGGGAGAAGAGCGCAAAGCCTGTGCTTGCTTTGCGCAACAGAGGGGAGAATTAAGGTAACACTTTCTTGTAGGGTTTAACGATAACGTCCTGATAAACCCCAGCATCGATATACGGGTCGGCATCCGCCCAGGCCTGAGCATCTTCCAGGCTGGCAAACTCGGCAACTACCAGTGAGCCGGTGAAGCCGGCGCTGCCGGGATCTTCGCTGTCGATGGCCGGGAAAGGACCGGCGATCAGCAGACGGCCGTTATCTTTTAATTCATTCAGGCGAGCCAGATGCGCCGGGCGAGCGGCTAAGCGCTCGGCCAGGGTATCCGGTTTGTCGGTGGCACAAATCATATAATACATGGCTTACTTCCCTGTAGCGGCTTTCATTTCTGTCACAAACTCACCGAGTGCAGTCAGCATAGCTGGCACATCATCGAGATTTTGCGCAATAATGTTAACGGTTGCGGAGCCTGAAATTGCCCCGGCCGCACCGCTTTCAATAGCGTGTTTGACCTGTTCAGGGTTTGATATCCCAAAACCGAGCAGAGGCGGCGCAGCATTTACGTTGGTGAGACGTTCTATTAATGATGCAGCTGGCATTGTGGCAGCGGTTTCTGCCCCGGTAACGCCAGCGCGGCCCAGCAAATAGGTATAGCCAGCTGATAAATCACCAATCGCTTTAAAGGTGGCGTCGGTGGCGTTTGGCGGCGCGATAAGAATTTGCTTGATGCCGTTGGCATTAGCCGTATCGATAAAGCGCTTGGCTTCACGAATAGGCACGTCAGCAATCAGAATCGAGTCCACACCGGCATCGGCGGCTTGCGCATAAAAGCCTTCCACGCCTTTGGCCAGTACCAGGTTACTGTAGAGCAATAAACCAATGGGTACATCCGGGTACTTAGCCCGAATGCGCTTGAGTAATTCAAAACACGCGGTGGGCGTAACGCCGCTTTCCAGCGCTCGGATACTGGCCTTCTGAATAGTCGGGCCGTCGGCTACCGGATCAGAAAACGGGATCCCCAGCTCTAACGCATCGGCGCCGCTTTCAATCAACTGGGTGATGATTTTCTCAGAGATTTCCAGGTCCGGATCGCCGACCATCACAAATGGCACAAACGCCCCGGCGTTTTGCTCGTTTAAACGGCCAAACATGGCTGCATATCTATCCATTGACCTGATCTCCTAAAATACTGATTACGTGACCCAGGTCTTTATCGCCCCGGCCAGACAGGTTCACCACAATGACGGTTTCTTCTTCGGCTTCATCAGCCATGTTTAAGGCATAGGCCAGCGCGTGCGAGGACTCAAGGGCCGGGATAATACCTTCTTTACGAGCCAGTAACTGGAACGCATTGAGCGCTTCCTCGTCGGTGACCGACACATATTCAGCGCGGCCGATATCAGAAAGGTACGCATGCTGTGGGCCAACGGCCGGATAATCCAGACCGGCTGATACCGAGTAACTTTCTTCAATCTGGCCATCCGGGTTTTGCATAATATAGGTATAGGCACCGTGCAGTATACCTTTAGTGCCTTTACCAATGGCGGCACCGTGATCTTTGGTATGCACGCCTTTACCGGCCGGCTCTACACCGACTAAGCGAACAGATGGTTCATCGATAAAGTCAGCAAACATGCCAATAGCATTGGAGCCGCCGCCTACACAAGCTACTACGGCGTCTGGCAGACGACCTTCTTTCTCGAGGATCTGCGCACGGGTTTCTTCACCAATCATACGGTGATATTCGCGTACGATGGTTGGGAACGGGTGAGGGCCCGCAGCCGTGCCGAGCAGGTAATGGGCTTTGTCGTAATTGGCAGACCAGTCACGCAGCGCTTCGTTTACCGCGTCTTTTAAGGTGCCTGAACCAGAATCCACCGGGATAACCTCAGCACCCATTAACCGCATTCTGAATACGTTAGGCGACTGTCGCTCAACGTCTTTAGCACCCATGTAAATACGCGCTTTCAGGCCCAGTAATGCACACGCCAGCGCAGTTGCCACGCCGTGCTGTCCAGCACCGGTTTCGGCGATAACTTCGGTTTTACCCATACGTTTGGTGAGTAGCGCCTGACCCAATACCTGATTGGTTTTATGCGCGCCGCCGTGAAGTAAATCTTCACGCTTTAAATACAGTTTAACGTTAGGGTTAGACACCAGATTACGGGTCAGGAACATGGACGTTGGACGTCCCGCGTAATCTTTTAAAAGTGACATAAACTCAGCATTAAATTCCGGATCGTCTTTCGCATCCAGGAACGCTTGTTCAAGCTGATCCAGCGCTGGGATAAGCAGCTCAGGCACATACATGCCGCCGTATTCCCCAAATTTTGTATCTAATTGATTCATGAAATGTCCTGTTGAATATATCGGCCGCTTAATACTGGCGACAAATAGTAAAGAGTTCGCTGACCTGCTGTGCAGATTTGTTGCCCGGGCTGTCTTCTACCCCCGAGTTTACATCAACAATGGCAACGCCGGTTGCCTGGGCAGCAGCAATATTCTGTGGATTGATACCACCTGCTATAACGAGTTTTTCGAGTTCGAGCTCGTTGTGGATCACTGACCAGTCAAATTGCTGGCCGGTACCACCGGTTTGTTTGCCAACCTGACAATCCAGCAGCACTTTATCCAGTGTTTCGTCATCCAGCAACGCATGAGTCAGGTAAGGTAACTCACCGGCAACGCCAATGGCCTGCCAGATTTCGCAGCCCTCGGGTAGGTTTGCCCGTAAATGCTGGCGGTACATGGTGTCTTCATCACCATGCAGCTGCACGGCTTTGAGGCCAAGCTCGTTAGCGATTTCAAGTACCATCTCAAGGGGCTGATTAACAAACACGCCAACGTAGTTGCCAGGAGTGGCAGCGACGATATCACGTGCCTGATCAGGCGACACGCAGCGTTTGGAGTGAGCAGCAAAAATTAATCCACAATAACTGGCACCACTTTCGAAGGCATGACGTACCTGTTCCGGTTGGGTCATGCCGCATACTTTAACCGTACCGTAAACCAGTTGTTTGACGGCCTGTGGCAGGTCCTGCTGTGCCATTAAGGCGCTGCCTACCAGGAAACCCTGACACAGCGGCGCCAGGCGCAGCACGTCCTGATGGGTATAAATGCCGGACTCGCTGATCACCACATGTTCATGGGTTGCATCCTTTAGCATCGGGACCAGTTTTTCAGTGGTCGCCAAATCAGTAGACAGGTCGCGCAGGTCGCGGTTGTTAATACCAATAATTTTGGCTTTTAACGCAATCGCACGATGCATCTCTTCTTCGTTGCTGACCTCGGTCAGGATATCCAGACCCAGTGAATCGGCCACGGCTGCAAGCTGTTGGTAGGTTTCATCATCAAGTACCGACAGCATTAATAATATGGCATCGGCATTGTAATAACGGGCCAGGTACACCTGATACTCACAAACAAAGAAATCTTTGTTGAGTACCGGCTGGCTCACGCGTTCGGTCACATAGGCTAAGTATTCAAACTTACCCTGAAAGTATTTCTCGTCTGTCAGAACAGAAATGCCTGCCGCAAAGGGAGTATAAGCCGCGAGGATTTCATCCAGATCGAACTTTTCACGGATCAACCCTTTTGAAGGGGAGGCTTTTTTACACTCTAAAATATACCCGGCATTCGGGGCATTCAGGGCATCAAACAGACTCTTGGTTGATGGCGTTAACCCCTGCTTTATTTGCTCAAGAGGCGTCTCGGCCATGCGTGCTTCAATTTCGACACGTTTGTCTTCAACTATTTTCTCGAGGACGTTGCTCATGCATTTTCTTCCAGTTGGCTGTGTTCAGCGACTTGTCTGACTAAATTGATTGGTTCGGCGTTCGCCATAGCTTTGAGCGCCTGGTCTGCGCCATCTTTAAAGGTATTGGCGTGTCCACTGATTTTTAGCAGTGCGCCGGCATTCATTGCGATAGCTTCACGGTGGGCCTGTTCGCCTTCGCCGCGTAACGCGGCTTCAATCAACTGGCGGTTTTCAACCGGCTCACCGCCGGCAATAGCGCTGATAGGCGCATGGTTCAGGCCAAAGTCGGCAGCGGTAACCGTATAGTGGGTCGTGCTGCCATGATCAATTTCTACTACCTGAGTGGGGCCGTGTAATGATAGCTCATCCAGTCCGTCACCGTGGACAATTAACGCTTTGCGTTGTCCCATCAGTGTCAGGGTTTGCGCGTAGATATCCAGTAGCTCCGGAGTATATACGCCATATACGCCAAACGTCGGCCCGGCCGGGTTGGCCAGCGGACCAAGGATGTTAAATAATGTGCGGGTTTTCATCTCAGCACGCACCGGCGCCGCAAAGCGCATACCGGCGTGATAAACCGGCGCAAACAGGAAGCAGAAATTCACCTCATCCAGGCACTTGCGTGCCACTTCGGGAGTAATATCAAGCTTGATGCCGCATTCACGGAAGAAGTCAGCCGAGCCGGACTTGCTCGATACGCTGCGGTTACCGTGTTTGGCGACCTTAACACCACAACTGGCGGCTACCAGCGCCGCGGCGCTGGAAATATTGATAGTGTGATGGCCATCACCACCGGTTCCAACAATATCACCAAATTCGTAATCCGGGGTTGGAAAAGGGCGTGCATTAGACACCATGGCACTGGCTGCCCCGGCAATTTCATTGGGGGACTCGCCGTTAATTTTAAGTGCGGTCAGTAAGGTGGCGAGCTTTACTTCGGAAAGCTCACCGTGCATCACCTGATTAAATACCGAAAACGACTCGGCCTGGGTCAGGTTTTGACCGTCGAAGAGTTTTTCAATTACCTTGCTGTAGTCAGCCATGAGTTAATCCTCTTTGGTCAGGTAATGAATGCTTTGCAGCAGCAGGCGACTGCCCTCTGCCGTTAGAATGGACTCCGGATGAAACTGGAATCCAAGCATTTTATCGTCAGACTGATAGACCGCCATAACCGTAGTACCGACTTTGGCCAGTGGAGTTAAGCCATCAGGCAGCTCCAGCGCCATCAGCGAGTGGTAGCGGGCGACATGAAGCGGCTGCGGCATACCCGCAAACATGGCCTCTCCGGTATGGGTAATGGCCGATGACTTACCGTGCATAACATCTTCAGCGCGGCCAACGGTGCCGCCATAATGGGCGACTATGGCCTGATGGCCAAGACAAATCCCGAGTACCGGAAAATGGCCCTGGACCATGCTTAACAACTCTGGCATACAACCGGCTTCATGCGGTGCACCAGGCCCCGGGGATAATAGCAATAAAACCGGCCCGCTTTCAGCCTGTAATTGCATTTTTTCGAATAGCATTCTGGCGTCAACATTATTGCGGTACACCACAATATTCAATTCCATGGTACGTAGTTCATCTACCAGGTTGTAGGTAAAAGAGTCGACGTTATCTAGAAGAAAAACGGTGATAGGCTGGCTCATTATACTTCTCCCTGAACGCTGACTGAGGATTTCACCGCATTGATGACGGCCTGTGCCTTGTTACGGGTTTCCTCTGCTTCTGCCTGTGGGTCGGAATCATACACAACGCCAGCCCCAGCCTGTATGTAAGCCCGGCCGTTTTTAACAAATGCTGAGCGGATAACAATACAGGTATCCATATCGCCATCGTTATTCAGGTAGCCCACGGCGCCACCGTAGCTGCCGCGACGTTTGTGCTCGACCTTGCGAATTAACGAAGCCGCACTCACTTTAGGCGCGCCCACCAGGGTGCCCATGTTCATGCAGGCCTGATAAGCATGCAACGCATCCAGATCGTGGCGTAACTGGCCGACCACGCGTGAAACCAGGTGCATTACGTGGGAATAGCGGTCTACTTTAAGTAAATCTTTTACATAACGGGTGCCAGGCTCAGACACCTTGGCTACATCATTACGGGCCAGGTCTACCAGCATCAGGTGTTCGGCTTTTTCTTTCTGATCTTCGCGCAGGTTAAGCTCAATGCGGCTATCCATATCGTGGTCTATCTCGCCATTAGCACGCTTGCCGCGGGGGCGGGTGCCGGCAATAGGATAGATTTCCACTACATTGCTTTGGGCTGTGTATTTAAGGGCTGACTCCGGCGATGCACCAAAAATCGTAAACTCAGCATCCTGCATGTAAAACATATAAGGGCTGGGGTTTTGTTTTTTCAGAGCGGCGTAGGCGGTAAGTGGTGCGGGGCAGGGCAGAGAAAACGTTCGGGACGGCACAACCTGAAAAATATCGCCGGCCAGAATATGTTCTTTTAAGGTCAGCACGTCGTTGCAGTACGCTTCGTCCGATTTATCCACTTGCAAGGACGTGGGTTCAGTAACGGCAACCGGTGATAAATCATGTGGCGCCAGACTTTGTAACTCGGCGCACAGTGCCTCTAGGCGTTGAGCAATAGCGAAATAACTGGTGGCCACTTCACTGCCGCTGAACACGCTGCCAAGCAGCCTTGCCTGGCGGGTCTGGTGGTCAAAAGTGATCAGAGTTTCTGCCAGATAAAACACATAGTCGGCGCAGTCATTATCACCTTCCTCTACCTCCGGCAGGTCTTCGAAGGTCGCCAGCAAATCATAGGCAAATACCCCACCTAAGAATACAGCATGCTGGTGGTCACGCAGCGGCGTGATTTGCTTAACCACCATCCGCAATACATCGAACACGCTGGTGGATTTTAAGCGGCTGTCTTCGTCGAGGTTGGCCGTTTGGGAATGGCACTGCAGGGTAATTTCAGTCTCGCTGACAATCTGGCATTTTAAGTCGGCCGGACAGTTTTCCATAAACAGCGGTAACAGTCCTTTACCGTTGGCGCTCAGCGCTTGAATAGCGACCTCCTGCCCACGGCATTCAAATCGCAGAGCGCCATCCACCATCAGCAGACTTTGCAGGTTATCCTTACTGTCTATCTCGGCTGATTCGAGTAGTAATGCATGGGGCTTTTCGCCACACAGCTGGGCAAATGCCGCTAAGGGATCATTGACGTAGGTTGCTGTTCTCTCAATGGTTTCCACTTTTCCCGGGACCATGCCTAATTCGGCCAAACTCATCTTTTTTCTCCGGTTAAAAATTAAAAAAAAGGCCCGTAACATTACGGGCCTTTTTCGTTTGTTCTGCGCACTAACGCTCACACCGCCCGTTATCGAAGGGAGTGCCACCACCAGATAGTTGCCATTACGGCGCTGTGTTGTGGTTGTTTAAGCATTAGTTTCCTGTCTCGTTGTTTTAATTTGATATCTTCGATAGGCATCGAAGCATTCAATCCGTATACTGTGCTATAGAAGAAAACAAAAACCTATTTGTGTCAACCATAAATTTGAAATTACATGAAAATTGACTTGCACAGTCACACCACTTTCTCGGATGGCCGCTTAACGCCAGCCGAACTTATTCAACGTGCGCAAACGATGCAGGTTGATGTATTGGCTATTACCGATCACGACAGTACTTATGGCCTGGCGGGTGCCCACGCTGCGGCTCAGGAGCATTACCCGGCACTGAGGATTATTGACGGCGTTGAAATCTCCACGCGCTGGCACAGTTTCGAAATCCATATTGTCGGTTTAAATATCGATACCGGACACCCGGCACTGCAGGCGTTTTTGGCAGACCAACAGCGAAAACGTGAAGAACGTGCGGCTAAAATTGCCGATAAGCTGGCAAAATGCGGTTTTGAAGGCACGCTGGAACGAGCGCGCCGTTATGCCGGAGTAGGCCAAATCACCCGGGCGCACTTTGCCCGTGTGCTGGTGGATAATTTCCAGGTCGCGACCTTAGAGAAAGCCTTTAAATTATACCTGGGTAAAGGAAAGCGTGCGGCGGTGAAGGCCGAGTGGCCGGATATCGCTGCGGCGGTAAAGGTCATTCAGCAGGCGGGAGGCCGGGCGGTACTGGCACATCCCATTCATTACGATATGACCACTAAATGGCTGCGTCGGCTAATCGCAGAGTTTGCTGAGGCGGGTGGTGATGCGGCAGAAGTGGTGTTTCCCGGTATGAGTGCCGAGAAGCAAGCCTTGTTGCACTCTATCGTGGCTGAATATGAACTACTGGCTTCGGCCGGCTCTGATTTTCATTTCCCCGGACGCTGGACTGAGCTGGGGCGTTGTCAGTTAAAGTCAGACACACTCACGCCGGTTTGGCATGACTGGAATTTAGCTGTGAGTCAATCCTCACTAAAGGACCCTGTATGAGTCAGTTTTTTTACGTACACCCTGATAATCCGCAGTCACGCTTGATCAAACAGGCCGCTGAGCTCATTCGCCAGGGTGAGGTGGTGGTTTATCCCACCGACTCCGGTTATGCCATTGGCTGTCAGATGGACGACAAACGTGCGCTGGATCAGCTTTGTCGCATCCGGCAGATAGCGAATGAACATAATTTTTCACTGATGTGCCGGGACATGTCTGAGCTTTCGGTGTACGCCAAGGTAGATAATGTTGCCTTTCGGATGCTAAAAAATAACACACCGGGGCCTTACACCTTTGTGTTGAAAGCAACCCGCGAAGTGCCTAAGAGGTTACAGAATCCTAAGCGCCGTACTATCGGGATCCGGGTGCCGGACAACATTATTGCGCTGGCGTTGCTTGAAGAGCTTAATGAACCGCTCATGTCCACCTCGTTAATTCTGCCCGGGCAATCACTGGCAGAGTCAGATCCTGACGAAATCCGCGATAAGCTGGAAAAACAGGTAGGCCTGATTATTCATGGCGGCTATCTGGGCGAACAGCCCACTACAGTGATTGACCTGAGCGAAGGTGAACCTGTGGTAGTACGTGAAGGCAGCGGCGATGTGACGCCGTTTTTATAACACGGTAAATCAGACCTGATATGAGCAATAGCGACGAGCCAGCCTCAACCCTCGCCACACCAGTGCAGCAGCCGCTCCCACTGGCCTTTGTGAACGGCGAGGCGGTGATTGAAAAACCGGAAGATTTATATATTCCCCCGGAAGCGTTGGAGGTGATCCTGGAGTCTTTTGAGGGCCCGCTGGACCTGTTGCTGTATTTAATCCGCAAACAGAAATTTGATATTACCACTATGCCAGTGGCGGAAATTACCCGCCAGTACATGGAATATGTAGAGGTCATGCAAACCCTCAAGCTCGAACTCGCGGCCGAATATCTGTTGATGGCTGCCATTCTGGCTGAGATCAAATCTCGGTTATTATTGCCAAGTCGCAGTGATGAAGAAGACGATGAGGAAGACCCGAGAGCGGCACTGATCAGACGTTTGCAGGAATATGAACTCATAAAGCAAGCGGCGGAAGACCTCGACCTGCAGCCGCGTATGGAGCGCGATCTGTTCAGCGTAAGCGTGGAGCCATCCGCCGATATCCAGCCAGTGATAATTCAGCCGGACGTGTCGTTACAGGAACTGGTACTGGCCTTTTCGGCTGCCATGCAGCGTGCTGCCGCATTTGAGCATCACCACATCGCACCGGAAGCCCTCAGTACCCGGGAGCGTATGAGTAAAATTTTGCAGTTACTTAACGCCGAAGAGTATACCCCGATGGAAGCACTGTTTACCGCAGAAGAGGGCCGGGCCGGCGCGGTGGTAACCTTTCTGGCCATTTTAGAACTGGTTAAAGGGCAGAGTGTTAATCTGGTACAGGCCGGGCCGTTTGCCCGCATTCATGTGAAGTTAGGTAGTTTTGAAGCACCATGAAAAAAATCAACAGTGAGCAGCTTAAACAGCTTATCGAGGCAACTATCTTTGTCTCGGATCAACCGGTTTCCGTGGATAAATTAAAAAATACTGTACTGGCCGATTTCACCGTCAGTGATAAAGCGATACAATCAGCACTGAGCGCCCTGCAGCTTGATTATCGCCCGCGCGGTATTCAGCTGGTTGAGGTGGCCAGTGGTTACCGGTTTCAGTCACTGGATAGCCTTAGCCCCTGGCTGAGTCGTCTGTGGCAGGAAACCAGTCCCAAATATTCCCGGGCGATGTTAGAAACGCTTGCACTGATTGCCTATCGACAACCCATAACCCGGGGAGAGATAGAGCAGGTGCGTGGTGTGGCGGTTAGCAGCAACATTATTAAAACACTGACTGAACGTGAGTGGATAAAAGTGATTGGCCATAAGGAAGTACCCGGTCGGCCGGCGCTGTATGCTACTACTAAACAATTTTTAGATTATTTTTCGCTGAAGTCACTCAGTGACTTACCTAATGCCGAGGATTTTATGGCCTCGCTTGATGCGACACAAAACGTAACTCACGTGTTGCATGATGAGCAGGCTTCCCAGGCACAAGGTGATAGCGACAACCAAAAAGAGTCAATACACTAATGACAGAGAAATTACAGAAGGTACTTGCCAACCATGGCATTGGCTCGCGCCGTGAAATGGAACGCTGGATTGAGCAGGGCCGTATATCGGTGGATGGCACCGTGGCAAAACTGGGCGACCGGGTTGATGCAACAGCGCAAATTCGCGTCGACGGCCACATTTTATCGCGCAGTAATGAAGAGCCGGTATGCCGGGTACTGATGTATAACAAGCCGGAAGGCGAGTTATGCACCCGAATTGATCCTGAAGGCCGCAATACCGTATTTGACCGCCTGCCGGCAATCAGTCAGGGACGCTGGATAGCCGTAGGTCGACTGGATATTAACACCAGCGGCTTATTATTGTTTACAAATGATGGTGAGATGGCCAACCGCCTGATGCACCCCCGTTGCAAGATTGAACGTGAATATGCCGTGCGTATCTTCGGTGAAGTACCGCCAAAAGCTTTGCAGGTGCTGAAAAAAGGCGTGAAGCTTGAGGATGGTATGGCTAAGTTTAATACCATTAAACCTCGCCCGGCTACCGATGAAGAGAGCATGAACAACTGGTTTAACGTTACCCTCGAAGAGGGCCGTAACCGGGAGGTTCGTCGTTTATGGGAGTCTCAGGATTGTCAGGTGAGCCGTTTGATCCGGGTTCGTTACGGACCGGTAGAACTGCAAAAGCGCCTACCGCAGGGCGCCTGGGTGGAATTGCCGTTGAGTGACGTGAATGCGTTACGCCATATGGTTCAGCTACCGGCTGAAAACGAAAGTATGGTTGATGAACGCCAGACTAAGCTTGACCATGCCCGTTTGAGTCGCATGCGTCGTTCAGTTAAGAAACACAAGATCCGTAAAGAGCGGGTTCACCAACGCCGTCAGTTTTAATCCTTAGGCTAGGCTAACCCTGTGTGCAACACATGTAGCGGTTAGCCTTATTGCGCCAGCAACTTTTCTATTTCCTGCTGAATTGATTCCGGACTGGTTTGGGGACCAAACCGGGTGATGGTGGCACGGTCTTTACTGATCAGGAACTTGGTAAAATTCCACTTGATAGCCTTGGTGCCAAACAGGCCTGGAGCCTGGGCTTTCAGGTATTTATATAACGGACTGGCAGCAGAGCCATTCACCTCAATTTTCTTCATCACCGGAAAAGTGACGCTGTAATTGAGACTGCAAAAGGACTGAATGCTGGCATCGTCGCCGGGCTCCTGCTGACCGAACTGATTGCAGGGAAAGCCAAGCACGACCAGCCCCTGATCTGCATATTTCTGATGTAACGCCTCCAGCCCTTCGTACTGAGGCGTAAAGCCGCATTTACTGGCTGTGTTGACGATTAGCAGTACTTTGTCGTCAAAGGTCTGCATGGCAATCTCGTCACCATGACTATTCTGAACGGTTAAACCTGAGAATTTTTGCATTACATTGCCGAGCTCTTGTAGCGGACTTTTGATGTCATCGTATCTGGAATTTCAAGCTTAACATCACGTTCTAAAACAATCTCACCGTTTAACCGGACGGTATCAGTAATTGATAACGTTGGAGTTGAATGATTGTCATTATTTTCCGGATCGTCATAAATGATATCGCCTTCGATAATACTATTGCCACTAATAGTGATATCGCCGTTAACCGTTTCGATGTTGTCTGTGAGAGTAAGGTCGGCGGCTTCAATGTCTCCGTTTACGGTAATCAGGCTGCCGTCAACTTTAGCACCGGAGCCGAGGATGATATCACCATTAACCGACTCGATACCGTCGCCTGAAACCAATTGCTTACCGGCTTCAATATCACCATTCACCACGGTAATCCCGTCAATTTCACAAAAATCGCCAACGGTAACACCACCGTTAACGGTGGTTAGTTCATCCGCTTTAACATTATCGCTGAGGGTAATGCCGCCGTTTACCGTAGTCAGCGAACCTACCTGTCGATTCTCCGATACACTGATGCTGCCGAACACCCGGTTTACGTTGCCATCATAGTCGGAAGAGTTGTGACCGCCGACATTGATAACACAACCAGAAAGCGCTGTACCAAACACAAAGCACAGGGGAGCCAGGCGGAGCGTGTTTATTAAACGATTTTTCATAATGCATTTGATCAGATTAAATTAAAGACCGGCCAACCTTAACATGGGGGCTGTAGAGGAAGAACTTTAAAATAATTTCAAAATATTTCTGACACGGTAATGGAGCAAGGGAGACAAAAGGAAGCGGAGTTTAATAAAATGAGGGGGGCTGTTGGCTTGCTCAGTCATTCAGGAGAGCAAGCCATACTGAATGGTGTTATTGCTCAAGCGGGGTATTGAAATCCTCAGACAGTTCAAAATCGCTGTCTACAGTCTCAACGCGGTCGTCATTAAAGGTAATAACCAGGCTTTTCTCGAAGTCTTCACCGCGTTTTTCCATACCGCGCTTCATTTCATAGTAGTAATACCAGGTGTCTTTGTCGAAAGCGTCTTTGAGGATAGGGCGGCCCAGAACAAACTCAACCTGTTCTTTTGTCATTCCAATGCGCAGTTTTTTTACGTCCTGCTCGTCCAGGAAGTTACCTTGAGGAATATCTATCCGGTAAATCCAGTTAGAACATGCAGTTGATAAAAAAGTAAGTGAAAGCACAACAATCAGGTGAGACAGCTTCATTAACAGATAAATCCAATTATTACAGTAAGTATTCGTTATTATTTGGTCTGCATGCCAGGCTGTTAGGCGCGTTGGACAGTCATTGCAGACGCTATCGGTGCCGAGCATGCTAATCGCTCAACACCGGCACGTCAACTTTGACCAATGAATTGCAATTTAGTTCGCCAGAGCATTATCAAGTAATTCTTTGGCATTAGCCAGCGCATTGGGGGTAATTTTATCACCCGCCAGTAAACGTGCCAGCTCATCAATTCTGGCTTGTTCAGTAAGCGCTAAAATATGAGTTTGGGTTTCGCTGTTCTCGGTTGTTTTGGTGACGAACAGCTGATTATGCGCCTGGGCCGCTACCTGTGGTAGGTGGGTAACACACATAACCTGATTTTCTTTACCGAGACGGCGTAATAACTGACCTACTATCGAAGCCGTGGGGCCGCTGATACCGGTGTCCACTTCGTCAAAAATCATTGTGGGGGTCAGGCTGGTATCACGGCTGATCACCTGTAGTGCCAGGCCAATTCTGGATAATTCCCCGCCAGACACCACTTTATCCAGTCGATCCTGCGGTTGCCCCGGGTTTGTCGCCACTTTCATGACCACCGTATCCATACCCATTGCAGAAGGACGTGCCTGTTCGCCATAGGCCACATCAATGTAGAATTCTGCGTGAGGCATATTCAATGTGCGGATCTGTGTCTCAACCATTCCGGCTAACTTTCCGGCTGCGTTACAGCGGCTTTGCGAGAGTTTTTCACTGGCGGCAATATACTCAGCATGGCTGCTTTCCAGCTCTTCCTGCAAGGCTGTCAGTCTTTCCGTATCGGCACTAAGGCCGGCCAGCTCTTCAGCCAGTTGCTGGTGATGTTCGTACAGTGCTTCGGGCATTACCTGGTGCTTTCGGGCCAGCTCCATGGCCTGGGCAAAACGCTTCTCAACCTGCTGCAAACGCATCGGATCGATTTCCAGTTGATCACAATAACTGCGTAGCTCATTAGCCGATTCTTCCACCTGAATGGCAGCTTCGTTTAACATTGCCACAATGGGGGTTAATGCCGGGTCGTGATCCTCCAGATTACTGAGTTTATCAATGCTGGTCTGGATGGCCGACAACGCATTAAATTCGTCGGCTTCATATAAATTATAAAAGCTCTTTTGCGCTTCCTCGAGCAGGGTCTGGCCATTGCTCAGTCGTTTGTGTTCAGCTTCAAGCTCACCGAACTCGCCTTCCGCCAGGGCAAACTCGTCCAGTTCAGCTACCTGATAGCTTAATAATTGCTCTCTGTCGGCACGTTGCTGGGCAGCCTGTTCCAGAGCGCTTAATTCTTTTGCCAGTTGTTGCCAATGCTTGTAAGCCGATGCCGTTGCAGAGAGTAAAGGGCCGTGTTCGGCAAAATCATCCAGCAGTTTGCGTTGTACGTCGTCTTTTAATAACTGCAGGTGGGTATTCTGCCCGTGGATCGCCAATAAAAACTGCCCCAACTGTTTTAGTTGCTGAAGCGCAACCGGTACGCCATTAATGAACGCCTTTGAACGGCCTTCTTTGGAGATCAGTCGACGAATAAAGCAGGTGTTGGGATCGTCATCCAGTACCACGTCATTTTCATCCAGCCAGGCTCTCGCCAGCGGCGCGTCGAGCAGCGAAAAATACGCAATGATCTCTGCCTTATCAGCGCCTTTTCTTACTGCCGATGCATCGGCACGCTCACCAAGGCATAGGCTTAGCGCGTCGATAGCAATGGATTTACCTGCACCGGTCTCACCGGTCATCGCTGTCATGCCGGTCTCAAAGGCAATGTTGATTTCTTTCACTACAGCGAAGTTTTTAACCGATAAATGCGATAACATAAATGCCTCACAGTTTGACTAGATGAATATACAGTATGTGTAAATATATACAGTATTTTCGGTGAGATAAATGCTACTTAGCGCAATTCCCATGATTAATCAGCCAAGAGGCTGATAATGCTATAAAAAAAGTTTTTCCAGAAGCTGTAGCAAGGTAACATTTGTGGTGTAGTTAAATAAACCCGGCTATATCAATACCTATTTATACCTTTCATCACCGGGGAAATTTCAGGTGCCTGAAAATACACGGCTTAATATTTTTCACGTATACAAAATTAAACGTTTTTAAAGAATCGTACATAGCAACTTGGTAAATCTGGCGTATAGTTTAATTTTTACCCTAATCACGTTGTCGAATGTAGATTATGAGCGCTTGTTGCCAGAGAAATTATCTCCAGAACAAGGGATTGTTACTGCTCAGTGCTGTGACACCCAATGTTTATGCCTTTCCGTCTTCCCTGCAGGCGTTATCGCCGGACCAGTTTAACCTGCTGACCTATGCCGCTATTGCCTGCGCAGGCTTGTTATTACTGGCGATTTTATTTGGCGCTTTCAAGCGAAGCCGGCTGAATAAACAGCTTAACCAGGCCAATTCACTGCTCACTGTACAGCAGGAGCGCTTAAATGCAGTGAGTGTAGGGGTTATTCTGGTTGATGAAGCACTGGCGGTGACCTATGCGAACCGCACGGGGGCATACTTATTGGGTCAGAACGCACATACCGTGAAAGGGAAAGGGCTGGCAGATTTGCTGCCGGTGGAAGCACAACAATTACTTAGCCAGGCCAGCGGCGCCAGCCGGGAACTGTCTATCCAGTGTGTGCTGGGTCAGCGGGAGAGGGCATATCGCTTGCGTATAAATCCTGCTCTCAGCCAGGCGGCAGAAGCGCATATGATGATCATCGTTGAGGATGTGCAGGATTACCAACAGCGCCTGGATGATTCTGCCGCCATGCTTGACCATGTCAGCGGACTATTCGATGGTCAGAAACTGGGCCTGGCGAAAATTGAGCTGGCCGCGCAACAGCTTACAGTCAACGAAAGTTTAGCCGGCTGGCTCGGTATTGAGCCCGGCGAGCTGTCGATGGAAGAGTTTATGCAGCGTGTAGACTCTCGCGATCAGCAAATGCTCAGTGTCGCGCTGGAGCGCCTGGCGAGTGGCGAATTGCTCGAGGTCAGTACGTCTTTGCTGGCAAAAGATGACAGCCTTATACCCGTTACGTTATGTGGTGCTCTGGCAGAGCATACCGGTGAGTCTGATTCACCTGTTGCGCATATGTCGGTAGCCGACTGCCGACAGATAACCCGCGCCAGAACAGAGCGTGACGTGGCTATACAGCGTTTTAATGCACTGGTATCCACTGCTACACAGCCGGTATATTTACTCGATGCTGAGCGCAAATTTGTCGACGCCAACCGGGCATTTCTGAGTTTGTTTAAAACCGACTTAATGTACATTAAGGGTAAACCGGTTAGCGAACTCAAGCAGTTTGATGAAGCCTTTAAGGCCCTCCATCAAACCCGGGATAAAATGACGACCAGTCGTCAGGCTATAACGGTAGAAAGAGATGACGGAAAACGTCTGTCGCTGCAAGTGGTGTTGCAGGCACTTGCGGGAGAGTCGGGTGCTGCTATGGGGATTATCGAGGATCATACCGAGGTGGAAGCCCTGACCCATGATGTGGCCGAAGCCAAAGATCGCCTGAGTATGTTTACCGACCATTCACCAATGGGTATCGCGGTGTTTAATCGCGAAGGCGATATTAAAGAAGTTAACCAAACCCTCTGCCGTCAGCTGGAAATGAACAGCCAGCAACTCATGTCACAGTCATTTTATCAGTTGTTCTCGGATAAAGCGGAAACCGATAAGTTAACCCAGCGACTGGACAGGCACGATCAGGCTCGAGAGTTCCCGGCCCGCTTAAAATGCGGTACCAACAAAACTTTTTCGACAACCCTGCACGCCAACAAAATCAGTGAGATCCCTGAAGAATATGTGTGCTGGATCGGTAGCCGTGAAGAACAGGATTACCTCAACAGTCGCTTTGAGCGCCTGGTGAAGTACGCCAGTGTGCCGGTAGCACTGCTAACCAATGATTGCTTTACGCAGTTTAACTCTGCCGCCTGTGCTTTTTTTGGTATTCAGGATGAAGAAGAAATGCTGGGCCTGAAGTTAACGGCCCCCGAGTTGCATGGCGCAACAACCAATACAGAAACCCTCGCGCAAAAGCTGGAAACCGTTGGTAGCCGCGGTCAGGTGGTTACCCTCAGCTGGCAACACCAGTATCAGCAGCGCGTGTTACCCTGCGAGCTTACGCTTATTCCTATTCTGAGAGACGCTAAATTACAGGGCATCATTTGTATCTGGATTGACTTGCGGGCCATTGAACAAGCCAAAGCGGCCCGAACTGAGGCAGTTAAACTTCGTGAGGCGGCAGAGCTGGAAGTTGAGGCTAAACAACAGCTACTGGCCAGTAGCCAGCATCAATTGGCGCAACAGCAGGAAGCCCTGGCAGAAACGGAGCAAACACTGGCGCAGGCCGAACTTAAATTACAGGATGCCGAAGTTACCCTGTCGGAAAAAATTGAAACCATCTCAGAGCTTCAGCAGGCTCATAAAGATATCAGTAAGCATCTGGCCAGTCTGAAATCTGATTACACCCAAAACCGTGAAATGCTGGAAGAAAGTCAGCAGGCTAATGCTGCGCTTGAGGCGCAGCTCGAACGCTCCAGTATGAAAGTGGGCAGTCTGGAAAAACAACGCAACCAGATAGCCGACGCGCTGCAATACAGCGAACGTAAATATCGCGAGGCACAACAGCAATTGGAGCAGAGTCAGCAAGAGACATTGCGCCTTGAGCAACAACAGGCCGAGCAACAAAAAGCGGTTGAAAATTATGTGGCTGAAATCGCCGGTTTACAGGCTTCCATCGAAGATAAAGACAAGCAGATTGGTGATGTCAGCGGGCAGATAGCCGCGTTGCAATCACAGTTAACCAGTTCCAGTGAGGCATCGGAAAAATTGCGCGAGCAGTTGGCCAACCAGCGTAAAGCCAGTGAGCAGGCAGAGCTGGAACGCCGGGAACTGGCGATGGCCTATCAGAAAATGCAGGCTGAAGCCGAGGGCAAAGCGCGCCATATCGACCACTTGCAGCATGAGATGGAAATGCTCGAGGCGATGTCATCCCAGCAGAAAGGCGACATGCAGGCCCATGCCGAACAACTGGCAAAAGAGCTTGAAACCAAACAGTCGCAGCTGCAATCAACGCAAACGGCACTGGCTGAAATCAAGCAGCAGGCCGAACTGGATAAACAGGAAAAAGCCGCCCAGCAGGAACGCCTGGCGCAGCTGCAGAATGAACTGGCTGATATCGAAAATCGTTCAACAGAGCTGCAGTCGAAGGTAGCTGAAGCTGATGCCCGGCGTAAGGCTGAACATGAAGCGCTGCAGCAGGCGCTGCAGGCCAAGCAGGCGGAGTTACAGCAAACTGAGCAGATCCTGTCAGAAGCCAAACAACAAACTGAGGCGGAAAAACAGGAAAAAGCCCGTCAACAGGCTATCTTTGCCAAGTTGCAGGAAGAGCTCAGTGAAATGCAGCAACAATCCAGTCAGCAACAGCAGGCTATCCAGCAAAGCGAGCAAAAATGGCAGGCAGAACAGCAAAATCTGGCTAACGAACTGGCCGCCAAGCAGGCTAAACTGGCTGCGGCAGAAGCGGAGCTGGATAATCGTCAGAAACAAATGGAAGCCGAAAAGCTTGAGCGCGAATCACAGCAAAACAAGCTGGAGCAGCTGAAGTCGGAAATGGCTGATGTCGCTCAGCGTGCGGCTAAGCAAAAAGAAATGATGCTGGGTAGTGATGAGCAGTGGCGTAAGCATCACGAAGAAATTGAAGCGCAGAAACAACAGTTACAGCAAGCACTTGAAGAAGCGCAGAGTCAAAACTCCGCGATGCAAAACAAGCTGCAGTCAAGTATGGATGAACTGGCTGACGCCGAAGAAAAAGTTTCTTTAACCCAAAGCGAAGAACAGAAACTCCAGCAGGAGCTGAACCGCTCGAGAGAGCAGGCTCAGGCACTAGAAGCCAAGTTAGCTCAGCAGGAAGAGCAGGAAGCAAAACTTCAGGCGCAGGTGCAGGAGCAGCAGTCAGCCCTGAAATCGAGCCAGAGCAGCATCGAGCAGCTTGAGCAGCAGCAGCAATTGCTTACTGAGCAACTGGAAACGGTTCAGCGCGAGTACGCGGCGTCGCAGCAATCGCTAACTCAGCAGAACTCGTCACAGTCAGATTTACATGCGCAACTTAGCTCGCTGGAGGGTGAACTCAGTGAGCGTAAATCACAGCTCGAGAGTCGCGAGAAAGCGTTACAACAAGCTCAGGCGAAACTCAAAGACAGCGAGTCCAAACTGGCGGAGCAGGAAAAAGCACTGGTAGAAGCTCAGAAGGTTGAGTTGCAGCAGGCCCAGGAAGCCACTGTGCAGGTTCGTGAAAAACCCGACTTTGCCGACCTGGCAATGCCGCCGGATCCCAATACCTGGTTTGACTTGCTGAATTACCTGCAAAGCAGCCATCAGGTGAGCTCAATGGCCACATCATTAACCAGTCTGATGGATAAGCTGGCAGAGGCTACCCGTATTATGGATGACGCGGTGATGGCCGACGACCACCGGGCCATACTCATGGGTTCCCGACGGTTGATCAGTGTGATCAGCACCATTAATTCGGCGCCTTTAAAAGACATGGAGTCGCGTTTAAGTGCAGACTGCAACCATGACAATATTGATAATATTTCCATTTACTGGCCTATGGCAAAGCAAAACCTGCAGCGTACCCTAAGAGTGATTTATTCTCACCTGTATGAAGATTAATCGTTTGACTGGCGGCTTAGTAGTTGATGAATACTGCCGTGGCCGCCATTGTCATAATGTTCAGTAACGAAGAACGCATCGATGCTGGCTTAAATAATAAAAAATAAACCGCTTTACTTGCCTGCGGGATTAGCGTACCTTGGCCGGGCTTTAGAAAGTTAAAGCTTTATCCCTTACTGCATTATGCGTCTCTTTTTCTGCTTTTTATTCAATTAAGTCGAACTTGTATTTACATTTGCTTTACTGGTAAATGTTTTCTTCGTATCTATAGCTTCACCGATGGCACGCCATCGCACTTAATATTAAATAAAAAGGTTTTAATTATGTCTGATCCTGTAAACGGCGTAGTAAAGTGGTTCAATGACGATAAAGGTTTTGGTTTTTTAACACCTAATCACGGCGGCAAAGACGTTTTCGTTCATTTCCGTTCTATCGCTTCTGAAGGCTTTAAGTCACTGGCTGAAGGCCAGCAAGTTCAATTTATTATTGAACAGGGCCAGAAAGGCCCGCAAGCTTCTAATGTGGTTGCATTATAAAGCTGACGATTTTAAAGGCTGGTAATAACCAGCCTTTTAGTTCACTAACTCCTTTTTTCTGTTCGACCACCCGCCATTCAGATCTGCTTTTTTCCAATAATTAAAAAAATAAGACACGCTATGATTCAAACAATTAATGGTTTACGCATTAGTGTAAAACCACCTATATCCAATATTTCCGTGAACAAATTCAACGTTGCTTTTGAAGACCGTCACAATAAAAAATACGTGCCGCTACAAAGCGCCATGGAAGCCAGAAAGTTTGTTGCCTGGTTACAGACGATTTAGTCAAAGGTCCAGCTTAAACGTAAGCCTAAAACAGCAGCGTCATCCGCCTCACGGGCTGCTCCCGGTGAGCCAATCCACTGCAAACTTGGCTGAACAGTCAGGCCGTTATTAAGCGTTACAGCATAGGTGAGTTCCAGCGCGGTTTCATCGCTACCATACTCAGGCGACCTCACATCTGAGGTTCGTGCATGAGCAATGGCGAAGCCGAACTTCTCGTCACCAACGCCCCACAATTCACCGCTTATCTGCAGACCAACAGAGTAAAACTCATCGAAAAAATTAAACTTGCTGGCGCCAACGCCGGCCCGCCCAAACACGGTGATCTGGTGCTCTGAGGGTAATGGTTTAAAACGGTGTTCGGTACGCAGATAAAAACCGTTGTTTTTACCCCGGCTGGCGCCGGCATTTTGCAGCACTACGGAGTCATCATTATAACCCCACCATCCGGCCAGTAATTTACTTTGTGCCGACTCGTAAGCGTATTCTGTTACCACCAGCAGGTTGATGCGTTTTTCTTCCTGGGAGGCCGTATGATAATAAAAAAGCGGGTCGCCGGGTTCGCCATCAGCGAAAGCAAATTGCACCGAATGCTTACCGCGCTGATAACCAAACTTGGCGGTTAAACCGGGTTGCGGATAAGTGCTCGGGCCATTGGGGCCACTGATACCAAATACGGAGCCCATGCCAAAGGCACTGTGTACAAACAGATTAGCGCTCTGAAGTACATCAAAATGATAGTTGATGTCATAAACGCCAACCAGAGCAGAAAAAGACGAGGTCTGGTAACCCAACGCCAGGGTGCCTATATGCACGCCGGCTTCGCTGGCTTCAATATTACTGATACCCTGTTCATCGCCTACTATATCTGAAATCGACTGGTTATCGGTGAGCCAGAGTTCACCCTGTAAGGAAATGCCCGAATCGAACTGGTACTGTGTTCCGAGGTTGGCAAAATAGAGCAGGGCAGAGGAGCGCTTGCGCCCGCCATGCAGGCTGGCAAAAGAGTCTACAATGACTTCAGCATAGATATCGGGCGTGTTGGCAGGCAGATCCATGGCGCTCAGACTTCCGTTAATTCATCAGTATCCGCCAAATGGCGGGTAATTCTGCTCAATAATCAGCAGATTAACGTTATGTACTTTAATGAGTATAGCGCTACTTTGGATTAAGTGGTTCACCCAGTGTTAGTTTCTGCGTGGCAGCGAATTAAAACAGTTTGCTGCCCCAACCAAGTTTTTTCCGCAGTACATTAAAATAGCTGTAGCCGGCAGGGTGGACGAGCGACAGTCTGTCGTTGCTTTTTCTTACCCGAATTTCGTCGCCAGGCAGGGCCGGGAGGACAATATGGCTGTCGCAACTAACCTGTACGCTGTCCACGTTGGCTTTGGATACCCGCATGGAAATAGTGCTGTTAGCGTCAACCACAATGGGCCGGCTACTTAAGGTATGCGGAAACATGGGCACCAGCGTTAGTGCATCAAGGTGTGGCATTAAAATGGGGCCGCCACCAGATAAAGAATAGGCAGTGGAACCTGTGGGAGTTGCTACAATCAGGCCGTCTGAACGCTGACTAAACACAAACTGATCGTCAATAAACACTTCAAACTCGGTCATGTGGGCAACTTTGCCGTGGTGCAGTACCACTTCGTTAACCGCCGAGTTGTTACTTTTTAGCTGCTCGTGGCGATACACTTCTACTTCCAGCAGAAAGCGTTGCTCAACCATGGTTTCACCGTTATAGATGAGATCCATTTGTTGAACCACTTCATCCGGGTGGATATCGGTAAGGAATCCGAGGTTACCGCGGTTAACGCCCACTACGTGAATATTAAAGCGGGAGAGTACACGAGCAGCACCGAGCATATTGCCATCGCCGCCAACCACTACTGCGAGGTCGGCTTGCTTACCAATAGAGACAAGGTCACAAACGGTAAAGTCATCGCCATCCATTTCCTGGGCGACGCTTTCTTCAACAAGAATGGTGCATTGTTTGGCGCGAAGATAATCCGCTAATGCATTGAGGCTTACATGGGCACCTTCGTGGGCCGCTTTACCGATTAATCCAACGGTGTTGTATGGCATGTTGTTTGTCTTCCCCACTTCCTGAGGCGACATTACCATAACCTTATGCGCAAAATAAAGCAGGAGGCGATATTAAGCACCTCCTGCCCATAAGGCCGGGGTTTATCTGGCGGTCCAGCCACCATCTAAAATCATGGTTTGTCCGGTAATGTTGCGGGCAGCACTGCTCATTAAAAAGGCCGCCGTTTCGCCCAGTTCTTCCAGACTGATGAATTGTTTTTTCGGCATTGGCTCAAGCATAATTTTATTCACCACTTCTTCTTCGGTGATGCCGTTTTCCTTAGCCTGTGAAGCGATCTGTTTTTCTACCAGAGGCGTTTTCACATAAGCCGGACACACCGTATTAATCGTGATGTTGGCGTCACCGGTTTCAAGCGCAATGGTTTTTGAAAAGCCCAGTAATCCGTGTTTTGCCGCGACATAAGCCGACTTGAACGGGGAGGCAACGACTGAATGAATAGAGCCAATATTAATAATCCGGCCGAAATCTCTTTCGCGCATACCAGGCATAAACGCCTGAGTAAGTAACGCCGGGCCAACCAGCATAATATTGATCAGCATTTGCCACTTTTCAGGTGGGAAGTCTTCAATTTTAGACACGTGCTGAATACCGGCATTATTAACCAGAATATCGACCGGCGTATCTTTGAGCTTGGCGGGCAGGGCGCCTACCTGTTCTGCGTTGGTTACGTCTATTTCGACAGGGAGTGCTTTAATGTCTTTGTCGGCCAGTTTCTGACAGGCTTCTGCGGCGGCGTCGGCGTTGATGTCGGCCACCAGAATAGTGTGTCCCTGAGCGCCTAAAAATTCGGCAATACCATAACCAATACCACTGGCACCACCGGTAATAAAAATATTGTAAGATGACATAGAAAATAATCCTTAGCGTGTGGCTAGAAAATCAATAAAGGCATTTACCGCTTTAATTTGCGGCCCTTCACTGGTTGCATAGGCGTCTGACGTGTACCCCCACCAATCCCAACATCCCTGCGGATTCATTGGCATAATTAACGATTTTCGGGTTTGCGGGTAAATTACTACTAACTGGTTGTCGTCGGCCCAACGATTAAGACCGGTTTGCTCTACATAAGCCATATCAACGGCTTCTGCATACTGATTACAACCATGGAAACTCACATGTACGCGGCAGGCTTCGCCATTACTGCATGATGCCGGGATATAAGCGTAACCTTTATCGGCCAGCGTGCTGGCATCATCGCCGGCAATTTCCTGTTGATCAAAGGAAATCACTTCACCTTCTAATACGTCATCAGGGGTATTTAGTTCACCTAACAGGGCTGTCAGCAACTCACCCGCTGCATCATACTCACATTTACCAATGTAAGGCGAAGCGGAGTCCAGGCAACTACCACCGGCATCGACGGTGGGAAACACGTGAGAGAAAGGCTTGTCATTGACGTAGGTCAGTTGAGTAGCCGGCACCCACTGTTGATACTGTTGATACAAAGCGTCGCTAACGGCTGAGTTGACCCGCGTGTCGGCAGTGCCGTGCAGCAACCATACCTTGTCGTCTTTTAAATTAGCCAGCGGGGGAATTTTACCGGCCTGTTCCCAACTTTTAGCTTGTGCACTCAGGGCCTTAACATCCAGCGGTGAATTGACTTTATCCACGCACTGGCCAAGGGCTACTGCGATATCGTTCTGGGCACAGTAATAAGGGCCGGACGCGAGCATCGCCGCGCCGCTGACCTTGTCACTGTTCGCCAGGTGAAACTGGGTAGCCATAAAGCCACCGGAGGATAAACCTGACACTGTGATGGCATCGGTATCAAGCTGTAAACTGCTTTCCTGCTGAGCAATGCCGCCTTGCGCGAAAGCAACAAGGCCAACACCCAAAACCGTTTTTAAGGTTGTTTTCATTAATTAATGTCCCTGTTAGTACTGTAAAAAAGCTTCGATTGCATCGGCTTTTTGCTTAATGCTGACCACTCCATCAAAATGGCCCAGACTGCCGCTAAGTTCTTCATAGCGACTGTCCTTGCCTTGTTTCTGTAACGCGTCGTGGGCTTTTTGCGCCATATAAGGCATTAATAATAAATCATTTTCGGCCGGTAAAAATAAAGTTTTCGCTTTCACCGAACGCAGACTCTCACTCAGTGAGTCGCCGTGTCCGGCGAGAAACAACTGACAGGCGCGTACCAGATACAGTAAATGATTAGCATCCATCTTTTCCGCCCGGCTACGCGCTCTATCCGTTAACCAGGTCACTATACTGTGTGATTTACGGATACTGCTCAACGGTCCGGTTTCCAGCGGGTGGTAATTAAGCTTGTCACCCTGCTGATTAAAATACACCGGATGCAGGGCTTGTTGAGTAATTAACATCAGCGCGGCAGCAAGGCCATCTACCGGCGGTTCGCTGTCGTAATAGTCACCGTCCTGCCAGTTTTTATCCAGCCGGATAGGAATAGCCCATTGCTCTAATGCTGCTGTGGTCCAGGCGTCGCTGTCACCGGTGCCAATTACCGATATCATGCGTGGCACCCAGTCGGGGTAACTGGCCGCCCATTCAAGTGCCTGCATGGACCCCATAGATGGCCCGATAACCGCATGAAGCTTTCTGATACCCAGACTCTCCAGCACCGCCTTTTGCACGTTAACAAAGTCTTTAATGGTGACTACCGGAAAGTCCAGGCCGTAAGGCTTTCCGGTATCGGGGTTGATACTGGCCGGGCCGGTGGTGATCACATTAGGATCGTTGGCATTGAGGTTGGCCAGACTATCCACGCTGATAACAAAATACTGGTTAGTATCGATGGCTTTGCCCGGACCAATAATAGCGTCCCAATAGCCTGGTGCTGCGTCTTCGGGATGATATTTACCGGCCGCATGGGAGTTAGCAGAAAAATAATGCGTAATCAGTATCACATTATCTTTCGCCTGATTGAGTTCGCCGTAGCTTTCCCAGCCAACCTGCAGCGACTTGATAGTTCGGCCGCCAACGGTTGTGTAAGAAGGCATGCTAAAGCGTTCTTTGCTGGTGAGTAAGACTTCTTCTGCTGTCGCAGCCACTGCTGGCAAGGCCAGCAGTAGCGTGCAGCATAATAAGAATATCCGTGCCATGGTGTCTCCTTAAAACAAACTAAACAGCGCGATAGCCATTGCTAAACCTATGAGCGGTACGACAACGGTTAACGCAGCCACAGAGCCATAGGCGGCTTTGTGCGTTTCATGACAAATTGCCCGAATAGTGGTCACAACGTAACCATTATGCGGTAAAGAGTCCAGTGCGCCGGAGGAGATGGCCACAATACGGTGTAATTCTTCGGGTTCAACGCCGCGGTCGATATAGTGCTGACCTATTAATGGCAATACAATTGCCTGGCCACCCGAGGCAGACCCGGTTAAACCGGCAATGACGCTCACCGCCACGGCGGCACCGATAAGCTCGTTACCGGGTAGATTGGCCATGACCTCTACCGTAGTCTGAAAAGCTTCGGTGTTTTTGGCAATAGAGCCAAAGCCTACTACGGCCGCAGTATTGCCGATAGCGACCAGTGCTCCGGTGGTACCAGCATTAACGGCTTTAGACAGGTCGTGAAAATACTGAAAGTTAATCAGCATGAGTGTTAAAACACCACCGGAAAGGGCCACGATAAGCGCCAGCTGCGCCAGTGATTCGTGCAGCCAGAAGCTTAATGCCAGTACTACCAGCAAAGGCAAAACGCCGGTTAACGGATGAGGTAAATCACGTACTTTTACTTTTGGATCCGAGGCCCGTTCCTCAAATTTTTCACCCTTAGCAATAGCCTTACCTATCATGCGCTTAAGCCACCAATAGCCAAAGCATGCCATAAAAATAGCCACTACCAGGCTGACTTCCCAGCCGGCGAAAGGCGAGGTTCCCAGGTATTTAATCGGGATCCAGTTCTGAATTTCCGGTGACCCGGCTGAGGTCATGGTAAATGTCACCGAGCCAAATGCCATGGTCGCCGGAATAAAGCGGCGCGGCAAATTGGCGTCTTTAAACAGGCTTAGTGCCATGGGGTACACTGAGAAAGCGACCACAAACAAACTCACGCCGCCGTATGTTAAGATGGCACAGGCCAGTACCACCGCCACAACCGCATGTTTGAAGCCCAGTTTTCCTACTATCCAGCGGGCTACAGAATCTGCCGCACCGGTATCTTCCATGAATTTGCCAAATATCGCCCCCAGTAAGAACATAAAAAACCAGGCAGAAATAAACCCTGCGAAACCACTCATATAAGTAGTGACGAAATTTGCATCGCCGGTAAACAGGGGAAGGCCACTTGTTAGTGCCACAATTAACGCACACACTGGCGCGGCAATAAATAAATTCATGCCGCGTATAGTGAGTACGATAAGCAGTCCCAGTCCACCAACCAGTCCGAGTAAACTCAACATAATGTTACTTTCCTTTGATTGAAATCTGTGACCGCAGACTCTTCATCAGTGCTGCAAAGTGTGGCCCGCATTAACAAATCTGCCCATAGTACGATGGTACTAGTTACGAAATTGTTAAAAATCTCTACAGTTAACTCGACCGCGTTCTTCAGAAAGATTTTTTGATTTACTAAAACAAGGGACACCCTATGAAACACACATTCGGTAATAAAATAAATTTTAGCCGTACACTCTGCGCTACGGCGGTAACGCTGGCCTGCTTAGGCTCACAAGCCGCTTTTGCACAGGATGCTGAAGACGGAATCGAAAAAGGTAAACTGGAAAAAATCGAGGTTACTGCCCGTAAAACGGTTGAGAGTCTGCAGGAAGTTCCGGTTGCTATCACCTCGCTGGGCGCTGTTGAACTTGGTAATAAAGGGATTAGTGTTTTAACAGAAGTGCAACAATTCTCACCTAACACTACGCTGCAAACCAGTCGTGGTACCAACTCTACACTGACCGCCTTTATTCGTGGTCTGGGTCAGCAGGATCCGCTGTGGGGTTACGAGCCAGGCGTTGGTATTTATATTGACGACGTTTATGTTGCCCGCCCTCAGGGTGCAGTGCTTGACCTTCTTGACGTTCAACGTATCGAAGTACTGCGTGGGCCACAGGGCACTCTGTATGGTAAAAATACCATTGGTGGTGCGGTAAAATATGTTACCAAAGATATGGTGGGTGACCCCACCTTCAATATCGAAGGGACAGTTGGTAACTATGGTCGTAAAGACGTAAAAGTGACCGGTCAGTATCCACTTGTGGAAGATAAGGTTTATCTGGGTTTTGGTTACGCCAACCTGAACCGTGATGGTTACGGTGAGTTCCTGCAAAGTGCATTGGAAGGTCAGGACCGCGAAAACTACAACAAAGATCTGTGGGCAGCACGGTTAACCCTGGAAGCGCATATCACCGACGATTTATTTTTCCGTCTGGGCTGGGATAAAACCGAAGATACCTCAAATGCAAAAGGGGGTTACCGCTTATTGCCTAGTATCTTAACTGATGCGCCGGTACCGGATTCTGTTTACGACTCATACACCAGCTTACCGACCTGGAATAAAGTTGAGCTTGAGGGCTACAGCTGGTTGATGCGTTACGATGTGTCAGACAATCTGGAACTGAAATACATAGGTTCACATCGTGAGAGTTATTCGCCTACCAATATTGATTTCGACAACACCGCGCTGGATATTTTTGATGTACCGGCCATTTACGAAGATGAAAATGACACCCATGAACTTCAGGCTAATTACCTGGGTGACAACTTTACCCTGGTAAGCGGTCTGTACTACTACGACGGAGAGTCCTGTGGTACGTTTGATGCTGTTCTAGGGGTATTGGGACGCACATATGCTCAACTTGGTATCTTCCCTGAGGGGACAGATGGCTTCACGCGAGAAGTCTCGGGCTGTAACAACAGTGAAAGTGTCGCGGTATACGGTCAGTTAAACTATGACATCACGGATAAACTATCGGTTTCGGTTGGTGCTCGTTACACCGACGAAGAAAAACAAGCAGTTGTAAACAATGGCACTGCGCTGACTAACTACTATCCGTATTCGGGTTGGATCCCTGGTTACATCAGACCTGATGTTAATATTTTTCCTCAGGTTTTGGGCAGTGACAGCGATGGGGATGGTGTGCTGGATGCACCAGCAGTAGAAAGCTGGTCACGTTTTACCCCGCGTGTAGGTGTGGAATATCAAATGTCCAGAGATACCATGTTCTTCGCCAGTTACTCGCAGGGTTTTAAATCAGGTACCTTTAACCCACGTGCAACCATCAATGAACCGGGAGTAAGACCAGAAGTGGTTGACTCCTACGAAGTGGGCGTGAAGAGTGATGTAACGGATAACTTCCGTGCTAACGTTACCTTGTTTGCTTACGATCATAGCGATCGTCAGTACATCGGTATCGAAGGCGGCAGTGATGACCCGACCGCACTGGAGCAGCGTCTGCGGAATGCCGCAGAAACCGCAGCAAAGGGGGCTGAAGTGGAGCTGACTTATGTAGCGACGGATAACCTGACGTTATCGGCAGCTTATGGTTACATTGACTTTGAAATTAAAGAAAACAACGCTGTGCCGCCACTGATTGGTTTGGCCAGCACGCCGGAAAACACCCTAAACCTGGCCGCTAACTATGCGTTGGATACCAGCATGGGTTATTTCAACTTTAATGCGAACTACTACTACCGTGATGACTACCTGTTGTTTGAAACCAGTGATCTAATTCAGCAAGATGCTTATGGCATGATGAACGTCAGTGTGAACTGGGAAAGCATCGAAGGTGACTGGTACGGCGGTATTCATGCGAAGAACCTTACCGATGAAGAATACCTGGTGGGTGGTTATGACTTTGTAACCCGTGATCCGGTTGATGGTTCTTATGGCCCTGGGCTGGGTGGTGACACCACACTGATTGGTTACTACGGTGACCCAATGACTATCCAGTTAACGGTTGGTTATCGCTTCTAATCTGGCAGAGTCCGATTAACAATAAAATGGAAACGGCCAGCCTTTGCTGGCCGTTTTGTTCTTAACACTATGATTTTGCGGTACACTTAACTTTATGAATAACGCTATGTTGAGTCAGGTAGAAGTTTTGGATACGCGAATTTTAATTGCTGATGACCACCCCTTGTTTCGCGCGGCCATGCGCCAGGCTATGGTGGATATCGTGGGTGACAACATTACCGAAGTGGCATCATTTTCCGAAGCTTACAGCGCAATAGAGGCCGATGACTCACTGGAACTGGTGTTTCTCGATCTGAATATGCCGGGCAATGAAGGTCTAACCGGTTTAACTACACTGCGTACGCAGTTTCCGGGCGTGCTGGTGGTTATAGTGTCGGCAGAAGAAGATCCGGTATTAATTCGCAAGGCTATCGATTTAGGCGCCAGTGGCTATATTCCGAAGTCCACCCCGCTGGCTGAAATTGCCGAAGCGGTTAATCATGTGCTCGATGGCGAGCAATGGCTACCGGAGAACATCAACGAAGCCATTGAAGCGCTGGAGAATCAGCAGGATAAAGCGTTTGCCGATAAGCTCGCACAGCTTACACCACACCAGTTTAAAGTACTGAAAATGATGGCAGACGGCTTACTCAATAAACAGATTGCCTATGAGCTGGAAATTTCTGAATCCACGGTTAAGCAGCATGCGTCGGCTGTGTTGCGTAAGCTTGAAGTGATCAACCGCACCAAGGCGGGCGTGTTGTTTAAACAAATGATGAACATGGAAGAATAAAACAGGGGGTCACCGGCCGCCAATAGTTGAACGGCCAGTGACGGGGCACTCAGTTACTGATTATCCAGCACTAGTACGCCGGCACCAGTATTGGAAATAGGCGCATGGTAATGTTTGTGCAACACCGCAGCATCGTCTTTCAGCGCACCGCGCATCACCAGCCACATAATGGTTTCGATACCTTCACTGCCAGCACGACGAATAATCTCGGCATTGCTGAACTGAGTCATCCATTCAGGCTCAGTGGCAATCTTATCCATGCATTCCAAATCGAATTCAACATCGATAATCCCGGCACGTTCGCCCTGTAACTGATGGGACATTCCGCCCGTACCCAGGATAACTACCCGGGTATCTTCCGGATAAGACTCAAGGGCTTTGCCCAGCGCCCGGCCCAACTTTAAACAGCGTGCTGCCGAGGGCACCGGATGCTGAACGGTATTTACGGCCAGCGGAATGGCTTTTACCGGCCAAGTTTCGTGATCGCCAAACAGCGCACGAATAGGATTAACAAAGCCATGATCAACCTTCATTTCCTGACAGGTACAAATATCAAATTCCTGCTCGACCAATGATTGCGCGATATGCCACGACAGTTTCGCATCGCCGGTAAACGGAGCCGTTGGCTTTAATCCCCAGCCTTCATCGGCGTTCTCGTAGATGTCGGCACAACCTAAGGCAAAGGTTGGCATCTTATCCAAAAAGAAATTGAGGCCGTGGTCGTTATAAACCACGATAACCAAATCAGGCTTAACTTCTTTTAGCCAGTCTTTGGCTGGTTCATAGCCGTCGAAAAAACGTTTCCAGTAAGGCTCCTGAGTGAGCCCCTGTGAGATTGCATTGCCCACTGCGGGAATGTGTGAGCTGGTGATCCCACCAATAATTTTAGCCATTCCAGTAATCTCCTCGTTTTGCCAGGATGTCGCTTAAACCGTTGCCTTTATCAAGCAAACGCTGTTGAAACTCTTCGGTGGTGATGCCCTGAAAGGCGGCCCCGGCGTCCTGGACAGAGACCCCGCGCGGGATACACATTTTGGCCAGGAAATAGATATTGGCCCCCAGTCGCAGCAGGCCCAGAAAATCCTGCGCCAGTACGGCTTCTTTGTATTCGCCTGTGACGCCCATTTTGTCGCAATAGGCCGCCGGGTCGGCGTCAAATTCCGCCCGACATGCTTCATCGTTAAAGGTGTATAACAATTTATTGATTGCATAAGCGGGATGCGCCCGTTGCCCGTCGAACACGTAAGTGCCGGGAATGTCATCGTAGTCCTGTTTTTGCCAGTTCATGTGAGCCCCTTATTGATTTGATAATGGTATTTTATGTAGATATTCTGTGTTTATAAGGGTTAAATTAGATATTTAATGGTTAATTTTGTAGATTGTAATAAAAATGTTGGCTAGTTTAGAGTTTGTTGATCTGTACGGTGAAAAAGGGCGCTTCTGGCATCAGACCTTTTTATACTGTGAGCCGCTCACGCAACGCAGCGCCCGGCATGAATGGAAGATTCACCCCCATCGTCACCAACACATTACGCAAATCTTTGTGCTCACTGAGGGCGGTGTGGAGGTACAGTTCGATGACGAACATCACCGGATCACGGCGCCGGCATTATTGTACATTCCGGATGGCGTAATGCATGGCTTTGACTGGCAGTCGCACTCTCAGGGAACAGTGCTATCGGTGGCCTCGCCGATGCTGCGTCAGGTTGAACAAAACATAGGGGAATCAGTAGACACACTGGCAGAAGCGTTTGTACTGCCGGTGAATGAAGTGTATCTCAGCGCCTTACAGGTTCTTTGCACGGCGATTCAGCAAGAGGCCAGCAGCGCTTCCCTGCACCAGGGGAGTATGTTGCAGGCCCTGTTACAGCAACTGCTTATCTTAATGCATCGCATGCAACCTGCTATGGCCGAAGAGGGCAGTCTGAGTAAGCCAGAGCGCAAACTAAGACAGTTTCAGCAACTTATTCGCCAGCATTTTACGGTGCAGCACAAGGTGGCCTGGTATGCCCGGCAAATTGGTGTGAGCCAGGCTCATCTCAATCAAATCTGCCAACAATACTTTAACTCTAACGCGCTGGCGCTGATCCACAATGTACTCATCAGCGAAGCAAAACGTTATCTGATTTTCAGCGACACTGCGGTTGCCGATATTGCAGAACGATTGGGGTTTAACGAACCGGGTTATTTCAATAAGTTCTTCAAGCGGCATACGGGGCTGAGCCCCGCTGCCTATCGTCGCCAGAGTCAGGGTTAGAGATCCAGAATGAGGCGCGGTGTTTTAGCCCGGGAGCAGCACACGGCAACCCGGTCCATTTGTGCTTTTTCCTTGTCGTTTAAAAACACGTCTTTGTGATCGGCTTCACCGCCGAGTAGCGGAGTGATACAGGTGCCACAAACCCCTTCTTCACAGGAAACCGGTACAAAGAAGCCGTTGTCCTCGAGGGCTTCCAGCATGGACTCATCCTTACCAACACTGACTATCTGACCGGTACTGGCAATTTCCACCTCAAAACTGCCGTCATTGGAATGATCAATAGGCTCAGCGGTAAAGAATTCACGATGTAGCCGTTCAGAGTCGATACCCTGCTGCGCCGACAATTTAAGCACGTCGTTGATAAATCCATTCGGGCCACAGACAAAAATATCGCTGTCGGCAGGGGCTGCTTTGATCAGCGCATCAATATCCAGGCGGACTCCCTGAGTCGCTTTATCGTGAACATGAACATTTGCCAGCGAAGTGTACTGTTCACTGAGCAAATTATCTGACCCGTTGGCGTTAGCATAATAGAGACTAAATGGTCGGTTGCCAGCGAGGCACACATTGAAGAGGATCGAAGTTAGTGATGCCTTCTGAATCAATTAATTCATAATGCAGGAGCTCATCAACCTGACGGGCCAGAAAGAGTTGCAGTTTGCCCATTTTTGAGCGGGCAATGTGGGCGCCCATCAGACCAAGCTTTTTTTGCATAACAACAGAGCTTCCAAAAGAACCAATACCAGTAGACAGGCGCTATTACAGCCGTTATCTGCCAGCCTGTAAAATATCAAAAGAAGGCAGTGCTATAACATTGCGTTAATTAATACTGCCTGTTTGCGGTAAAAGCCGGGGAAAGGGCGCTATGTCTCAGGCGATCATAACCTCAGGTTAACCATACGTTGCCGCTAGAGTAGCTTGTGCTGGCGTAACAGGCGTTTGAGAGCGGCCGGTTTTAAGGGTTTGGGTAAATACAGCAAGCCTGCCTCGCGGGCCTCGTCGCGAACCCCGTCGTGGCGGTTTGCAGTATTTAATATACCCGGGACGGCCTGCTGCCAGTGCTCACGCAGATGCCTTACTACGTTGATGCCGGTTTCGCCGTGATCCAGATGATAATCGACCAGCATGAGGTCTGGTATGCTGTTAAGCGCCAGCGCTTCTTCACAGGTTCTTGCCACCATGACCTGAGCGCCCCAGTCGGCCAGCAAGGCTTCCATGGCACTACTTATCTGTTCATCGTTTTCAATAACCAGGATGCGCCGCCCCTCGAGTAATTTAACGCTATCTGAACGTTTATCTGATACCACTTCGGTATGACGCTGGATTGTCTCGAAGGAGCGTTCAACTGTAATACTAAACCCCGTGCCCTTACCGGTTTGCGATGCAACTCGGACAGGGTGAACCAGTAACTGACTGATACGCTCGACGATAGTTAAACCCAGTCCGAGGCCCTGATTATGCTGCTGGTCGAGCTGGTGGAACTCATTAAAAATATCCTGTAACTGGTTTTCCGGGATCCCCGGGCCGGTGTCAATCACCGCAATGTCTATCTTGTCTGCGGAACGATGCCTGACGCCAATTAACACTGCACCGCTTTCGGTATAGCGCACGGCATTGGACAACAGATTCTGGATAATTCGTCGCAGTAGTTTGGGATCTGAGTAGACCTTCACGGTGGTAGGTACATAGCGCAGCGTTAACGATTTTTGTTCGCCGATGATTTTAAATTCATTCACCAGGCCGGCGAGCACATCATCCAGAGCGAAATGAGACTTTTGTACCGTCAGGCGTCCGGACTCAAGACGCGTCATGTCGAGCAGTGAGGTAAGCAGCGATTCTGCGCTGTTTAAAGAATGTAGCAGCCCTTCACTCATGCTGTGCAACTCGGTACCGGACGTTTTCTGCACCAGCATCGAGGCAAACAACGTAGCGGCATTAAAAGGCTGCATCAGATCGTGGCCGGCGGCGGCCAGGAACTTGGTTTTGCTTAAATTCGCCTGGTCGGCTTCCTGCTTGGCAACCTCAAGCTGTTTAGTGCGATGTGCTACCCGGGCTTCCAGCTCGGTTTTCGCTTGCTCCAGTTGGTCCTGAATTTTGATGTAGGCGGTGATATCGCTGTAAGTGGTTACATAGCCGCCGCCTGGTAACGGGCTACCGTTAAGCTCAATCACCCGGCCATCAGCCTGCTTACGCACATATTTATATTCGCTACCGGCTGCCATGTATTGCACCCGCTTGTCGATCTCTTCCTGCATATTGCCCACTTCGCCTAACAGGCCGCGGCGGGCATTATATTGCAGCAGATCTTTAATCGGCATGCCCACCTGTACTACGCCAGCCGGGTAATTGAACATGTCCAGGTAACTGTCATTCCAGGCCAGCATGTTAAGGCTCTGGTCGAGCACTACTATGCCTTGTTGGATATGCTGGACCGAAGACATCAGTACTTCATGATTAAACTGAAAACTTTGTGAGGCTTCTTCTACCCAGTGCACCAGATTAGAAAATCCCCGGCCCTGAGAATCGGCTATGGCAGTAAGTAGCAAGCGGGCACTGGGGTGGCCTATTTGCCCGGCCATCAGTTTTTCCACCCGCACTAGCAGGCCCTGACTGGCATAGCCCTGACGACTATTACCGGTATCATTGCCACTGAGTTGTCTGGCCAACGTAGCGTGCACTCGGGGCTCCAGAACCCGCTCGGTTAACGACAATAAATCACTTACCGGGATGGCCAGCTCCGGCTCTTCGGCAGGACTATCAGGCTGCAGGTGTTCTTTTTCATGGTTGGCTTTTGCCACAGGCAACAGCGCTGCAACTAAAACATAAACCACGCAGTTAATAACCAGACTCAGCACATAGCTGGTGGCCAGCTCATGATCGCTGGGAATGGGATTAAAGTAATAGCTGGACAGCAGGCTGGGATAGAGCATCCAGACAACCCAGCCAATAAAACCGGCCAGCATGCCACTGATAGCGGCGGTTTTACTGCGCTTTTGCCAGTACAGGCTAAACATCATGGCAGGCAGCATCTGCGATAGCAGCGCCATGGCAATGATGCCGCTTTTCACTAGCGGCGCGCTTTGGCTGATATTTACGTGATACCAGAAAGCCACTGACAACACCACCAGTACGGTGAGCCGGCGAATATTCAATAACTGGCTGGCCTCCATGGTATGCCGTGCCTGCTTTTTGAGTTTGAACTTAAACCACAGCGGCGTGATCAGGTTGTTGGCAATCATTATCCCCAGTGCCAGTGTTGCCACAATGATCATGCTGGTGGTCGCCGACAATCCGCCCAAAAAGGCGATAACCGATACGGTAAGGTTTTGCTCATGCAGTGGGATCGCCAGCACCAGCGAGTCTGACTGAGCGGTAGTCGGATCGAGCAGTACACTGCCTGCCAGCGCGATGGGCAGCAGGAAAATCGTCATGCCTAAAAGATACAGAGGAAACAGCCAGCGGGCTGTTTTTAACTCGCCGGTGCCATTATTCTCAACAAAGTTCATATGAAACTGGCGGGGCAACACGAACATGGCACAAATGCCAAGCAAAATATGACTAACGTAAACTACCCAGCTTTTGTCGGCGTATAAAATGTCGCGCCCGGGCTGATGCTGAGCAGCCTGGGCTACCAGGTCGAATAATCCGTCGAACAAGCCGTAACACACATATATGCCTACCACAGACAAACCAACAAGCTTAATCATCGACTCAGCGGCGATCGTAACTAACAGCCCTGGGTGTTTTTCGGTGAGGCTGAGGGTTTGGGTACCAAATAAAATAGCAAACAGCGCCATAAGCGCGGCAACGTACAACCCTACCGTGCCTGAGCCGCTGTCTGCATCTGCGGTAAGCAGGTTAATGCTTTCGGTAATGGCATCGAGTTGCAGGGCGATATAGGGCACAACACCAACAAAACAAAGCAAGGTAATGAGTGCCGCCAGGCTATGCGAGCGGTCGTACCGCAGACTGATAAAGTCAGCCAGTGAGCTGACGCTGTTTTGCTGGCAAATACGGGTAATCTTAATTAATACCGGAAAGGCAAACAGCATCACCAGCGCAATGCCAACATAAGTAGGAAACACCGGCCAGCCATAATGGGTGGTTTGGGTGGTGGTGCCAAAAAACGCCCAGGACGTACAGTGAACCCCGAGCCCTAAACTATACAGGACGGGATGCTGCTTGTTTTTATCAATTTTTTTGTCACCCCAAAATGCCAGCGCGAACAAACCTGCCAGATAAAGCAGGACGATCGCGCTCACACTCCAAATGTTTAGCATGATGAATAGCCCTTATTTGCTGCGCAGTTAAATTAGCACAATTCCTGTTCATGTTGATATTTTGTAAACATTTTTTATCAGTAAAACGCTTCCGATTAGGTGCAATAAACGGCCATCGACCGGCAGCGGGTAAAGAAAATTGCGGCAAACCATAAAAAAATTGTGGATACCCTTGAAGGGCGTCAAACCACCCCCATAAATAGCCTCAATGTGAAAACGACCCAATTTAACTTGTGGAGGAAAGCATGAGCGAGCCACGCGACGTGCAATCAGAACAAAATGAAACCGTAGACCCGCAAACCGACGCCCAGGCAGTTGATGCTGAGCAGGTGGAAGTGGTAGAGGGCGAAACTCCCGAAGAAGCCCTGGCTGGTGAAGTTGTTGATGAAACAGCAGAAAAAATTGCCAGCCTGGAAAAAGCGCTGGCGGCGGCAGAAGCCAAAGTGGCCGAGCAACAAGACAGCGTGTTGCGGGCTCGTGCAGAAGCTGATAACGCCCGCCGTCGTGCTGACGGAGAAGTAGAGAAAGCCCGCAAATTCGCACTGGAGCGCTTTGCCGGTGAACTGCTGCCGGTTATTGATAACCTCGAGCGTGGTCTGCAAATGGCAGATACCGAAAACGAAGCTATCAAGCCGATGGTAGAAGGGGTTGAAATGACCCTAAAATCTTTCGTTAGCACAATTGAAAAATTTGGAATGGCCCCTATTGATCCGCAAGGCGAGGCGTTCAATCCAGAACTGCATCAGGCTATGTCGATGCAGGAAAGCGCTGACCATGAACCGAACACGGTAATGGCAGTGATGCAAAAAGGCTACGAATTAAACGGACGTTTGCTGCGTCCGGCCATGGTAATGGTTTCGCGTGCACCAAGTAGCGGTGTGGATACGCAGGCTTAACAGATATTTTTTAATGACAGGTATTGAAATTGGTGGTGAATAACCCCACTAATTTTGCAAGATTACAGAATTATACGGAGACACGTAATGGGTAGAATCATTGGTATCGACTTAGGTACAACGAATTCATGTGTCGCAGTTTTAGACGGCGACAAACCGCGAGTAATTGAGAACGCGGAAGGTGACCGCACCACGCCATCAATTATCGCTTACACTAACGACGGTGAGACCCTGGTTGGTCAGTCTGCGAAACGTCAGGCTGTGACAAACCCGGAAAATACATTATTCGCTATCAAGCGTTTAATTGGTCGTCGTTTTGAAGACAAAGAAGTACAACGCGACATCGACATCATGCCTTTCAAAATTGCTAAGGCTGACAACGGTGATGCGTGGGTAGAAGTGAAAGGCGACAAAATGGCGCCGCCACAGGTTTCTGCCGAAGTACTGAAGAAAATGAAAAAGACCGCCGAAGACTATCTGGGCGAGAAAGTAACCGGTGCGGTAATTACGGTACCAGCTTACTTTAACGACTCTCAGCGTCAGGCAACTAAAGATGCTGGTCGTATTGCGGGTCTGGAAGTTAAGCGTATTATCAACGAGCCAACCGCTGCTGCACTTGCCTACGGCATGGACAAAAAGCAGGGCGATAACGTTGTTGCGGTTTACGATTTAGGTGGTGGTACTTTCGATATCTCTATCATCGAAATCGATGAAGTAGACGGCGAGCACACTTTTGAAGTACTGGCGACTAACGGTGACACGCACTTAGGTGGTGAGGACTTCGATAACCGTGTAATTACTTACCTGGTAGACGAGTTCCACAAAGATCAGGGCATCAACCTGCGTAAAGATCCGCTGGCGATGCAACGCTTAAAAGAAGCGGGTGAGAAAGCGAAAATCGAACTGTCTTCTTCACAGCAAACGGAAGTAAACCTGCCGTACATCACAGCAGATGCCTCAGGTCCTAAGCACTTAGCGATCAAACTGACCCGTGCCAAGCTTGAGTCACTGGTAGAAGATATGGTGAAAGAGTCACTTGAGCCGGTTAAGAAGGCTCTGGCTGATGCCGATCTTTCAGTAAGTGATGTTAACGACATCATCCTGGTAGGTGGTCAAACCCGTATGCCTCTGGTACAGAAGTACGTAACAGAGTTCTTCGGTAAAGAGCCACGTAAAGACGTCAACCCTGATGAAGCGGTAGCAGTAGGTGCTGCAATTCAAGGTGGTGTATTGTCTGGTGATGTTAAAGACGTACTGCTGTTGGACGTTACCCCGCTTTCACTGGGTATCGAGACCATGGGCGGCGTAATGACAGCGCTGATTGAGAAGAACACGACGATTCCGACTAAAAAATCGCAAACCTTCTCAACCGCAGAAGACAACCAATCTGCAGTAACTGTACACGTGCTGCAGGGTGAGCGTAAACAGGCACAGGGCAACAAGTCACTGGGTCAGTTTAACTTAGAAGGTATTCGTCCGGCAGCGCGCGGCGTACCGCAAATCGAAGTAACATTCGATATCGATGCCGACGGTATCCTGCACGTATCTGCTAAAGATAAGGACACCGGTAAAGAACAGAAGATCACCATCCAGGCGTCTTCTGGTCTGAACGAAGACGAAATCGAAAAAATGGTTGCCGACGCGGAAGCGAACAAAGAAGCCGATAAGAAGTTCGAAGAACTGATTCAGGCTCGTAACCAGGCTGACGGTATGATCCACGCTACCCGTAAGCAAATGGACGAAGTAGGTGACGCACTGAGCGCCGACGATAAAGCGCCTATCGAAGAAGCCCTGAGCGCGCTGGAAACAGCAGCGAAAGGCGAAGATAAAGCGGAAATCGAAGCGAAAACTCAGGAGCTTATCCAGGCTTCATCAAAGTTGATGGAAGCGGCTCAGGCACAGCAAGCAGCGGCTGGCGGTGCTGAAGGCGCGGATGCTGGTGCGAGCCAGGGCAAGCCTGACGATGACGTTGTTGACGCTGAGTTTGAAGAAGTCAAAGACGACGATAAAAAGTAAGTAACACGAAATACCGGCGGTCTGCCGCCGGTTAGCGTTACCATCAGGCGCAGCAGCACACAGCTTGTTGCGCCTTTTTATGTAATACCCATTCCACAAACTATGTTGAAGGCCGGTATGGCCAACAGTTATCTTAAAGCACATGGTTGCTGAAATGGGTATAGTAACAATTAAGCAATCGGGCAATGCACACTGCGTTGCTGTTAACGGGTAGGAATAGCGAGCGATATGTCGAAACGAGATTACTACGAAGTGCTTGGCGTGGACAAAAGTGCCGGCGAGCGCGAGATAAAAAAAGCATACAAAAAACTGGCTATGAAGTACCACCCTGACCGTACTCAGGGCAACAAGGAACTTGAAGAAAAGTTCAAGGAAATTCAGGAAGCCTATGAGGTACTGACCGACGGCCAGAAACGCGCCGCTTACGATCAGTACGGTCACGCTGGCGTTGATCCGAACCGCGGTGGCGCAGGTTTTGGCGGTGGCGCTGATTTCGGTGACATTTTTGGCGATGTATTTGGCGATATCTTTGGCGGTGGCCGTGGTCGTCAGTCACGTGCACGTCAGGGTGCAGACCTACGCTACAACCTGGAAATGTCTCTGGAAGAAGCCGTACGCGGTAAAGAGGTTGAAATTCGCGTACCTACTTTAGTGGCCTGTGACTCTTGTCATGGCTCCGGTGCGAAGAAAGGCACCAGCCCTAAAACCTGTCCAACCTGTCATGGTCAGGGGCAGGTGCAGATGCGCCAGGGTTTCTTTGCGGTTCAGCAAACCTGTCCTACCTGCTCAGGTCGCGGCAAGATCATCAGCGATCCATGTAATGAGTGTCATGGTCAGGGCCGTAAGGAACAAACTAAAACCTTGTCGGTTAAAGTGCCGGCAGGTGTGGATACCGGAGACCGTATCCGCTTAAGCGGTGAAGGCGAAGCCGGTGAAAGCGGCGCGCCAGCAGGTGACTTATATGTTCAGGTACATGTACGCGATCATGATATCTTTACCCGTGATGGTAATAATCTGTACTGCGAAGTACCACTAAGCTTTACTACGGCGGCGCTGGGCGGCGAACTACAGGTGCCAACGCTAGACGGTAAAGTGAAGCTGAAAGTCAGTCCTGAGACGCAAACTGGTAGAATGTTCCGCCTGCGTGGCAAAGGCGTGAAGTCGGTACGCAGTGGCGCGATTGGTGACTTGTTGTGTAAGGTAGTGGTGGAAACCCCGGTGAATCTGTCATCCAAGCAGAAAGAATTGCTTAAGGAGCTGGATGAATCAATGGGCAAGGGCACAGACGCTGCCAAGCACCGCCCTAAAGAGCAGGGCTTCTTTGACGGCGTTAAAAAGTTCTTTGATGACCTGACTAATTAGTCATCCGGCTTTTAAAATTAAACATTTAACGGATCAACCCTTGTTGATCCGTTTTTGTTTGTCCAGTATAAAAAACAGTAATAACAATTTCGCTTACCAAGGCGAGCCTTAAATAACCGGAGACCAGGAAATGAAATCAGTAAAGGTATTTACAGTGGGACTAATGGCTGCAGGCATGTTAACTGCAGCTAATGCAGCAACCGTTGCAAAGTCAGAAAAACAGGCAGAAGCTGCAGTGGAGTATCGTCAGTCACTGTTTCAACTGGTAAAGAGCAACGCATCACCTATGTTTGGTATGGCTAAAGGCGCACTACCTTTCGATACCGAGGTTATGCAAACCAATGCCACGCGTCTGGAGCAACTGGCCGATATGATGGCTGACTACCTGCTGGTGGATACCACCGGTTTTGACGTGGATACCGAAGCCAAACCAGCTCTGTTTAGCAATGAGTCAGACGTTATGGCTAAGATTGCTAAATTTAAAGAAGCGGCCACGGGCATCAAAAAAGCCGCATTGTCAGGTGATGAAGGCAGCTATGGCAAGGCGATAGGCGCATTGGGCGGTGGCTGTAAGTCATGCCACGATGATTACAAAGAGTAATATAAGCTCATAGACGTGTTATTCAGGAAGCTGGCATCAGCCGGCTTTTTATATTCTGCAGTAAAGAACTCCTGCCTGAGTATTAATCTGCCTATTCAGTTTGAATAGCCGAGCTGTCGGTCAAAAAATACTGAGGCTTATTGAATTGCTAACCAGAGTGGAAATTTAGATAAATCGATACTTTAGTTTAGTATTTATGATTGGTAGTATTCTTAAAAGGTTCGAAATTTAGTGTGGCCGGCCGTTTTATAACGTCTATATTTGTTGTAATTCAGGGATAGTTTTCTAAGCTTAGTACCGGGCTCGATTATTAGCGACTGAATAGTAACCGTAAATTTTAGCAGGACGCATCAGACTCCTCATGTTGGAAAAGGTATCCGAACTCGATTTGTTCACCATTGCTGAGCAGGCAGTTTCTAAGTCTGAGTGCTCAGGCGTTGCCGTGTTTACCCTGAATGAGCAGGGCGAACCTGCTAATCTTATATTCTTAATGAATAACGGTGAAACCGTTGATGTGACAGATTTTGAGCTGTCGTTTAAGCGGTTTGACCGCCGCAATCAGGGAACACAAAAGGTTGAGCAGTTCAGCGTAAACGGCAGCAACCTTCTGAGCGATGTTGAGGGCGTGGCAAAAGTCCTACTGTTGGAGGATTTCAGTGCGGTAGGGGGCCTGGTATTTCTACTCGATAAACAAGGCGGTTCGGCCACTCAGGCTGAGCTGGCTATGGAGCTGGCCGTTGAACGGCTAAAGCTGGCCCTGGAGCGGACTCACACCTATAAATGCCCGGTTATCAGCACCAATACGCAGCTTAATCAGAAACTCGAACTCCTCAATGAAATTGGTTCCATTTCCAAAACCGGTGGCTGGGAAGTCGATTTGGCCAGTGGCGTAATTACCTGGACAGATGAAATGTTCCGGATATACGGCTTGCCTCACGGCTCGCCGGTCTCTATTTCGACGGCCATGGCGTACTTTCCACCGGAAACCAAAAAAGCCATTACGGCATCCTTTGACAAGGTGGTAAGAGAAGGCAAGGAGTATTGCCATGAGGGCTTCCTGCGCCGCGCTGATGGAAAGGTATTGCGCATTAAAGCCACCGGTAAGCCGCGCTACACCGGGAAAAAGGTTACACAGGTATTTGGTGCACTGGAGGACATCACAGAACAGTACCGGCTACTGGAAACCGAATACAATTATGCGGCCTACCTGACTGCTATCCTCGACAACTTAAACGACGTGGTAGTCACCATCGATACCAGTGGCACTATCATTACCGCAAATAAAACAATGTCGACAATCTTTGGTTATGAACCCGACGAAATAATGGGTCAGGATGTCAGCATTCTGATGCCTGATCCGTATGCCAAATACCACAGCGAGTTTCTTAATCATTACCTGGAAACCGGCCGTGCAAAAATCATTGGTGTAGGACGGGAGCTGCCTGGCTTACATAAATCCGGCCGGGTGTTTCCCATCGAGCTTTCCCTGTCAGAAGTAGTGCAGGAAGGGCAGCGCCAGTTTATCGGTATTGTTAAGGATATTACTGAGCGTAAAAAGGCCATGGAAGAGATCTATAAAACAGCGTATTTTGATGATCTTACTGAGCTGCCAAATATGCGTTCCTTTGAAATTGACCTGGCACGAGTACTTAATCAGGCGTCCTCACAGTTCAATGCCCTGGACATTTATTGCTGTCTTATCGACATGGATAATTTCACTCAGTACAACCTGAGCTTTGGCAAGCATGTGGGCGACAAAATCCTGGCTACCATCGGTCAGCGCATAAATGCGGCGATCGATGGGGACTTAAAGGTTTATCGTGGTATTGGCGATAACTTCCTTATCCTTTCTACTGCGCCGGTTGATGGTGAAAATCGTGAAAACGAGAGTATCATCAATACTCTGGAATGGGAGATCCACAAAGCAATTGTGACGCCCATCGCGGTGGATGATTTAATTCACTCTGTTACCGCCGCCATTTCCTCCTGCCGCCTAGAAGCCTCGAAAGCCAGTTATGAAAAGGTCAACGGTGTGCTCTCCTTTGGTAAAAAGCGGGCTAAGAAGCAAGGGCCGGGCAGTGTGTTAACTATCGACAACGCTGCGTTTGAGGATTATAACCGCTATAACACCATCACCCACTCTTTTCAGCGGGCATTGCAGAACAACGAATTTTATCTGATGTTGCAGCCTCAGTTTAACGCGTCTAATGAAGTTATCGGCTCTGAGGCGCTGATCCGCTGGGAACACCCGGAGCTGGGCATGATCAGTCCGGTAGAGTTTATTCCGGTAGCGGAAGAAAGTGACGCTATCATCGACATCGGCAACTGGGTGATAAACGAAGCCTGCCGCTTACTCCATGACTGTGAGCAGTTGGGTAAGCATACCCGCATCGCTGTGAATATCAGCGGCCGCCATATTGTGCGCGCAGACTTTGCCGAAACCATTACGCAACTTATTGAAAAATGGGGCCTGGCGCCGGATACGCTGATGCTGGAGATTACCGAAACCACGCTGGTATCGAGCATTGATTTAGTACGCGAGCGCATGGATAAGCTGGGCGAACTCGGCTTCTTTTTCTCTATTGATGACTTTGGTACCGGTTACTCCAGCCTGAGTTATCTGAAAGAATTGCCCATTTCAGAACTTAAGATAGACCGCTATTTTGTGGATGAAATTAACTTCCACGATGACGAAGTGCCGATTGTGAATTCCATTATCGATCTGGCCCATGCCCTCTCAGTAAGTAGTGTGGCCGAAGGTATAGAGAACGAGTTCCAGAAAGAGTATTTACGCCAACGTGGCTGCGAATATTTTCAGGGCTATTTTTATTCTCGGCCGCTGCCGGAGAAAGCCTGGCGCGACTTTATTATGAACAGCTCACTGAGCAAAGTTGATTTAGATTAAAAAAAGCGCAATTAGTCTAAAGTTGTCGACATATAAGCCAATGGTCGTATGCGCAAACGGCCCATTTTCTATTACTGTAATAGCATATAGAAGTTTTCAGTGAAGATTTCAAACCGCATAATAATAGTGTAGGAAGTGAATTTGTATGTCATACCAAGCAGAATATCAGCGTTCAATTGAGCAACCCGCCGAATTTTGGGCAGAGCAAGCCAAAGCGCTGCCCTGGTTTAAAGCACCACAGGACATTCTTACCCAGGACAACGAGGGTATTTACCACTGGTTTGACGACGGTGAAATGAATACTGCCTACATGGCCGTTGATTATCACGTTGAAAACGGCCGCGGCGACCAGCCAGCTATTATCTATGATTCTCCGGTTTCTAACAGTAAGTCTGTACTCACCTACGCACAGCTGCAGGAACAAGTTTCGCTGTTTGCCGGGGTGCTAAAAGCCCAGGGCGTAGAGAAGGGCGATCGTGTTGTAGTATACATGCCAATGATTACTGAGGCCGTAGTGGCCATGCTGGCGATTGCCCGCCTTGGTGCCATCCACTCAGTGGTATTTGGTGGTTTTGCGCCGCATGAATTAGCGGTGCGTATTGAAGATGCTGAGCCAAAACTGATAGTAACCGCGTCATGCGGTATCGAAGTGGCCAAGGTGATTGAATACAAGCCGCTTGTCGACAAAGCCATTGAGCTATCGGCCCACAAACCAGAGTGTTGTGTGGTACTGCAGCGGCCACAAGCCAAAGCGGCGATGCATGAAGGCATGGATATCGACTGGGCAGAGGCAATGGCGAAAGCCACTCCAGCAGATTGTGTAGCAGTTAAAGGTACAGATCCACTGTATATTTTGTATACATCTGGCACCACCGGTAAACCAAAAGGTGTTGTGCGTGAAAACGGCGGCCATGCCGTGGCATTAAAATATTCCATGACGGCGGTTTACGATATGCAACCGGGCGAAGTGTTCTGGGCCGCATCCGATGTGGGTTGGGTTGTGGGTCACTCCTATATCGTTTACGGCCCGCTTCTGCATGGTTGCACTACCGTTGTTTATGAAGGTAAGCCTGTACGCACACCCGATGCCGGCGCATTCTGGCGAATGGTAGATGAATACAAAATTAAAGCATTATTCGCAGCGCCTACTGCGTTTCGGGCTATTCGTAAGGAAGACCCGGAAGCGGCGGAAATTAACAAGTATGATATCTCTTCCCTGAAAACTATCTTTATGGCAGGTGAGAGACTCGATCCGCCTACCTACCTGTGGACGGTAGATAAAACCGGCAAGCCTGTGGTTGATCACTGGTGGCAAACCGAAACCGGCTGGGCTATCTGCGCCAACCTGATGGGTATTGAACCCAAACCGGCCAAGCCAGGTTCATCAACCTTGCCAACGCCTGGGTTCAATGTGCAGGTTCTTGATGCCCGGGGGAATGAGTTGCCCGCTGGTGAGCAGGGCGCTATCGCGATTAAGTTACCTTTACCACCAAGCTGTCTGGCAACCATTTGGGGCGATTTTGAACGCTTTAAGTCTGGTTACCTCAGCGACTTTCCCGGTTATTACTGTTCTGGTGATGGCGGTTACAAGGATGATGATGGCTATGTCTTTATTATGGGTCGAACCGATGACGTTATTAACGTAGCAGGCCACCGTTTATCCACCGGCGAAATGGAAGAAATCCTGGCGGCTCACGATGCCGTTGCCGAATGCAGTGTTATTGGCGTTCATGATGCCCTAAAAGGGCAGGAGCCCGTTGGTCTGGTATTGCTCAAAGATGGATACGACATCGACGAGGATGATCTGCAAAAAGAGCTGGTTGCTATGGTCCGCAAAGAAATAGGTCCGATTGCCTGCTTTAAGCGAGCCGTAGTGGTGCCAAGGCTGCCTAAAACCCGGTCTGGCAAAATACTCCGTAAGCTATTACGCCAGATTGCCTCGAATCAGGAGGTGGCAGTACCATCCACCATTGACGATCCGGCCAGTGTGCCCGAAATCGAAGCGATCATGAAAGAGCAAGGGCTGGTTAAGGAAGGTACCGATTAACCATAAAGTTTCAACATCAAAGTTGCTCTTGTGCGTTCTTCGGGAGCAACTTTTTAGCCGGCGAAAGCCGGCTTTTTTCTTTGACTCCCCCGCAGCCCGCTTGCAAAATGCGGTCAGATCCATATCCGATAATGAGTAGTACGTGATTGCGTCTTTCACCACGCCTGTCAGTGATTTGCTGGCGAGTTATTTTAATGAAATGAGCCTGATGTTAATGGCAACCCTGCTGGTTGTTTATGGCGACATCATCAACAAGCAGGTTAAACGCAGCCTGAGCGGCCTGCACTTTATATTGCGCAGCGGATTATTTGTGTTGCTGTGTGCGTTTGGATATGGTGCGCTTACCTTATATGGTGCGCCACTGCTTCATCATATCTTTAAATTCGTGGCCTACGAGTACCGTGGTGTGGCATTTATTGCCGCCTTTGTTGCGCTTGGTGTGGCCGCTGAGCGCAGGCGGTACATCTGATAGAATGGCGGTAGTTCAGGTCTGCTGAGAGCTAATAGCTGGTTTATAAATAGAAAATAAAAAACTAATGGCCAGTGATGAAATATGCTTTACTTTAAGCGGAATTAATTCATTTGCATTTATTCATTGATAATGTCTCGTTAATATTTAGGAGTATGGACATTCTTTTCGGAAATTAAGCTGTCCTAGACACTTACTATGCATTTGTATAATTTACCTTAAAACCTGTTTGTCGGATAGTTACATGGATGTACTCAAGATTAGCGACTGTATGATTGATCTTAACACTGGAGAGATGAAGTGTGGTGATCAATCACAAATCCTCTCGGACAAAAGCTTGCAGCTAATTTTATGTTTGGCAAAAGCAACAAGCCAAACTGTGAGCCGAAATGAGTTGTTAAATGAAATATGGCAGGATCGAGTTGTAACTGACGATTCACTTACCAATCTGGTGAGTATAACTCGCGCTCAATTAAAGCTAATTGGTCAAAATGATTTAATAAAAACGTTGCCCAAAAAAGGTTATCGATTAGTTGGTAATGTTGAATTTGTTTCTCATTCAAGTCAAAAACAGCCCAAGCAAGCTTCACTTAGCCTGACAACTCAAACCTTACGATTAATCACTAAAAGACACTTAGTTATTTCCTTCTTGTTAACGTGTATCGTTGCTGCTTTATTAATTGTCAATAGCGACAAAGATAAACTGACTGTGGCTATTTTGCCTGTCACACTCATAGACAGTGAATTTTCTTATGGAGAGAGCTTAATGCAGGAATTGCATTTCTCGGCTACTCAACAAAAGAACTTGTCTGTATTGTCTCATTCGCAAGCAGTAAAAACCTGGGGTGAAAAAGCAGACCTAAACATCCTAAATACTGAGCTCGATACGGATTACGCAGTGGAAACTCAATTACGTTCGCAAGGTGAGCACCAAAGAGTCACTATGCAATGGGTGAGCACCAAAAATAGGGAGGCATTATTGACCGGAGCTTATGATGTCTACACGCCTCTTCTGAAAAGTGACTCTGCGGTTATTTGGCAGAACATCAGTCAACTGTTTATTCAACAATCATTGTTTGAATTAGGAGTGTTTGATACCAGCAAAGCGAATACAGCAATTAATTTATGTAATTTATATTATCAACATTTTCTACTCTACAAAGATGGATTTCTAAAAAATATAGAGTTAATTGCTCCTAGTGGATTGAAAATTTGTGCAACAAGCATTGAGTTAGCACCACAAAATTTACAGGCCCGAGTTAATCAAATTGAGCTCTATGATGCGTTAATTAGAAGTGATTTACCCAATGCAGCTATGCAGAGCGTTTATTTGGAGTTATTTGAACAAGCGATTGAAAACTTAAAGCAGCTGCCAAATTCAGAAGTAGAAGTGATGGAATCCCGTTTACTTTTCTTAATTGCACAGGTGGCCAATTATGCTAAGGAAATTGACTTGGATAAAGTTTATTCCGAAAGCGAAAGTATCATTCAGACGCTTGAAAATAAAACAATAACAGCCAAATTTGCCAATAGAGCAGGGGTGATCCGGCAAAGGCATATCAATCATTTATTAAGGCAGGGAAAAAATGCAAGCGAGTTAGCAAAACTGGCTCATGCCATTGTAGATAAAGGGCTGGCATTGGAGCCCAACAATAACCATTTACTCTACACCAAAGGAGGCATCTATTTCAGACAAGCCTGGATGCAAGTGGCTGCTGGAGAAAACCCGACCCTGGCTTATAACAGTGCTATTGCTTTTTTTAAGAGTAGCCTGATGCAAGGTGATGCCAGAGCAGTGAATTACGATAGTATTGCCAGTTCATATTCTAATTTAGCTCGATGGCAAATCGAGCAAGGGGTACCCTTTGCGGACAATGCACAAAAAGCAAAAGAAGCTTATGCGCTAGCATTCGCCCGTTCTGAAACGAACTTTCGTAGTCGCAACAATGCTGCCGACATGTACGCCGCCTTAATGTGGGCCTACGGTAATTCAGAAGCCACATTCCAAGACTATTTTTCCGAAGGTGTTAAAGCAGCGAAAGCCGCTTTAGTCATTAAACCAGATTATCCGTACCCGAATTTTGTGCTATCACAATTGTACTGGGCTCAGGCCAAACTAGATTTTGCAGCAAATACCGGATCCGTAGTCGCTGCATTAGAGTGCGCTCAATATTTTAAGACCGGTGCAAACCTGATGTCGAAAAAAGCCAGCCTGTATGCTGCATTGGCGTATTGCCAGATTGTTGAAACGCAAATTAATATACAGCAACAGCGCTTAAACGATGCGTTAACATCGATTAATGCGCTACAACGCACCGTCTCAAAAATAGAGGAAATGGGACAAAAAAGTTTTCAGTTTTTGTTCGTAAGCGGCGAAGCGGCGTTGTTACAAGCGGCTCTGTCAAAGTTAAATCAACAGCCACAACAAGCGAACTCTTACTTACTCGAAGCTATAGGTAACTTTTCTCAGGCTATGAATCAAATCGATAGCAATCGTGAAGTATTGATGGGGGTAATGAAAGCGCTGATTATGAAAGAGCAATTAGGTGCAGAGGTTGGCTCTACAGAGTTCAGCGATTCGCGCTATACAATGTCTCATTTGTTACCACACTTTGACAATAATTTCCCCAATGACGGTCGCACTCCATTACTAACACAACTCTCCCAGTCGGATAAATTTGAAAAAAATCTAGTTCAGAGAAGTAATGAAAGTTTTGTGCAATTTATTCGAAGAGCGTCATTGTACTACAGTTTAGAGCCTTTTATTCGTGACTGAAGAGAATTGTTACTTATTGAAAAATGGTAAAAAATTATTATTTTGGTTTTTTTTAGGTTTTCTTTAGGTTTTTCTGTAGCTCTTGGCTTAGGTTATGTTGCAATCCTTTAAGACGACTAATATATAACCTACAGGGAGCGTGAACATGTCAAACATAAGGTTACACTGTCATTTATTACTTACTTTTACTCTACTTGTACTGGCCAATCCGGCTAGTGCAGCCATATTTTCAACCTTATCAAATGATAAAGGCTGGATTTACCAGGTAGAAAACCCGCCATTTCCATCCTCGTATAGTCAGGGAAATAACCAAAATACATTTACCGGTCGCAGTTTCAGAAGTGATTACAATAGTTTTTGGCAATTCGACATACAGGAATTTATGAGTATTGACCCGTCTAAACTGGTGATAAATTCTGTCGAGCTGTTTTTTGAAAATACTACTGATGCTGCGTTTATCAACTTAGTGGAAGAGAACTCGTTGTCGATTTTCGATGTTGATAATGACGAAGTTAACACTGGTGGTGACCTTTCTTACCGATATATGGATCTCCAATCGGGTAATGTTTACGGAACTGATGTGCTGGACTTTTACTCCACTTCCGAGTTGCCTTATGACACTGTGCCTGATCTTACCATTGAGTTAAATCAGGTTGCTTTGAACGACATTCTTGCATCAGCAACGAATTATTTCCAGATAGGCGTATATCTGGAGGGCCCACGTGATGTCAGTGATGGCAAGAATGCTATGGGCCTCTGGAGCAGTTCTGAAGGGCCGGTTGTTACCCTCAATATCGATTATGATCTAGAACCATCGGGACCAACCAAAGTAAATGCTCCTTCGATGGTCACGTTGCTTGGAATGGGAATCACTGGTCTGTTATTTAAAACAAACTGTCGCCGAAGAAAGCAGAAAGTGTCGCCCTTATGATATGTGAAGTGCCCTTCGTATTGAGTTAATTGGCCGAGCTGTGCCTGGAAGGTTTTCGGCAACGAACCTTTCAGGCACCAATGAGGTTGCTCTCTTCACACTAGCCTGGCTATTCATCTTTTCGAGTACTCAGGTGTACTTTGCAAAGTTGCCGAACAGCGTTCCTTCAAATTGCTCGGCTTGAGCCATTGTTGTGTAGTTCGGCGAACTTTCACAAGAATATTAGTAATACATATCCGCATCCACAGCCGGGGCGGGTGGGGCAATTTCAATGGCGTAGTACATTGCTGCAATCACTATAATGACCAGTATGAGTGCCAGTAATAGCCGCGAAGAAGATATACCCGGTTCGTTGGTGGGTTTCTTACCATGCAGCATAGCCGGTACCAGCATCTGCTTTTTAAAACGGGCATAAAATACTACTGCGATAATATGCAGCGCAATTGCTGCCAGCAGAATATTAAAGGCCGTATGGTGAATAGAATTCATGGTGTCGCGGGTGGCGTCGGACACGGCATCGTAATAAGGGCCGTTATTGATAATATCGTCGCCGATAAATAAGCCGCTGATACCTTGTAGCGCCACTAACAACAGCAGGGCGATAACCATCCAGCCGCCCATAGGGTTGTGCCCGGCATGTTCTGGCGAATTTGGGTTAGTCATGGTTTTCGCATAGGAAAGCACTTTGCCGGGGCCGGCTAAAAACTGACTGAAACGGGCGTAGGTGGTACCTGCAAATCCCCACAGTAAGCGGAACAAAATAAGGCCCAGTGTGAAATAGCCAATTTTAAAATGCCAGTCAATGGCGTCGAGTACCTCAGCAGTTAAGTATTGTGCCACGATGCAGGCTACTAACAGCCAGTGGAAGAGGCGGGTCGGAATATCCCAGATAAGACGTTTTTCCATTTCTATAAGTCCTGTAACAAACCTTTTGGTGTTAAGTGTGATTAATTTTATGCGGCGCAATGGGTTCTCATTGAAGCCGGACAGGTATAAAAGTTCAACCATTTGTGGGTTTTCATCTGCACGGCTATCAGGCACAATTCGCCCATCAACAGTCACATTGCCCGGAAAACTGTCCCTACAGTCAACCAAGGGCACCTTAAATAAGCAAGCAGGTTTTCGATGAAAGTAGGTCTTTTTGGCGCCAATGGTCGGATGGGACGGGTATTGATTGAAGCGCTCAATGAACATGATACCGCCTCATTAAGTGTTGCATCGGTACGTGATGACTCTCCGTGGGTCGGTATGGACGTAGGTGAACTGGCGGGCATAGGAAAGCTGGAAACTGCATGTAGTGCTTTGTCTTCCATTGACCCGGCAGACGTCGATGTGATGATCGACTTTACTCTGCCTGCCGCGTTCGATAGTAACCTCAAGTGGTGTGTGACCAATAATAAGCCTGTAGTCATTGGCACTACCGGTTTGTCAGCCGCACAGCTGGACTTACTGGCTGATACAGCAACCAAAATTCCGGTGGTATTTGCCGCAAATTACAGTGTTGGGGTGAATTTAATGTTATCCCTGGTAAAACAGGCTGCCCGTGCATTGGGCGCAACTGCGGATATCGAGATTTTAGAGGCGCATCACCGCTTTAAACAGGATGCGCCGTCGGGTACTGCCATGGCGATTGGTGAAGCTATTGCTGACGAGCTGGGTCGCGACCTGTCAACCTGCGCTGTTTATGGCCGCGAGGGCAAAACACCGCCGCGAGACCACAACACTATTGGCTTTGCCACTGTTCGCGCCGGTGACGTAGTGGGTGAGCATACTGCTTTGTTCGCGGATATTGGTGAACGCCTGGAGATTACCCATAAGGCTTCCAGTCGCTTAACTTTTGCCCGTGGTGCGGTGCAGGCTGCCATGTGGCTGTCGCAGCAGGATGCCGGCCAGTACGGCATGAATGACGTATTGTCTTTAAATCAATAATAAATAGAAACGGCAGAAAATGGCCCAATGAATTGCTTTTTTGGCATCTTTGCGTGAATTTATAGCTTAACGGGTTATTTTAATGATTTTTCCAGATCGGAATAGACCTTTAAAGTCTCTTAAGCTATAATCCACGGAATTTGCCAAAAATTAGTGTTGAAACCGCTGCTGCATTAGCTTTAGCGGCAGTTTGAGCACATATTCATTAGCTGCAAATTCTAGTAAACGGGATGTAAATTGAATATTACCTCCCGTTTTTTGTGAGTGTTATTTAAAACTCTCGGTTATCCTTAATTTGGAGGTTGACTTGGCTAATTCCGCCCTTCTGGTCTTAGAAGATGGTTCTGTGTTTAAGGGTACTGCTATTGGTGCTCAAGGTATGTCAGTTGGTGAAGTAGTATTTAATACATCAATGACGGGCTACCAGGAAATTCTGACCGACCCTTCTTACGCTGAACAAATTGTTACTCTTACTTATCCCCATATCGGCAATACCGGTACCAACCAGGAAGATGTTGAATCAAACAAAATCTGGTCAAAAGGTCTGGTTATAAGAGATCTCCCTCTCGTTGCCAGCAATTTTCGAAATGAACAAACGCTGTCTGATTATCTCAAAGCCAACAATGTAGTGGGCATTGCAGATATCGACACTCGTCGCTTAACGCGCATTCTGCGCGACAAAGGCGCGCAAAACGGTTGCATCATCTGCACCGACGCGCTGGATGAAGCGGCGGCGCTGGAAAACGCCAAAGCGTTCCCAGGCCTCAAAGGAATGGATTTAGCTAAAGTGGTTTCGACCACAGAAATCACCGAATGGACCAGCGGTGTATGGGAGCTTGAAGGCGGCTATAAAGACGGTGCGGATTATAAATACCATGTAGTGGCCTACGACTACGGTGCCAAACACAACATCCTGCGTATGTTGGTTGACCGCGGCTGTAAGTTAACGCTGGTGCCGGCACAAACCTCAGCAGAAGACGTTCTGGCGATGAATCCGGACGGTGTGTTCCTGTCAAACGGCCCGGGCGACCCTGAGCCGTGTGACTACGCTATTGAAGCGATTAAAACTATCGTCGACACCGGTTTACCGGTATTCGGTATCTGTTTAGGCCACCAGTTACTGGCTCTGGCCAGCGGTGCTAAAACGGTCAAGATGAAGTTTGGTCACCATGGTGCCAACCACCCGGTGAAAGACCTGGAGCGTGATGTGGTGATGATCACCAGTCAAAACCACGGTTTTGCGGTTGATGAAGCAAATCTGCCAGACAACCTTAAAGTGACGCACGTGTCGTTGTTTGATAAATCCCTGCAGGGTATTCATCGTATCGACAAACCAGCGTTCAGCTTCCAGGGTCACCCTGAAGCCAGCCCTGGTCCGCACGATGCAGCTGCATTATTTGATCACTTTATCGACTTAATCGAACAGTCAAAGCAGTAGGAACTTGCCCCAATGCCAAAACGTACCGACCTAAAAAGTATCCTAATCCTCGGCGCCGGGCCTATCGTTATCGGTCAGGCCTGTGAATTTGACTATTCAGGTGCCCAGGCGTGTAAAGCCCTTCGTGAAGAAGGCTACCGCGTAATTCTGGTTAACTCTAACCCTGCCACCATCATGACCGACCCTGAAATGGCCGATGCCACGTACATTGAGCCGATTCACTGGGAAGTGGTGCGCAAGATTATCGAGAAAGAACGTCCTGATGCGATCCTGCCTACCATGGGCGGCCAGACTGCACTGAACTGTGCGCTGGATCTGAACCGCGAAGGCGTACTGGACGAATTTAATGTAGAGCTGATTGGCGCCACGGCTGATGCTATCGACAAAGCGGAAGACCGCGAACGTTTCGATAAAGCCATGAAGTCTATTGGCCTAGAGTGCCCGCGTGCAGAAATCGCCCACTCGATGGAACAGGCTCACGATGTGTTAAGCCGTATCGGCTTCCCATGTATCATCCGTCCATCATTTACTATGGGTGGTTCCGGCGGTGGTATCGCGTATAACATCGATGAGTTTAATGAAATCTGTACCCGCGGTCTGGATTTATCACCTACCAACGAACTGTTGATTGATGAATCACTGATTGGCTGGAAAGAGTACGAGATGGAAGTGGTCCGCGATAAAGCCGACAACTGTATCATCGTTTGTACCATTGAAAACTTCGACCCGATGGGCGTGCACACCGGTGACTCGATTACCGTAGCACCTGCGCAAACCCTGACCGACAAAGAATTCCAGATTATGCGTAATGCAGCCATGGCTGTACTGCGTGAAATTGGCGTGGAAACCGGTGGCTCAAACGTTCAGTTTGGTGTGGATCCGAAAACCGGCCGTCTGGTAATCATTGAGATGAATCCACGGGTATCACGCTCATCAGCGCTGGCCTCTAAAGCAACCGGTTTCCCGATTGCTAAGGTAGCAGCTAAGCTGGCTGTAGGTTACACCCTGGACGAACTGGCAAACGATATCACTGGCGGTTTAACGCCTGCATCATTTGAGCCGGCCATCGACTACGTAGTCACTAAGATCCCACGCTTTAACTTTGAGAAGTTTGCGGGTTCTAATGACCGTCTGACTACTCAGATGAAGTCAGTTGGTGAAGTGATGGCGATTGGTCGTAATCAGCAGGAATCACTGCAAAAAGCCCTGCGCGGCCTGGAAGTGGGCGCAACGGGTCTTGATCCAATGCTTGACCTTGACGATCCGGAAGCACAGAACAAGCTGGTTTACGAACTGCGTCAACCGGGTGCCGAGCGTATCTGGTACATCGGCGATGCTTTCCGCTCGGGGATGAGCGTGGAAGAGGTCTTTAAACTGACCAACATCGACCGCTGGTTCCTGGTGCAGTTAGAAGAACTGGTGCTGCTTGAACAAAAAGTGGCTGAGCTGGGTGTGGCCAATATCGATGACAATCTGATGACCACCCTCAAGCGCAAAGGGTTCTCTGATGCCCGTCTGGCAGACCTTACGGCAGTAGCCGAAAGCGACGTCCGCGACCTGCGTTTAGGCATGGGTATTAAGCCGGTGTACAAGCGCGTGGATACCTGTGCCGCTGAGTTTGCTACCAGCACAGCCTACATGTACTCAACTTATGATGAAGAGTGTGAAGCCGCGCCTTCTGACAAAGAAAAGATCATGGTATTGGGCGGTGGTCCAAACCGTATCGGTCAGGGTATCGAATTCGATTACTGCTGTGTACACGCAGCGCTGTCGATGCGTGAAGACGGTTATGAAACCATTATGGTTAACTGTAACCCGGAAACCGTGTCTACCGATTACGACACCTCAGATCGCCTCTACTTCGAGCCGGTAACGCTGGAGGATGTCTTGGAAATCGTTGCCGTTGAACAGCCTAAAGGCGTTATCGTGCAGTACGGCGGTCAGACCCCGCTCAAACTGGCCCGTGCCCTCGAAGCTAACGGTGTACCCATTATCGGTACTTCACCAGAAGCCATCGACCGCGCTGAAGACCGTGAGCGTTTCCAGCAAATGGTTAATAAACTGGCCCTGAAGCAGCCTGCTAACGCAACTGTTAGTAACATGGAACAGGCGCTTGAGAAAGGCAAGGAAATTGGCTTCCCGCTGGTGGTTCGCCCTTCTTACGTATTAGGTGGTCGTGCGATGGAAATCGTCTACGACTTAAAAGACCTGAAACGTTACCTGAACGAAGCGGTGAAAGTTTCTAACGACTCACCGGTATTGCTGGACCGCTTCCTGGACGACGCTATCGAAGTTGATATCGATGCAGTATGCGACGGTACCGACGTGGTGATTGGCGGTATCATGGAGCATATCGAACAAGCCGGAGTTCACTCTGGTGACTCTGCCTGTTCACTGCCTCCGCACTCACTGCCAAAAGACATTCAGGACGTGATGCGCGAGCAGGTTAAGGCAATGGCTCTTGAGCTTGGCGTAGTTGGCCTGATGAATACCCAGTTTGCGATTAAAGATGGCGAAGTCTACCTGATTGAGGTAAACCCTCGTGCTGCGCGTACCATTCCGTTTGTATCAAAAGCCACAGGCGTGCCTCTGGCCAAGATTGCAGCGCGGGTAATGGCGGGTAAATCACTCAAAGATCAGGGCTTTACTGAAGAAGTTATCCCACCGTTCTACTCGGTGAAAGAAGTGGTACTGCCATTTGCTAAGTTCCAGGGTGTGGATCCGCTGTTAGGCCCTGAAATGCGTTCAACCGGTGAGGTAATGGGCGTGGGTGATACCTTTGAGGAAGCCTATGCTAAGGCAAACCTTGGTGCCGGTGCACCGCTGCCTGCTTCAGGTAAAGCGTTGTTATCAGTGCGTCAAACCGATAAGCCTAAACTGGCAGAGCTGTCTAAAGCGTTAATCGCGAAAGGCTTTACCATTGAGTGTACCAGCGGTACTGCAGAATCTCTGCGCGCGCAGGGTATTGAAGTCTCGGTGGTGAATAAGCTTTCTGAAGGTCGTCCGAACATTGTGGATGCAATTAAGAATGGTGAATATTCTTACATTGTAAACACAACCGAAGGACGTCAGGCGATTACCGACTCGGTGTACATTCGCCGTGAAGCGTTGCTCAACAAAGTGACCTACACTACGACTATGAATGCTGCTTTTGCCACTGTTCAGGCAAAATCCGCTGACGATCGCGGTAAAGTCACCTCGGTGCAGGAGTTGCACGCCAGAATAAACGGGTAATGACAAAAAGCAGGATCCTGTGTATTCTTCTTTAACGCATTAATTCGTTATTAACTATTGAAAAATGCGCCCACCGGGCGCATTTTTTTGTTTCAGGTAAACTATTTCCAGGTAAGTGAGAATAACAACATGACTCAATATCCTATGACTGCACGTGGTGCTGAGATGCTTCGCGAGGAGTTGAATCAACTTAAATCGGTAGAGCGCCCTAAAATTATCGCTTCTATTGCGGAAGCCCGCGAACATGGCGACTTAAAAGAAAACGCTGAGTATCACGCCGCCCGTGAACAGCAAAGCTTCTGTGAAGGCCGCATTCAGGACATCGAAGGTAAACTGTCTAATGCACAAATCATCGATGTCACTAAAATGCCTAACAATGGCAAAGTTATCTTTGGGGCTACGGTGACCATTCTTAACGTTGATAACGATAAAGAAACCACTTATCGCATCGTGGGTGACGATGAAGCCGACATTAAACAAAACCTGATTTCCGTTAACTCGCCAATCGCCCGCGGCCTGATTGGTAAAGAGCTCGACGATATGGTGAACATTAAAACGCCGGCTGGCACCGTTGAATACGAAATCATCGAAGTCGAATATATTTAATCATTTCTAAGAGCTGCTTTCGCAGCTCTTATTTTTTGCCCCTTTGTTTTACGCCCTGTATTAAACGGATTTATATGAAAGACACCAACACCGACGAAATTCAAACCCTCGACTCGAAAGTGGTTTATCAGAATCGCTGGATGACCGTGCGCGAAGATACTATTGGTCGTGATGACGGTTACCGCGGGATCTATGGGGTTGTGGACAAGCCGGACTTTGTGGTGGTGATAGCCATTGATGGCGACGATGTTTACCTTGTCGAACAATATCGTTATCCGGTAAAAGGCCGTCATCTCGAATTTCCCCAGGGGGCGAAAGAGGGCGCAGAAACCTTTGACGCACTGAGCGTTGCTAAGGCCGAATTAAGAGAAGAATGCGGTTTGCTGGCAGCCGACTGGCAGTACGTTGGCGAACAGTTTCTGGCCTATGGTATGTGTTCCCAGCGCTATCATATTTTCGTGGCGAAAACCCTCACCAAAACGGCTCAGGAACTCGAAGAAGAAGAGCAGGGGCTCACTGTGCATAAGCTGCCGCTGGCAGAAGTAAAAGCCCGCATAGTTAACGGTGAGATGATGGATTCAACCACCTGTAATGCGTTTGGACTGGCAACACTTAAAGGCTATCTTTAATCATGCCAGCCGAATCGCTGCAAATCAGGGTAGACGATTTATCCGGTGGTGATGTTATTGCGTTGCTCGAGGAACATCTGGCTGATATGTATGCGACATCGCCACCTGAGTGCGTTCATGCTCTCGACGTTGATAAACTCCAAGCGCCGGACATTACCTTTTTTGCGGCTCGCTCCGGGCATAAACTGCTGGGTTGCATCGCTTTGAAGCACCTTAACGCCGCTCAGGCCGAAATCAAATCCATGCGTACACCAGCCAGTGCACGGCGCACTGGTACAGGTAAGAGATTACTTGAGCATGTTATTGATTATGCCACAAATACCGGCTATCAAAGCTTATGGCTGGAAACGGGCACCATGGACTTTTTTGCTCCGGCCAGACAGTTATATCAGCGCTACGGATTTCAATTTTGTGGGCCATTTGCCGACTATCAGGCCGATCCCAACAGTTGTTTTATGTGCAAAACTTTATAATCGCCAGGCGCTATGGTTTTAACCGGTCGGCCTGACAGGGGCCCTGAACCCTTTTTCCATTAATTCAGATCAAGCATTGCTTCACTTTACCTTGTGTTCACCAATGCTCTCCAGCACACTCATCTACAGGCGATATATTAACCACTTATACGACCTATAAACACTGTTTATGGCAGATGGGATGATGACAGCATGTTAATTTAGTGTGATAGCAGTATTCATACAACTTATAGGTTGCATAAGTGAAACTTAATTTTATGCATAAAATAGAATATATATTGATATTTAGTCGTAAAAAATGATTTTTTATGCAATTCAAACAGTTGTTTATATTGTCTTTTAGCAACTGCCGTGATACTAATCTGTTTCCAAAATAATGCCCGGGAAAAGCAATGACTACACCGATTTCAGAATTACTAATGGAAGCTGGCAATTTACTGCTGGTGGGAATGGGCTTTGTTTTTGTGTTTCTGACAATCCTCATTTTCGCGGTAAACGCACTCAAGGCTTTTTGTGAGCGTTTCCCTGGTCAGGAGCCGCAGGCGCCGGTAAGAGCGTCGGGCACGAAAGCCACTTCAACAGCTGCCGCCGATAACAATGTTATCGCTGCCATATCTGCTGCTGTGCACGCGCACAGAAACGCAAAGAATAAATAACACACTTTAGGAGAACACATGTCTAAGCCACTGGCGATTACCGAACTGGTGCTTCGGGATGCGCACCAATCACTGCTAGCAACCAGAATGCGTCTGGACGATATGCTACCCATCGCTGAAAAGCTTGATAACGCGGGTTATTGGTCGATCGAGTCCTGGGGTGGTGCCACCTTCGATTCATGTATCCGTTATCTGGGTGAAGATCCGTGGGAACGCATCCGTGAGCTGAAAAAAGCCATGCCAAAGACCCCTCAGCAAATGTTATTGCGCGGTCAGAACCTGCTGGGGTATCGCCATTATGCCGACGACGTGGTTACCCGCTTTGTTGAGCGTGCGCACGACAACGGTGTAGACGTATTCCGTATTTTCGATGCCATGAATGATGTACGTAACCTGGAAACGGCCATCAAAGCTGCGGTGAATTGTGGTGCACATGCTCAGGGTACTATCTCTTACACTGTGAGCCCGGTGCATAACCTCGAGTTGTGGCTGGATATGGCGAAAAAGCTCGAAGACATGGGTGTTCACTCTATCTGTATTAAAGATATGGCAGGCCTGCTTAAGCCTTACGAGTGTGAAACGCTTATCACCGAACTGAAGAAAACCGTTGATGTGCCGATTGCCATGCAGTGTCACGCCACTACCGGCCTGAGCACTGCCACTTACCAAAAAGCCATTGATGCTGGTATCGACATTCTTGATACCGCGATTTCGTCAATGAGTATGACTTACGGTCACTCTGCCACCGAAACCATAGTGTCGATTCTGGAAGGCACCGAGCGTGATACCGGCCTGGATTTACCGGAGCTGGCTGAGATTGCCGCCTACTTCCGTGATGTGCGTAAGAAGTACGCTAAATTTGAAGGCAGCCTGAAGGGCGTTGATGCACGTATTCTGTTGGCTCAGGTACCTGGTGGTATGCTTACCAACATGGAAAGCCAGCTCAAAGAGCAGGGCGCAGCCGATAAATTTGATGAAGTACTGCAGGAGATCCCACGCGTTCGTGAAGATCTGGGCTTTATTCCTCTGGTTACACCTACCTCGCAAATCGTTGGTACTCAGGCGGTACTCAACGTTCTGACCGGCGAGCGTTATAAAAGTATCTCCAAAGAAACTGCTGGCGTACTGAAAGGCGAATACGGCGCTACTGCTGCACCGGTTAATAGTGAGCTGCAAGCACGCGTGCTGGATGGTGGCGAAGCAATCCCCTGTCGTCCTGCCGATCTCATTGAACCAGAACTGGAAAAACTTGAAACTGAACTCGATAGTCTGGCTAATGAAAAATCCATCTCTCTGGCTAAAGACAAAATCGACGACGTGCTGACTTATGCGCTGTTCCCGCAAATTGGCCTTAAATTCCTCGAAAACCGCAACAATCCGGATGCCTTTGAACCGGTACCCACTGGTGAAGAAGCCGCACCAGCTGCTCCGTCAGCCAGTGCGCCGGCCTCAGCATCAGAAGCGGCTGTTTACGATGTCCGTGTTGATGGCAAGCTGTACAGCGTGGAAGTGGGCGCACAAGGCGAGTTAGGCGCAATTACTCCGGCGCCAGCGGCACCGGCTCAGGCAGCGCCTGCTGCTGCGCCTGCACCATCTGGTCAGACTATTAATGCGCCATTGGCAGGCAACGTGTTTAAGATCCTTGTATCGCCGGGCGATCAGGTAGCCAATGGGGATGTAGTGATCATTCTGGAAGCCATGAAAATGGAAACCGAGATCCGCAGTGCCTTTGACGGCACAGTATCTTCAATTCAGGTAAAAGATGGTGACAGCGTTTCCAGCGGTCAGCCTCTGATTAGTTTGGGTTAACCGGCCATGGAACAATTAGCCATATTATGGGACAGCACCGCGCTGGCCCATTTTCAATCCGGCCAGCTAATTATGATGGCAGTAGGCGGACTACTGCTGTATCTGGCCATCGTTAAAAAGTTTGAGCCACTACTGTTATTTCCAATTGGTTTTGGTGCCTTACTGACCAACATTCCACTGGCCGGTTTTACCGAGCCGGGCGGCATGTTGTATTACATCTACGAAGTGGGGATCCACTCCGGCGTGTTCCCTCTGCTCATTTTTATGGGCGTGGGCGCAATGACGGATTTTGGCGCGTTAATCGCTAACCCGCGGATGCTGTTACTCGGCGCAGCTGCGCAGTTTGGTATTTTTGCCACGCTGTTCGGTGCGATTGCGCTTAACTTTATTCCGGGCTTCGATTTCACCCTTAAAGATGCCTCGGCAATCGCCATTATCGGTGGTGCTGACGGACCCACGGCTATCTTCCTGGCTTCCCGGCTGGCGCCAGACTTACTCGGCGCTATAGCGGTTGCTGCGTATTCTTATATGGCACTGGTACCTATTATCCAGCCGCCCATTATGAAGGCACTTACCACGCCGGAAGAACGCAAGATTGAGATGGCTCAGTTACGTCATGTTTCTGCCAAGGAGAAGGTGTTATTCCCACTGGCAGTGCTGTTCCTGACCATTCTGTTTCTGCCTTCAGCAACGCCGCTGGTAGGTATGTTCTGCTTTGGTAACCTGATGAAAGAATGTGGTGTGGTAGACCGTTTAAGCAAAACTGCTCAAAACGAATTAATCAACATTGTGACTATCTTCTTAGGGTTAGCCGTTGGTTCTAAGCTGTCAGCGGATAAATTCCTGACGGTTGAAACACTGGGTATTCTGGGGCTTGGCGCCATTGCCTTTGCAATTGGTACTGCAACCGGTGTGATCATGGCTAAAATCATGAGCAAAGCCAGTGGCGGTACTATCAACCCGCTGATCGGTGCCGCCGGGGTATCAGCTGTGCCTATGGCTGCCCGGGTCGTTAACAAGGTTGGTCTTGAAGCTAACCCGCATAACTTCCTGCTAATGCATGCTATGGGGCCAAACGTTGCCGGCGTGCTGGGTTCTGCTGTAGCAGCTGGTGTGCTGTTAGCCCTGGTGGGCTAACTTATTAATCGGGTTCCCGCATGGTTTGTTGCGGGATCAGCGACTGATAAGACATTACCAGTTTCTTGGTCATTTCGTGCTGAGGCCATCGAAAGATGGTCTCGGTTTTACCACTCTCAATAATCTGTCCCTTATCCATCACAATCACCCGGTCGGCGATGTGCCGGACAATCCCCAGGTTGTGCGAAATAAAGATAAACGCCAGACCCATCTCTTTTTGTAATTGCAGGATCAGGTTTACCGTCTGGGAGCGGATAGTGGGATCCAACGCCGCAAAAGGCTCGTCGGCAATCAGTACCTTTGGGTCGGGTAATATGGCTTTCGCCAGTGAAACACGCTGTTGCTGGCCGTCAGAGAGCATATGACGGTAAAAATAGATGTGTTCCCGTAGCAGCCCTACTTTTACCAATGTATCGCCTATGAGGGCTTTACGTTCGTTTTCAGCCATGGATGAATTTAACCGTAGGGGTTCATCGAGGATTTGACCCACCGTAATCCCCGGATTAATCGACTCGCTGTTATGCTGAAAAATCATGCGGATGCCGGTTATGTCGGCTTTTTTACGCGCCACCCGGTGTTTTACCGACCAGTATCTTTCTTCCTGCAACTGAATATGGCCTTCATCGGGTTCCACTGCACCGGCCAGCATTTTTGCCAGCAAGGATTTACCTGAACGGTTCTGACCAATAATGGCAATGGTTTCGCCTTTGGTTACCTGCATATCTATCGGGCCGAGAGAGAATACCTCCGGCTTTTTCAGCCAGCGCTTTTTGCTGCTGTGGCGAAAAGTTAAGCCGCTGACATTGAGGATTTGCGTCATACTTTCTCCCGATGCAGTGGAAAGTGGCAGCTATAGCTATGATCATGAATCTTACGCACCGCCGGGACATTAACGCAGGCGCGCTGGGCGCGCGGGCAACGAGGGCCCAGACGACAACCAATAGGCAGATGCTGTAGGGTAGGGATGGTACCGGCCAGGGTTGGTAACTGTGATTTGGGCGGTAAATCCTTACTGAAACTGGGCGCGCTGTCCATCAACGCCTTGGTATACGGATGCAGCGGCCGTTTACGAATATGCTTCATTTTGCCGGATTCCACTGTCTGACCGCAGTACAGCACCGTCATGGTATGCGACATACTGGCAATGGCCAGCAAATCGTGGCTGACAAATAAAATACCTAATGAGCGGGTCTGATTCAGACGCGACAATAATTTTAGTACCTGTACTTTAGTGGTGGTTTCCATGCCCCGGGTCGGGTCATCGGCAATCAGCATCTTCGGCTGACTGATAAGTGCCATGGCCAGCATCAGTTTCTGACCGATATCAGTAGGGATCTGATGAGGGTAAGCGCGCAGATAATGTTCGTGGTCTTTTATGCCCACTTTGTGCACGGTGTTAATAACCACTTTGCGTCGCGATTGTGCCCGTTGCCAGAACCAGCTACCTTCAATAAGTTGATCTGGCAGGGATTCTTCCAGTTGTTCACCAAGGGTAACCGACGGATCCAGCGAGGCAATGGAATGTTGAAACACCACGCCGATATCCTTACGCAGGATTTGCCGGCGCTTTTGCTCAGACATCGACAGCAGGTTATTACCATTCCAGCTCATGCGATCGGCGGTGATATTCCAGTTCGGTGGCGTTGCCCCGGATATCGCCTGTACAATCAGACTTTTACCTGAGCCTGACTCACCCACTAAGGCACGGATTTCACCCGAGTTAACGGTCAGGTTAATCTTATCGAGAGCTTTAATCACCTGGGTACCTGTATCGATTTCCAGGGTCAGGTTTTTAATATCCAGTAAAGGCATTAGCGATTCACCCGTTTGCGTAGCGCAGAACGCAGTCCGTCACCTACTATAGTAATTGACAATACCATCAGAAATATCGTCACACCAGGAATGGCAATATTCCAGGGGGCCAGGTAACCGGCGTCCAGACCAGTGGCCAGAATAGCTCCCAGCTCTGGCAGTGGTGCTTGTGCACCAAGGTTTAAAAAGCCCAGTGCGCTGATATCGATTACCGCAATAGACAGGGCCAGAGTGCCCTGTACCACCAGCATTTCAATCATATTGGGTAAGATGGAGTGGTAAAAGAGCTGCAGATTGCTGGCGCCATCAAGCGTAGACGACTGGATATAGTCTTTTTTCATTTCGCCGCGCACAAACGAGCGGGTATGGTGCACAAACTGCGGAATTAGCGCCAGCGTAATAGCCCACATACTGTTAACCAGACCACTGCCCAGAATGCCAACAATAATAATAGCAATCAGCAGGGTGGGAATGGCCATCAGCGCATCCAGCAGGTGGTTAACCACGCTGGAACGAACCCCACTCAACATACCGGCAATGGTGCCAATGGTGACGCCAACCAGCATAGCAATAATGACAACCAGCAAACTGGTACCGAAAGTAACCCGGCAGCCATACATAATGCGTGAGAATAAGTCCCGGCCCAGCGCGTCGGTGCCGAACAGATGAGCAATCGAACCGTTAGGAGCCCAGCTCGGTGGGATCAATAATGCTTCAGTATTCTGGTATGTAGGATTATAAGGCGCAACCAGTGGTGCAAAGAAGGCGAAAAATACAAATAACAACAAGACGGCCAGTCCGACCAAAGCAATATGACTGGATTTGAACGCCCGCCAGGTATGTTGCCACGGCGACGGATGGGCTTCATCATCGTAGAGGCTAAATCGTGACACTTTCGTATTTTTCCCTGCTTGGATCGATTAAACGGTTAAATAAATCTATAGCAATGGTAATCATTACTACCAGCGTCGAAACGGCCAGCATGCCCATACGCAATGCAGAATAATCCCGCTGATAAATGGCCTGAATCAGCCAGTTACCAATACCGGGCCAGGAAAACAAGGTTTCCACAATCATGGCGTTGGTAATTAACGTGGTGATCTGCATGGCCATCAGCGGCAAAATGGGTAACAGGGCATTCCGCAGTACATGGCGGAAAAATATCTGCTTGCTGGATAATCCTTTTGAGCGTGCAGCAATGATAAAGGGCTTGTTCAGCACATCGATAATAGAGCGCCGGGTGATTCTGATCATTGAAGCGGTAGAAATAAACGCGATGGATAGTACTGGCAGGATCAGATGCAACAGGGCATCGCTGAAAGCCGCTGCTTTATCAACGTTTTCTGCCAGTAAAATATCAATCATCAGGAAGCCGGTTTTCGGCGGAATATCAAATAACAGGTTAATTCGCCCGGACAACGGTAACCATCCGAATTGCAGGCTAAAAGTCAGAATAAACAGCACTGCAAGCCAGAATACCGGCACTGAGTAAGCCGTTACACTGATGGAGTTAATGGTAAAATCAGTGGCGCTGTAGGCACGCAAACCGCTGTAGCACCCCAGTGGTATGCCCACCAAAATAACAATAAACATGGCACAGGCACTGAGCTCAATGGTGGCGGGCAAGGCCAGCATGATTTCTTCTGACAGTGGCTGCCCGGAAATCAGACTAACGCCCCAGTTACCGGCAAACAACTCGCTGAGGTAGTCGGCGAACTGCACAATAATGCTGTTATTCAGATGATACTGATTCATCAGCGCTTCGTGCTGCATCAGGTTTTGTGGCATGATACCAGTTAAGGTAGTCACCGGCTCTGCCGGGAACAGATAGATCAGAGAAAACGACAGGGCACTCAGTGACAGTAAAGTCAGACTGAATAAAATAGAATAGCGAAACAGGATCCTAATCACGTTGTTTGGTTACTCCGCCCAATCTGACACCGCCGTAAGGGTTGATTGCCATGCCATTCAGCTCTTCCCGATAAGCCTGATACCGAAAGGCATGGGCAATTGGCACCATAGGTAGTTTATCGAACAGCAGTTCATTGGCCTGAAAATATAATGCTTTACGGATGTCTACGTCTTCGGTCTGTAATGCCCGGTCGAGAATTTCATCATAGGCCGGATTACACCAGCGTGCACGGTTGGTTCCCGAAGGAATGGCATCACAACTTAATAATGGCCGGTAAAAGTTATCCGGATCGCCGTTATCTGCCGACCAGCCAATCAATACCGAGTCGTGATTGCCCTGACGCAGTTGGCGGCGGAAGGTTGACCAGTCGTAACTGACAATATTCACTTCTACTTCAACATCCGCCAGGTAACGCTGAATCAGCTCTGCCATCTTCTGCGCATTGGGGTTATAGGCCCGCTCCACGGGAATTGCCCAGACAGACATGGTAAAACCAGGCTCTATGCCAGCTTCATCCAGCAGTTGCCGGGCCAGTACCGGATTATAGCCGGTATCCTGGGCATCGGCCTGGTAAGCCCAACTGGCAGCCGGTAACAGCGATTTAGCCCGGGTTGCACTGTCAAAATATACCGCTTCGATCAGGGTGTTCTTATCAATAGCGTAGGCGAGGGCTTTACGCACAGAAGGATTATCAAACGGCGGGCGTTCGGTATTGAAAGCCCAAAAACCAATGTTCAGGCCAGGTTTCTCGGCCAACACTAAATCTTCTCTCTCACGGATGATTTGGTGATCAACCCGGGCCGGAAAGGCCACCGCGTCGCATTCGCCAGTCATTAATTTTGCCAGGCGCAATGAACTCTTAGGGGTAATATCGAATAAAAGCGCCTTGCTAGCTGGCGTGCCTTGCCAGTAATCATTATTTACATCATACCGAATATAATGGTTTTTCTGATAATCGGCATACTGATAAGGGCCGGTGCCAATGGGGAGTCGGTCGATTCTTTCCGGGATGCCCTGGGACATCAGCACATCCGCATACTCGGCAGACAGGATCACCGAGAAATCACTGGCAATGTTTGCCAGGAATGAGCTGTCCCGTTGTTTTAGGCTAATTTCGACCTCATAAGGCGAGACGGCTTTAATATCAGCAATATTGTCGGCCAGTCCCAGTGATTCAAAGTAGGGGTAATAGCCGCCTGAGACATTATGAAAGCTGTGCTCGGGTAACCGCCAGCGGTTAAACGAAAACAGCACATCCCTGGCATCGAAAGGGCGATTTGGCATGAAATAATCGGTGGTGTGGAATTTAACATCCCGACGCAGTGAAAAACGGTATAGCAGCCCGTCATCGCTGACCGACCAACTGGTAGCCAGCGACGGGCGAATGCGACCGCTCTCGGTATCAAACTCAAGTAATCGGTCGTATATCTGATGGGCAGTGGCATCGGCGGTCGTAGTTGAGGTATCGAGTTGCGGATTCATCGAAATGGGATCGCTTTCTGAACAATATACCAGGCCATTAGTATAGTTAGCGCTGTATTTTTGCGGCGAGCAGCCACCCAGTAATGTCATCAAAGCTGTTGAAATCACCGGCCAGACCAACCACTTTTGCATGATTACTCTTCCTCAGTGGCCGCAGAGTCGAGCAGGTTGTACTTTTTAAGGTAGCCCCGCAACTGGTGATAGGTAAGGCTGAGTTTCTCAGCGGTTTTCTTTTGATTGTACTGACTGTCAGCCAGGGCTTGCTGAATCAGTTCGATTTCATACTGTTGAGACAGATTTTTCAGATCCACCGGATACTCAGTGGCCGGTTTTACCGGCGCCGCCGGCACCACTGGCTCAGTAGCTACCGCAGCGTCGCTGGCGGTGCCAGTAGATTTCACTTCTGACTGCTCGGCAGGCGCAGAGATTCGGTCCTGGGTTTTAACTCGCCCTTTTGGCCTAAAAGCCGATTCAAAAGGGTCGAGAATAATTTCGTGGACCGGTAAATGGGGGTTGTTACAGCGATATACGGCGCGCTCAATGACATTTTTAAGCTCTCGGATATTACCGGGCCAGTCATATTCAAGCAGGGTACACTTGGCTTTTTCGGTAAAGCCGCTGAACAGCTCCATTTCGAGTTCCCGGGCCATATTAATCGCAAAGGTTTCAGCCAGCAGTAAGATGTCCTCCTGACGTTCACGCAGTGGTGGGATGGTAATTACATCAAAGGCCAGTCGGTCGAGCAGGTCGGCCCGAAATTCACCGCTGTCGGCCAGCGCCGGGAGGTCTTCGTTGGTGGCGGCCACTAAACGCACATCTACCTTAAGCGTTTTGTTACCCCCCACACGCTCAAATTCACCGTATTCGATAACTCGCAGGAGTTTTTCCTGAATCAAACCAGACGTATTGGCCAGTTCATCAAGAAACAGGGTGCCGGTGTGGGCCAGCTCGAACCGACCTTCACGGCGTTTACCCGCGCCGGTAAAGGCACCGGCCTCGTAACCAAAGAGCTCGCTTTCCAGCAAATTCTCATTCAAAGCGGCACAGTTTAGTTTTACATAGTTTTGATCCCAGCGCTGCGACAAAAAGTGCAAACGCGCTGCAATCAGCTCTTTACCGGTACCACGTTCACCGATAATGAGCACCGGTTTATTGAGCGGGGCAATTTGTGAAACCTGCTCTAAAACCTCTAAAAAACTGTTAGCCTGGCCAAGTAAATTATCTTGCTGGCGAAAACGACTCATTAATTCCCTCAAAAAGTAGCCAAATCGACCAATTAATAGTGTAGATTAAAAACATTATTGATTACAGCGTTTATTGATATTAAATATTCGCCAGTAAATTCAATGCTTTACTTTTTTTTGTGAGTTGGCGCGGTATTTGTATGTGTTAGTACAAGTTGAAACCAAGTTAATCCACATGTTTAACACGCGCTAGAGGTAAATAATTATGGGTATCTTCTCTCGTTTCACAGACATTGTGAACTCAAATATTAACGCGTTACTGGATAAAGCCGAAGATCCTGAAAAAATGGTTCGTCTGATTATTCAGGAAATGGAAGACACACTCGTTGAGGTTCGTTCTGCGTCTGCTAAGACCATCGCGAACAAAAAGGAAATAGCTTCTCAAATCAGCAAAATGGAAGCGGACGCTGCCGACTGGCAGAACAAAGCAGAGTTTGCTCTAAGCAAAGACCGTGAAGATCTGGCCCGTTCAGCGCTGCAGGAAAAGAAAAAGAGTCAGGAAGCTGCTGATGTGCTTACCGCTGAGTTAAGTGCGGTAGAAGAGCAAATTAGCAAACTACAGGACGAAATCGTTCAGTTGCAGGAAAAGCTGGCTGATGCCAAAGCCCGTCAGAAAACTATTCTGATGCGCCAGAAAACCGCATCATCACGCCTTGAGGTTCGTAAAACCCTCGACAGCGGTAAGATTGATGAGGCTATGGGTCGCTTTGATCAGTACGAGCGCAAAATTGAGGATATTGAATCGCAGGTTGAAGCCTATGACCTGGGCAAGAAAACGCTGCAGGACGAATTTGCCGAGCTGGAAGCCGGCGACAAAATTAATGATGAGTTAGAAGCGCTGAAGGCGAAGATGAAAAAGGCTGATAAGCCTGCTGCAAAGACAGCAAAATCTAAATAACTGATTATAGTTTATTGGCTGGGGGAACTCAGCACTTCTGACCGGAGGTATTAAAATGGACGGAGATATTGTTGCACTCATACTGGCACCACTGATCATCTTTTTGATTTTTGTGGCCCCTATCTGGCTAATCCTGCATTACCGCAGTAAAAAGCAAGTCAGCCAGGGACTGTCAGCCGAAGAGCAGGTTGCATTGCAGGAACTAGCGGGCAAAGCGGAAGCGATGTCAGAGCGAATTCAAACGCTGGAGGCTATTTTAGACTCAGAAGCACCTGAATGGAGGAACCGGGCATGAACAGTAAGAAAACCATTTACCGTGACGCCAAGCACGGTCGTATAGCCGGCGTTTGCGCCGGCATCGCAGAGTACTTCGGTTTGGAAGTGTGGCTGGTACGAATTTTAACGGTAACCGCGTTTTTCCTACTGGCTGGCCCATTTGTTTTAGTAAGTTATGTAGCGTGCTGGTTCATTTTTGACAAGAAGCCGCAAAACCCGGAAGCGATGAATTACAGTCAACCGGTTGAAGTAAGTGGTAAAGGCTGGAGAAATTCCGGTTCTGGTAATAACGACAAAGTGGAAGTGAAAACCCGTGTGTGGCAGGCAGGAGAGCCGCCTCGTCAGGCCTTTCACGATATTACCAACCGCTTTCAAACCATTGAATCGCGGTTACGCAAAATGGAAACCTACGTGACATCACGTGAGTATCAGTTAAATCGCGAAATTAGCCGCTTGTAAAGCTAACCCAGATCAAGGGGTCAGAGTCTGAGGGATCCCCACGAATTTAATTTCATGTGCCTGCGGCCCAGGCAGCGTCAACTATGGAGCTGTACCATTTGAGTGCAGCTTTCCACTGTCGCATAGTGAATCTTATTCGGCAAGCAATAGCTCTCAGACCGAGATAGTGGAATGACAGCACGCTTCTGGTGTCGGTATTAGCTTGGAAGCGCCGATGTTTATTCGAAGAGACGACTACCATACCCAATAAGATAGCAACCAGTGACGCTAACGTAGTAAGTAATATCAGTATTGTTAGACGCTGCTTTTTCACGCTTTTATTTTGCTCATAGCCAAGCCCGAACTTGGTGCTTTTCATGTCTCTAAAGCCTTCTTCAATCTGCATGCGCTGGCGATAAATGGCAACGACCTGTTTCGATAAGCGTCGATGAGATGCTAGTGATGTGGCTAACAGCCACGGGTCTTTCGCACCTTGCGCATGGACTTTCGACCGCTTTGATGCTTTGCGTGTACCATCTGGATTTGAAGCGTGGCGCCCTTTCGCTTTCTGCTTGAACAGAACTAACGTACAGGCAAAGGGGTTACCTCTAGCTATTTGGCTGTTATCAAAACGCTTTGGTCGACTGGTCGCTTGGGCATAAAGGTGACGAATACACTGCCACGTATTGCCGCTGTCGAGTGAGTAAAAATGCGGTTTGCGAACCCGTCCGACAATATCCCAGCCTAACGCTAATACTTCCCTGAACCAGGGTGATTTATACCCTGCGTCGGTGACGATAATGGGTCGGCAATTTGAAGGTAACATGGCGTGTAACGTCTTTAAGAATGCCTTGTGGGTGGCGGGTTTCTCTTTGGTCTTGTTGCAGTGAACTTCTTGATAAAGTGTGACGGGTCTACCCTTTAAAGATATGGCCGCGCGTAAAAGAAAGTGCGCTTTATGGTCATCTAAATCTGACCAGTCGATTGAGATAACAGGGCGTGATGTGCTGCCACAAAATAGTTGGCAAATAGATGCATAGATAAACGGTGTTTCACTTAATAAATGCGGGTTTGAAAGCAAGCGGTCGGCACGTTTAATCCGATGTTTTTCATAAGCTTTAGTACTAATCCCACGACCAATACTCGTTACGCTTGCTGCGCTTCCATGAAGAAGGCTTTTCACGCACGCCGTTACCACATCCCGACGCGCTTTATGCATTTTATAGCTGACAAGCGATATGACATTGTTCACAATAGATAGGGCATTCATGGCAGTTTGGTCTCGGTTATTTTTGGCGATTGATCTGATCACCAAACGTCATGAATGTTCCTATCTTTTTTTATCTTATTGATATTGCATTATTATTTGTGGGGATACCTCAGGGTCAGAGTCCATGAACTCTGACCACCTTGATCCTTTAGATAAGAAAAGCGCCGTATGGCGCTTTTCGTCTTTTTACTCAACAGTTTTGGTCAACATTAATTTAGATGGGATTAGTCCAAGGACTCTGACCCCTTGATTTTTATCTTTTTAGATGGGATTTACCGGCTCCCCGTAAATATCCAGTTCTACCGGCTCACCGTAGCCAAGCTCTTTGATTCGCTCAAGCTGTGTTTCGGCATCACCTACCACCAGATAAATCATTTGTTGCTCATTAAGGTGTTGTTTAATGACCTGATGAATATCCTTAAGCGATGCGTTCTGCACAAACTCCTGCTGGGTAGCGATGTAATTATCCTCTAATCCCAGACGGCTGATTTCCTCAAGCATGTTGAGCTGACTATCCAGCGTCTCAAAGCGTCTCGAGTTAGCTTTGATGACCATATTTTTGGCGGTGGCCAAGTCTTCTTCCAGATAGGTGGGCTGATACTGACCAATCAGATTTTTGAAAATTTGCAGTGATTCTAACGTCACATTGGTTCGCACCTGAGAGGCTGCAATAAAGGGCACCTGATATTGTGCGGCTGGCAGATAAGAATACGCGCCATAGGTATAACCCTTCTGGATACGCAGCGTCTGACCGAGGCGTGCACTCATTCCGCCGCCGAGTCGCTCATTAGCAAAATCAATGGCAAAAAAGTCAGGATCGGAAGCTGGTAATACTGGCTTGCCAACATAAATCACCGATTGTTTGGCATCTGGTACATCAACAAAGTAAACCACTGGTTTATCTACCGGCGAAACTTCAGGTTGTGCTGGCAGTACCACGGTTTCACCCTGCCATTGCTTCACAGGTGCGGCTGCAGTAACAGCTTCCTCCGGGCTCAGCGCACCTACCACATGCAGGGTAGCTTGCTTCGGTGACATCACTTTCTCGTAATAGGCCTTAACATCAGCCAGAGTAATGCTCTCAACACTGGCCTGAGTGCCACCCATAGGCTGCCCGGCAACATGGTTATCGCCATACAGCAGGTGAGCAAACACGTTGCTGGCAATCCGCGCGGCATTTCCTTCATCCCGTTTAATGCGGGTTAAACTGGCCGATTTAAGGCGTTCAAATTCATTCTCATCCCAACGTGGTGATAACAACATTTCTGCTGCCAGCTCCATCAGGGCGGGGTAATGTTTGGCTAATACGCGGCCGGATAGCTCAATGCTTTCACGATCAGCAGAGATGAAAAGTTGTGCGCCTAACTGGCCAATTGCCTGTTCCAGTTCCTGTGGCGTTTTATTCGCCGTGCCTTCGTTAAGTAATTGCGCCATCAGCGCTGCAGTACCGGATTTCCCTTTCGGATCCAGCCATTGTCCGCCATCGATTGTCAGGGAGAAATTAACCACTGGCAGCTCGTTGCTGGTAATACCAATCACCTTCACGCCATTATCCATTGACTGATGCCAGATATCTGGTGTGGTAAGAGTCGGCAGCTCAGTCAGAGGCGGTTCTGAGCGGTCGTGCTCGGTGGGCGTTTTAGTATACTCGACCGGTTTTTCCTCAAATTCCGGTTCGCTGCCCACAACAATTTCTTCTTCTTTCACCGGTGCTTTGCTGGAACCAGTGAGAACCAGGTCTGGCTGATCCTTAGGTACAAAAGATGCCACAATAGCAGGCTGGTTATATACGTACTGATTAAACACGCGCATAATGTCTTCGCGGGTCACCGCCTGAATATTGGCAATGTCCTGCTCGATAAAGCCTGGTGAACCGGCGTATTCGTTGTAGATCCCCAGTTGCAGTGCTTTATTCAGAATACTTTCGATATTGTAATAGAATGCGGTTTCCTGTTCTGCTTTGATGCGTTGCAGCTGAGCGTCAGTAAAGCCGTTTTCAGCAAAGTCATCAAGGGCCTGCTGGATCCCGGCATACACTTTATCGAGAGGCACATCGGCATTGGCTTGTACGTTAATCGCAAAACTGCCGGCAATCTCATTAGTGTCAGACCACGCACTTGGACGTGGCGCCAGTTTTAGCTCTTCTACCAGAGTTTTATAAAGCACGGCATTTTTGCCATCGCTGAGCAGGCGGGCGAGGGCATCCAGTGCATAAGCATCATCGGTGTATTGTTCAACCGTGGGGTAGGTGAGGCGCAGTAGCGGAAGCTTAGCAAAATTGTCTAAATGATAAAGTTTTTTGTCGGCTTCAAGGCTTACCGGTTGTGGCTCAAGGGCAGGGCTCGGCTCACCGGATTTAATTTCGCCAAACCATTTGGCCACTTTCTCTTTGGTTTGTGCAATATCAATGTCACCGGCGATAACTAAAGTGGCATTGGCTGGCATATAAAACTGATTGTAAAACTCACGAACGTCGTCCAGCGTGGCCGCCTGCAGGTCTTCCAGGTCGCCAATAACTGTCCAGTTATAGGGATGCCCGGTTGGGTACAGGGCTTTGCTGACCACGTGGCCCATATGACCATAGGGGCGATTGTCTACCCGTTGGCGCTTCTCATTTTTAACTACCTGCTTTTCGCGTTCCAGAGTGCCCTGATCTACCGTATTTATCATATAACCCAGGCGGTCAGAATCTATCCACAAAAGCTTATCAAAGGCGTCTTTGGGTACCACTTCGTAGTAAATGGTGCCGTCACTCCAGGTGCCGCCGTTGCGGGTACCGCCGAGCTCGGGGATCATTTTACGGTTAGCACCTTTAGGCACATTTTCTGAGTCGTTAAATGACATATGCTCAAAGAAGTGGGCAAAGCCGGTGCGGCCTGGCTTTTCCCGGTTGGAGCCGACATGCACCACGGTGGCCATGGCCACAATGGGATCAGACTTATCGACGTGTAGCACTACCGTCAGGCCATTATCCAGCTCGTAGCTTTCATAATCCACACTCAGTGATGCTGATTCGCTATCAGCAGCCTGTGTAGCGGCTGCTTCCGGGGCTGCAGTGCTTTGCTGCGTCGTCACAGTACTGTCGCTGCAGCCGAGCACCGTCATTATGCTCATGGCCAGTAAAGTCGTTTTTATTTTTAACATTGTTTATTCTGATATTTCCGTCGTTATGGATAAGGCAGCATAAACAACCTGTTGGGACGTTTCAAATGCCGTGATAAGCGCTCTGTGTATTCCCATTTGTAAAATTAATGTTACATGTTCGGGCGGTGTATCCTCATTCTAAAGGTTTAGTGTGGCGTTTAAATGGGTAAACTTGAGCGGTCTTTAATAACCAAATTTGGTCTATGTCTAAACAATCAAAATATAATTCAAAAAATCCAGACATTAACGGAATGATTCAATGGAGTGATGAGGAAAACGCCATTTGGGGCGAGTTGTATCAACGCCAGATGGCCCTGTTACCCGGGCGCGCCTGTAAAGAATACTTTGATGGCCTGGACATGTTGGGACTCTCTCCTCAGGCTATTCCTCAGTTACCGGATATCGACCGTGTACTAAAGGCATCTACCGGATGGCAGACCGCCGCAGTACCGGCCTTAATCAGCTTTGGGGAATTTTTTGAGCTGTTGGCCAGTAAGCGTTTTCCGGTGGCGACTTTTATTCGTAGCCGGGAAGAGTTCCACTATCTTCAGGAACCGGATATTTTCCACGAGGTAATGGGCCATTGCCCGCTGCTTACCAATCCATCCTTTGCAGCCTTTACCGAGACCTACGGCAAACTGGGGCTTAATGCCAGTAAAGAGGAAAGGGTGTTTCTGGCACGATTGTACTGGTTTACTGTGGAGTTTGGTCTGGTAAAAGAAAATGGTGAGTTGCGTATCGTCGGTGGCGGTATCCTCAGTTCACCGAAAGAAACCTGCTATGCGCTGGAGAGTGACGTGGCAGTGCGGCATCCGCTGCAAGTGCTGGATGCGCTGCGAACCCCTTACCGCATTGATATATTACAACCGCTTTACTACGTGCTTGAAAACTTCAGCCAGTTAATGGAAATTTCCAGAATGGACATTATGCCGCTGGTTAAACAGGCACAGCAACTGGGCCTTTTTGAACCACTTTTTACCCCTAAACAACGGGCTGGGTAGACGCCACCTGCTCGTATCCAAGTGCTGTATTTTGCGCTAATTGTTGGGTAATTGAACAATTAGCGCAGGTTTCGCGTATTAGACTTTAAAAGTAACCATTTTGTGATATCTTGTAAAATATAGTTTACAGTTATTGAGTGTTCAATGCGTTTAGAAATCAGCTGTCAGGATCGTCTTGGGATCACCCAGGATGTGCTAGATATTTTAGTTACCCACAATATCGATCTCAGAGGTATAGAGATTGATGAGGGTGGCAAAATATTTCTTAATTTCCCCAATATTAAATTTGAAGATTTTCAGCATTTAATGCCCAAAATACGTCGCATTGAGGGTATCGAAGACGTAAAAACCACTTTGTTTATGCCCGGTGAACGGGAACGTAATCAGCTCTCCGCTATCGTGCAAACCCTGCCGGATCCGGTGTTCTCCATTGATAACAAAGGCAAGCTGCTTTTGTGTAACGACGCCGTTACCAGTGGTCTGGAGATGGATATTAACGAACTGTTGAATACTGAAATCAGTGAGTATGTGAAAGGCTTTAATTTTGGCCGATGGCTGGAAGGCAAGGCGCCGGGTCATAAAAGCACCAAGGTTAAATTTATTCAGCAGGATTTTGTTGCCGATATTTTACCCATCACGGTACCGGATGCAGCCGACACCGCCATTCTGGCGGGCGCCGTGGTGATGCTTAAATCCGAAGTCAGACTGGGGCAGCAGATCAACGCGTTCCATCAGCACGGCACTGACAGCTTCGATAAGCTGGTGACCCAGTCACCGGTGATGCAGCAAACTATCAGTGAGGCAAAACGGATTGCCGATCTGGATGCGCCGATCCTGATTTTTGGCGAAACCGGTACCGGTAAAGAAATGCTGGCCAAAGCCTGCCACCAAAGTAGCCGCCGCGCAGATAAGGCGTTCCTGGCGCTTAATTGTGGCGCGCTGCCCGATAACGTGGCCGAGACAGAGCTGTTTGGTTACGCCGCCGGTACCTTTAATCAGACTGAAGGAAAGGCTGGCCTGCTAGAACTGGCTGCGGGCGGTACATTATTGCTGGATGAAATTGCCGACATGTCGGTGCACTTGCAGGCAAAGTTATTGCGAGTGCTGGAAGACGGGGAGTTCCGGCGGGTAGGGGACGTAAATCCGGTTGCGGTTGACGTGCGCTTTATTTGTACCACCTGCCAGGATATGGGCCAGTTAGTTGATGAGGGCAAGTTCCGTAAGGAATTGTATTACCGCCTTAACGTGCTAGGGCTGGTTGTGCCGGCGCTGCGTGAACGTCGTTCAGACATCGTGCGGCTGTCAGAATCCTTTATTTTACAGCATAGCGCCAAACTGGGTCGCAGACCTGCCAAACTGAGCAAGTCTTGTGTTGAGTTTCTTCAACAGTATCCGTGGCCAGGCAATGTACGCCAGTTGCAGAATGCTCTGTTCAGAGCGTTGTCACTGCTCGACGGGAATGAAATCACCAAAGAAGATATTCAGCTGCCCAGCTGTACACCAAGCATGACCTACGTTGATGAGAATTTTGAGGGCACGCTCGACGAAGAGGTCAAAAAATTTGAACGGGATTTGCTGCGCAAGCTTTACCCTTCTTACCCGAGCACCCGACAGCTGGCAAAAAAGCTGGGCTTAAGCCATACCGCTATTGCCAACAAACTGCGCGAATATGGCATTAACAAAGCTACTGTAAAGCTTTAATTACATATTATATCTACCACGACGGGCTGCCAGAAGCAGCCCGTCTGCGTTTCTGTCTGCTGATTTTTTGCTGCCTCGCTAGCGTCATGTTTTATTTACAAAAAGTGTAAACGCCACGGTTTCTGCCTGGCTCTGCTGAAGCTATCCGCCAGCCCATTTCTCTGATTATATATGTTGCATAATTGTTAAATGGAGAGAGTGAACATGGCGAATAGCAATAATTATAATCCTTTAGGTACCGACGGCTTTGAGTTTGTTGAATATACAGCGGCTGATGAAGAAGGTATTGAGGCGCTAAAACACTTATTCAGCTCGTTAGGCTTTGCCGAGGTCGCTGAACATAAATCGAAACGCGTGTGGTTGTATCGTCAGGGGGATATCAATTTTATTGTCAACGCGGAACCTGCCTCTCAGGCAGAAGAGTTCGCTCGCCTGCGCGGTCCAAGCGTTTGCGGCATGGCTTTCAGGGTTAAAGATGCCCGCGCGGCCATTGAGCATGCCAAACAGCATGGCGGCAAAGAGTTCCACGGCAACTTAGGGCCTATGGAGCTTAATATCCCGGCTATCTATGGGATCGGTGAAAGTACGCTGTACTTTGTTGACTTGTACGGCAAGCACAGCATTTATGATGTGGATTTTCGTTTCTATCCGGACTGGCAGGAACGCATGGAAAGCGCTGGCGCTGGCCTTAAGTTGGTGGACCACCTTACTCACAACGTAAAACGTGGCAACATGGCGGTGTGGGCGGAGTTCTACGAGAACATCGGTAACTTCCGCGAAATCCGCTACTTCGATATCGAAGGCAAGCTGACTGGTCTGGTAAGTAAAGCTATGACGTCTCCCTGCGGCAAAATCCGTATTCCGATTAATGAGTCGGTGGACGATCATTCACAAATCGAAGAGTTCATTAAAGCGTATAACGGCGAGGGCATTCAGCACATAGCGCTGGCTACCGATGATATCTACCAAACGGTTACCGATTTAAAAAATCGCGGACTGGCGTTTATGGATACGCCGGATACTTACTATGAAGCGGTTAACGACAGAGTAAAAGGGCACGGTGAGTCCATTGAGCAATTAAAGGATTTGCGGATCCTGATTGACGGGGCACCAGAAAAGGACGGTATTTTACTGCAAATTTTCACCGACACGGTGATTGGCCCGGTGTTCTTTGAAATCATCCAGCGCAAAGGCAATGAAGGCTTCGGCGAGGGTAACTTTAAAGCCCTGTTTGAAAGTATCGAACAGGATCAAATTCGCCGTGGCGTACTGAATGTTGAGGACGGCAATGCGTAACCCGGCGCGTTTCCCGCTTAAGGAAGGCCTGCATTCCCGGCAGGCCCATGCGGACTTACCTGAGCAGGCGGTCTACGAACGGGAAGTGGGCCGCGAGGGCTTCTTCGGCCCGGCCTCACATATTCACCACAAACATCCGCCTACGGGCTGGGTGGAGTGGGAAGGTGAGCTGCGCCCCAGAGCCATGGATCTGAACCAGCTTAATGAACTTGCCATTGCCCGGTCGCCATTTTCGGCGCCGGTGATCCTGCACAATGCCCACTGTCAGTATCGCTTCTGGCATTGCAATGAACCTATGACCGAACTGGCGCGCAACGCCGACGGTGATGATCTGCTGTTTGTACATCGTGGTCGGGGTGAACTGTTTTGTGACTACGGCCATATGCCCGTAAGCGAAGGTGATTACGTTGTTATTCCACGCTCAACAATGTGGCGGTTAAACCCAGAAACGCCGATGCAACTGCTGATGATAGAAGCCACCGACGACAGCTACCAGTTGCCGGAAAAAGGCATGGTCGGCCAGCACGCGGTGTTCGATCCGGCGATGCTTGAGTATCCACGCATCAATGAGACTTTTCTGGCCCAGCAGGATGAAAATACCTGGCGGGTAGACGTTAAGCGACACCAGCGTTTATCTCGCATTACCTATCCGTTTAACCCGCTGGATGCACAGGGGTGGCACGGTGATTTAACCGTGATGAAAATTAACTGGCGCGATATCCGGCCGTTAATGAGTCATCGCTATCATTTGCCACCCTCTGCGCATACCACCTTTGTGGCCAAGCGGTTTGTTGTCTGTACGTTTGTACCGCGCCCGATTGAAAGCGATCCCGGTGCGCTGAAGGTGCCGTTTTATCACAGCAATGACGACTTTGATGAGGTGCTTTTTTACCACGCCGGTGACTTTTTCAGTCGCGATAATATTGAAGCAGGAATGGTCACTTTCCATCCTGCCGGCTTTACTCATGGTCCGCACCCCAAGGCATTTGCCGCTGGCCAGGCACATGCCAAAACCTTTACCGACGAAGTCGCTGTAATGCTGGATACCCGCGATGCATTACAGGCAACGGCAGCGGCTGAATCGGTGGAAAACCCCGACTATGTATACAGCTGGCGGGGCTAGAGGAGAACAATATGAAATTAGCAACTTATAAAAACGATTCCCGGGACGGGCAGTTAATGCTGGTCAGCCGGGATTTAAAACTCACCTGTAGCGCCGCACCGGTGGCAAAGACTATGCAGCAGTTACTGGATAACTGGGATGCACTGTTTGAACCGCTGAATGAAAGATATCAGGCGCTATGTTCAGGTGAACTGCTAGCTGAAAAATTTGATGCACAAAAATGCCATTCACCATTGCCCAGAGCTTATCACTGGGCCGATGGCAGCGCCTATGTGAACCATGTTGAGCTGGTCAGGCGCGCTCGCGGTGCTGAGGTGCCTGAAAGTTTCTGGCACGATCCCCTGATGTATCAGGGTGGCAGTGACGACTTTATTGGCCCCTATGATGATATTGAAGTACCTGAAGAAAGTATGGGCATCGATTTTGAGGCTGAAATAGCGGTTGTGACGGCAGATGTGCCAATGGGCACCACCGATGAACACGCGGGTAACTTTATTAAGTTGCTGATGCTGGTCAATGATGTGTCGCTGCGAGGCCTGATCCCCGGAGAGCTGGCCAAAGGCTTCGGTTTTTATCAGTCTAAGCCGGCCAGCAGCTTTGCTCCGGTTGCCGTTACGCCCGATGAGTTAGGCGACAGCTGGTTCGACAGCAAGGTGCATTTGCCACTGCTGACCCACTACAATAATGAATTGTTTGGGAAGCCAAATGCCGGGGTCGATATGACCTTTAGTTTTAATGAGCTGGTAGCGCATGCTGCGCGCACCCGAAACCTTGGCGCTGGCACCATTATTGGCTCAGGAACGGTCTCCAATAAACAAGGCACCGATCACGGCTCAGCCATCGTACATGGCGGGGTAGGGTATTCCTGTATTGCCGAAGTCAGAATGATTGAAACCATCCGTGACGGACAGCCTTCTACTGCTTTTATGAGTAACGGCGACACTGTTCGCATTGAAATGGCCGACAATAGCGGCGCCAGTATTTTCGGTGCCATTGAACAGCGCGTAAAAATTAAAAAATGAGTTATGCTTAGACTAACAACAACGACAATAAGGTTGCGCAAATGAGCTTAAAACTTTATGGCTACTGGCGTTCGTCGGCAACTTACCGGGTCCGCATTGCATTAAATTTAAAAGGCCTTGAATACGAATATGTACCAGTGCATCTGGTAATGGAGGGGGGGCAGCAACATCAGGAAGCCTACGACCGGCTCAACCCGGCGCACCTAGTGCCTACCTTTGTAGATGATGACGAAGACATCATTCTCAATCAGTCACTGAGTATTATTGAGTACCTTGATGAACGCTATCGCGAACCTTGTCCGCTACTGCCCTCCCACGCAGTGGAAAGGGCGCGGGTACGCTCGCTGGCTCAGGATATTGCCTGTGATATTCAGCCGCTGGCGAATCTGCGGGTGCTGAATAAATTGCAGGATGACTGCGGCTTATCCAGCGAGCAGTCTGCAGACTGGGCCAGGCAGTGGATAACCCATGGCCTGACAGCCATCGAAAGACGGTTACAAACTCAGGCGGGACGCTACTGTTTTGATTTTGATGTAACACTGGCTGATGTTTGTTTGATCCCGCAGGTGTTTAACGGCAAACGCTTTAATGTGGATATGAGTCAGTTTCCATTGATAAGCAAAATTTACGATCAGTGTTTGTCGCTGGAGGCGTTTCAGAAGGCGCAGCCGGAAAACCAGCCGGATGCCCCCTGAACCTACAATCAGTGAAGCGTTCGCTTCACTGATTTTTTATCGGTAACGAGGTGGTATTTTTTACCTGCTTTAAGGCAAAAGTTGAACTGAGGTGATCAACACAGGGCAGGTGAGTAAGTTTGGTTTTTAATAAATATTCGTATTCTTCAATACTTTCCACAATCACTTTCAGCAGATAATCTTTTTCGCCGCTGGTGGTGTGGCACTCGACAATTTCTTCAATCGATTGCACTGCATTTTCAAAGTCGGTGAGTGAATCGCCATCATGATTTTTCAATGACACATAAATAAATACCGATACGCCCAAATTGAGCTTTTTACCGTTTAATAATGTGACTTTGCGAAGAATGATCCCCTCTGCTTCAAGGCGTTTAACCCGACGCCAGCAGGGCGTGTGAGAAAGGCCTACCTGTTGGCTTAAATCCGCCATGGAGATAGTCGCATTTTGTTGCAGCACGCGCAGAATTTCGCGGTCAAATTTATCCAGTTTCATCGAAGGGTGCCTGTGCCGGAAATGCTTCCGGTGATTATGATAGTTATTGTGCGTTACATTATAATACTAGGATAACCATCCTAGAAAGCGGTGTAGTAAAAAAAAGCGCTTGCAGGGTGTAAATTTAATGCCTGAAAGACGCAACGCTTGTCCTCACAAGGCTGCGCTACTATACACTTTTACTCTTAAGGAACTGTGAAGATAATGTCTGTGTTTGAACATTCAGAATTTGATGCCCATGAGCATGTTGCGTTTTACTCCGATCCAGTTACCGGACTGAAAGCGATTATTGCGATTCACAACACCAATCTCGGGCCATCGCTGGGTGGCTGTCGAATGTGGCCTTATCTTAACAGCAGCGAAGCACTTACTGATGTACTGCGCTTATCAAAAGGCATGACCTACAAAGCAGCAATGGCCAACCTGCAGCAAGGCGGTGGCAAAGCGGTGATCATCGGCGACCCGCGTAAAGACAAAAGTGAAGCCTTTATGCAGTCGATGGGGCGTTTTGTGGAGAGCCTGAACGGCCGGTATATTACGGCTGAAGACTCAGGCATCACTGTTGACGATTTGAAAGCTGTGGCTACTCAAACAAGCCATGTGGCGGGGACGTCTGCGCAGTACAATGCACTGGGTGAAACCCCTACCGGCAATCCTGCACCATCAACTGCTTATGGCGTTTTTGTCGGGCTCAGGCAAACGGTGAAACATGTGCTTGGTAGTGATCTGCAAGGCGTGAAAGTAGCCATTCAGGGCATGGGGCATGTGGGGTACCGGCTGGCTAAACAGCTGCATGCTGAAGGCGCTGAGCTTTATGTAGCGGATATTTTTCCCGAAGGATTGGAGCGTGCCGAACAAGAACTGGGTGCTACAGTGGTTGCACCAGAAGAAATCTTAACCCTGCCGGTAGACGTGCTGGCGCCTTGTGCCATGGGGTCGTCGATTAATGATGAGTCGGTGCCGGATATCCGCGCCAAAATCATTGCCGGTGCGGCAAATAATCAGTTAGCCCGGGAAGAGCTGGGAACGGTCTTACATAAAAAAGGCATTTGCTACGCGCCGGATTATGTTATCAACGCTGGTGGCATTATCGATATCTATCACCAGAAGCAGGCGGATAGTTCAGACCAGGCCATGCGTGAACATCTGGCGAAAATTGGCGATACGCTGATTGAGGTTTATGAGCGCGCTGAAGCTGAAAATGCACCCACCAATCTGGTGGCTAATCGTATAGCAGAAGAACGATTTGCAAAGCGGGGTTGAACTTTAGCTAACAAGTCGTCATAATGCGCCGCGCTCGTGACTTGTAACCAGGTCACGGCGCACAAGTTTCTATGGTGGGCTTTTGGTCCTCCCGCAATGATACTCTGTGAACCCGGTCAGGCCCGGAAGGGAGCAGCCGCAGCAGACGACTCATGTGCCGGGATGTGGCTGGAAGCCTGCCACCCAAATTCCTCTCTATTTTGTCGTTTGAAGTATAAGTTGACATATTTGAAGTATAAGCTGACATAAATTTGCAGTGTAAGTTGTCATAGTCTATTTTTTAGTCAGTGCGCTTAAAAAGGATCGGCTATGTACCGACGCAAATTAAAACACTCTCGAGTTAAAAACCTCTTTAAATTTGCAAGCCAGAAAAATAATGCGACTTGCTTGGTTGAGTCAGCTCTTGAATATGACGCTTGTTTCCACTTCGAGTACTCTCCTAATATAAAATCTTTTGAAGCTCAACCGCTCGGCTTTCATTATGTATATGAAGACCGAAAGTTCCCATACACCCCAGATTTCCTGTTGCATTATAACGACGGTGGGCAAAAATACCTTGAAATAAAAACCGCCAAAGAGTTGTCAAAGCTGGAAGTTAAGCAGATCGCTATAGCTAGCAGAGATTTAAGTGCTTACCCTGAAGATATTCAAAAAAATAGTACATGCCAGATTCAGGGCAAGATCACGAACATAAATTAGCCAAATGAGTTTCCAGTCAGCATAAAACATGGACGAATAAGGCTGTCTGTGATCTTATACTTTCTTTTGTGGAGAGAGTCATGAATACAGGGGCATTTGAACGATTTTTTGGTGACTTAGAAGATCCTCGTCAGTCAGCTAAGGTGGCACATTTATTCTCT